>Ga0268262_10001125_pt1 | contig 34036 bp, 29 predicted proteins | sample TergutNc150P3_FD_190354 | JGI IMG/M metagenome (GOLD analysis project Ga0268262, IMG submission 190354) | Nasutitermes corniger P3 segment gut microbial community from laboratory colony in Florida, USA - Nc150 P3 (SPAdes) (version 2) | ecosystem: Host-associated > Arthropoda: Insects >...
AGACGTCTTACAATTGTTTTAACTTCCCAAACTATTGGATCCGCCGTTTGCTCGTCGTCGAGATTTTCCAAAATATCACGGATCATATTTGTAAGGGTTAGAATGTCCTTTCGTAAATTCTTGAAATTCGGGAATAACGCTTTTTTTAGAAACTCTTCATCTACGGAAGGAGAGAGTCTGAAAATTCCCTCCATGCCGCATAGTTCCAAAGCGCAATCATCAAGCTTTTCGGCGGACGAGCGTATTTTTTGGATAGCGTCAGCCATGTCGTCCAACCTGTCCTCGCTTGAAGGAAGCATTGCGCTTAGTCTTACCAGTAATCCGTGTATGTTCGCCTTGCGTGTATTGTAGAGCCTTGTAAGCTGCCGGAAAATTCCCGTTCTTGCGAACTCCTGCGAAAAGAATGAGGTTGCGGCGTTTTCAATTGTGTGCGCTTCGTCTATGATAAGACGGTTAAAGGGCGGCAGAACAACGGCGTTTTCATAACCTGCTCCCTGATACCTTGCCGCTAAATCGGCGAAAAGCAGATGATGATTTACAACGATAATATGAGCGTTGCTAGCTTCTTTGCGCAAGGCAAGGATGAAACACTGTTCCCTCCAAGGGCAGTGGTTTCCCAAACATAAATCGGATTCGGAGCAAACGCCTGCCCATAACGTTTCGGAAGGCATAAATGCAAGTTCCGATCTCGCTCCCGTCTTTGTGTTTTGCGACCATTTTACAATATTGTCGATTTCTTTTTTGTCAAATTCAAAAAGCAGTCCTTCTTTCAATGTGTCGTCAAGTCTTCGCAGACACAGGTAGTTGCTTCTTCCTTTCATGATAACGGATTTTATTTTTACGTCTCCCATGCTTGAAGCGACAAGAGGGATGTCTTTTTCAAACAACTGCTGCTGCAGTGTAATGGTAGCGGTGGAGATTACAACCTTCTCTTTGTTTGCAAGCGCAAAGTGCATTGCCGGAAGGAGATAGGCGAATGATTTTCCTACGCCGGTTCCCGCTTCCGCCATAACGAGCGAATTTTCGTTGAACGCTCTGATAATTAACGCAAGCAAGTCAAGCTGAGATTTGCGAGGCTCGTAAGAGGGAAGAAGCTCCGCTACAGAGCCGCCTTCGCAAAGGGAAGCGATTATTTTTTCAGAGTCGATTGTTTTTTCAGCGCTGATTTTGTCCCCCCCTTATGACAACGCTAACTGATTGCCAGTAACGCGAAAACTTTTGCGTCCCCCAGAATATTATCCAAAAGAGCGTACTCGTTCGGCTGATGAAGAGTTTCCTGCGTCTTTGTCCAGACAGCGCAGTCAATTCCAATGTTGCGAAGATATGCCGCCATAGTGCCGCCGCCGATACCGGTAGGGTGAGGCTTAACGGAATAAACTTCGGGAATAGCTTTGTTCAGTAATGTAACAATCGGCGCATTTATGTCGGTCGCTTTTGACTGCGTTGACTGTTCAAGTTTGTATTCAATCTTGACATTATATTCTTTTTCAACTTTGGCTTTTATTTTGTTAATTTGGGATAATACCGCTTCTTGCGAATAACAGGGCAGGACACGCATATCCATATAAAAAACATCTTCGCCGGGTATGGTATTGATGTTAGGAACGTTCGCTTCTTTTTTTGTCGGCTGAAAAGTAGAGTAGTCGGGATCGAACATCGGGTTCTTTTTGTTAAACTTGGCTGAAAGTTCTTTATGCAAACGAAAACCCAGAACCGCTCCGGCAAGAAAAGCGTTCGCCCCCAAGTCGGGCATTGAGCCGTGCGCCTGTTTTCCGTGAGTGGCGAATTTTATCCATAAAATATTTTTTTCCGCTACTTCGATACATTCGCCTTTTACGTCTCCGCCGTCGGGAACAAGCACCATGTCGTTTTTATTGAACAAGTCTCTGTGATTTTTTACAAGCCACTCAATGCCGAATGCCGACCCCACTTCTTCGTCAGCCGCAAATAAAAGTTTTATTGTTCGTGAAGGCTTTAACCCTTGAGTTGTAAAAGCCAGAGCGGCAAGGACAGATGACACAAGCCCCTGCTGATTATCTTCCACACCTCGCCCGATAACTCTGCGTCCCGGAGCGTCGTCTTTGCGGACAACAGTCCACGGATCGCTGTTCCATAATTTTTCTTCACCGGGCGGAACAACATCAAGGTGGCTTAAAATCCAAAGTCTGCCATTGCTGTCATCGCTGCCGTTAATCGTCGCTATCAAGTTCGGGCGTATTTTGCTTTTTACCCTGTCGTCGGGAGCGTCAAAACGTTCGAGTTGTGTTATGCCTCGGGCTTTAAGCCACTCCTCAAGGAAAAGGCATTTTTCCAACTCGCCGTCTCCGCCCGCTTCCGGAGCTATAGCTTGGCGTTTTGTAAGTTCTGTCTCAAGCTCTACCGCCAAATCCGCTGAATTATTGATATACGAAAATATTTTTTCTTTCATTTTGAATACGCTCCCCAACTTGTTTTTATTAAAGTTTCTAGGCCTGAATAACACGCCTGCCATCCGAATAATTCTTTCGCCAAAGAAGCGGACGCCGTAAGTTTGGCAGGGTCTCCCGGGCGGCGGTCTGCGATTTTGGCGGGTATCGGCTTTCCAGTTATTTTACGGGCGGTTTCAATTATCTCCGTTACGGAAAAACCTTTTTCGCTTCCAAGATTAACGGTAATGCTTTTATTATTTTTTATAATGTAATTAAGAGCCATAAAATGCCCCGAAGCAAGATCGTTTACATGAATATAATCACGGATACAAGTGCCGTCGTGAGTGTCGTAATCATTGCCGAAAATCTGCATTTCTTTTCTCATACCGCAGGCTGTTTCCATGACAACAGGGAGCAAGTTTGCGGGATTTTGCTCAAGCCCTTTTATACGCCCCTTTACGTCGTAGCCTGCGGCGTTAAAGTAGCGAAGGTTGGCGTAACGAATATTTTTTAATTTGTCGTACCATGTTAAAAAACGCTCTATTTCTAATTTTGTAAAGCCGTAATAATTTTCAGGTGTTGTAGGATGTTTTTCGTCAATGGGAAGATATTGAGGCTCGCCGTAAACTGCGGCGCTTGATGAAAAAATGATATTTTTAATCCCCGCCTCGCAAGCGGCGTTTAAAATATTGAGCGTTCCCGCTATGTTATTGTGCGAATATTTTTCCGGCTTAAGCATTGATTCGCCTGCCGCCTTGGACGCCGCAAGATGTATAAGAGCGTCGAATTTTACGCTTTTCATAACGGTAAGGAGCGCCTGATAATCGTGAATGTCGCCGTGGACAAATTTCGCCTCCGTAAAAAGATTTTCACGAAGCCCGCTTGAAAGATTGTCATAAACAACGCAGTTACAGCCCTTATCAAGGAATTCCCTTGTTACATGACTGCCGATATACCCCGCGCCGCCGATAATTAATATATTCATGAGGATATTATATCGCAAATAAGAAAAGATTAAAACATGATAGACAAGCCTATTTTAGTCAAAATAAAATCTAACCTTTCTTACCTGCTTACTTTCCCCGTTTCAAGATACGCTGTTGTAAAGACTCCTTCGGGGACGGGATCGTTGTATTTTACAATCTCGTTTGTAATGGTAGTGGATGTTCCCGCCGCATGAGTTGTCATTTTTGTGATGGTTACGGTAAGTTTATCCTGAATAGTCTTAATGCCGGACATTTCAACAGTTTTTACAAGGGTGTTTCGTTTGTCGTAAAGTTCTAATTTCATAACGATAGACGTATCCTTCGCTATCCATTGAATAATTTTTGAATACTGATAAGCGCTGTCTTTAGGTATGGATTGGATCACATAACAGGGAGTAGCGCTTAAATTTTCTTCTTTTAACAAAGTGTGGGTGTCAAGGTCTGCGTTTCGGCTTGTCGAAGCGATGTCGTCATAGGAAAAATCAGTTCCCATAAAACTTCCCGAACCTTCGGAAGCGGCCATGCGCCTTACTTTGCCTAAATTGGGCATGAAAATCCAGCGGTCATCGGGACCGTTTTTGTTTTCCATAGTAAGGAAGCGGCTTCCGGCAATGCTTGCAGGCTGCAGAAAGATAATAATGCTTCTCGCCCCATTCGGCCCGTCTTTTGAATAATTATCAATAAGTCTTTCAGTAGTTGTTCCGTCCTTAGCCTGTATGACCATTCTTGACCTTGTAGAAACAGTATCAGCTTTAATTCTGTTTCTTGACGCCCTTACGATAGCGTTGGCGTCCTGCGCATGGAGCGAAAATAACGCCCCCAAGAACAATACCGATAAAATAAGCTTACTTTTCATACATTCTCCTTATATTTTTAACCACGAACCACACGAACCAACACGAACAACGACAAGATATGTACTAAAAGTTCGTGAGTGTTCGTGTGGTTCGTGGTAGAATTCTTCTTTTCGGACATCTCAAATATTATCCTTATAAATAAATTTTGGCTTTATCAACAAAAGAAGCGCGGGAAGCACGGTTAAACTTACAAAGGCGCTTGAAAACATTGTGATAGCAATTAACATACCGAGATCGCCTAACATGACAAAGTTCGACAGCGTCAACACGGCAAACCCCGCGCCAACAGACAAAGCGTTAATGATAATTGCTTTCCCCGAACTGAAAAAAACATGCCGCAGGAAATCACTTTTCCCGCCGCAAGCCTCATATTCCCTCTTGTATGCTTCCATGCAGTGAATAGAGTAGTCAATCCCGATACCGACAGCTACGGCGGCAACCATTGAAGTGCCTAGGTTCAGTTTTATTCCGAAAAATCCCATAACGGCAAAATTAATCAGTATGGAAATAGATAACGGTACAATACCGATAATGCCCGCTATCCATGATTTATTTGCCAGAGATATAATAATAAAAACGCAAATAATAGAGAACAACATAGAAACAACTTGAGTTTGCACAACCTGATCATTCAATGAGCTTTCCACCATTGTTGAACCGCCTAATGTAAATTTTACCTTTCCGTCAAGATTAAGGCTGTGAAAGCGGTCTTCTACATATTGATTTATTTTCTTAAAAATAGCGTGGCTGTCTTCCATTCCAAGAGTGCGAAGCTGAACCGTGGATTTTACCGCTGTAGGCTCGAGAGGATCGTTAGCGTAATCGCTTATGTTGCCCGAAAGCAGAATAAGATAATTCGCTATCAGCCCTTGCAATTCTTCCTTGCTTTCTTTGCCGTAACGTTTGGGATTTACGGGTATTTCATAGTAAGACGCGCCTTCGTAATTTACCTGTTTTTTAAGTTCCCAAACAAGCTCATTCACGTCCATAGAGCGGGACTTACTGCTCGCTTTTTCAAACAGTTCTATCAATTCAGTTTGAGTGTAAGTTTTATTTCTGTTTGTATTTGTTTTTTTCGGAGCGCTGATAGCGGGCTTGGGAGCCTCATACTCAAAAGAACCAAAACCAAAGTCGCCGAACCCGAAACTGTCTGAAGGTTTAGCGGCGGCAACAGTCGGCGTTACGGGAAGACCGTCGGGACTTTCATCGGCGTTAAAAACTTGATTAATGCGTTTTATCAAATTAGTAAAACCCATTACTTTGCCGACACCATGAACATTCTTTTGCAAATACGAAGAAAGCCCGTCCATGACGGCAAGGGTATCGGGGTGCAAAATAGTTTCAGTATCTTTCGCGCTGAAAACAACACTTACAATTTTTGAGCCGCCGAATTGCTGTCTTATAAATTTGTCGGCAATGTAAATTTCCGTATTCGGTTTAAAGTATTCAACCATTATATTGTCAATTATCAATTTTGACAAACCGAAAATCGAAACAATTACAATTATAAAAGCGATAAATAAAATCGTCTTTTTTCTGATAGCGAGTATTGTAAGATTGTCCGCGATAAAAGCGCTGACGCCTTTATTTTCCGCATCCGCGTGTTTTACATTCCTGATTTTTTTCGGTCCCCTTATAATCAAAAGCGAGGGAATAAGAAAGATTGAAACTATAAACGCGGCGGCTACGCCGAAACTCGCAAAGTAGCCGAACTCCCTGCACGGGGCGACTGTCGTAAAACAAAATGAAAGAAAACTTACAAAAGTTGTCAGCCCCGCAAGGAAGACAGGTTTTATAATTTTCATTACCGTATCAATAACAAGGGCGGTGTGTTCTTCGCGGTTTATATCGGAATTTTTTAATTCACGGCTTAAAAGATAATGAGTAACAATGTGAATGCCGTATGCGCTTCCTACCGCGACAAGTATAACAGGCAGAACGGTGGAAATAACGGAAAGTTTAATGTCGAATAACGGCATCGCCCCCACAGACCATATTACCGAAATTACTACCGATATAAGAGGCAGTACAACCGGAGTAAACGCTCTGAAAGAAATAAAAAGTATTAAAAGAACGACAAGAATTACTACGGGAATAAGCAGTTTAAGATCGGCGTTCATAGCTTCGTTTACCGTTGCGATAATGACGGGCATTCCCGTAACATGGACTGTAGCATAGCTGTCAAAAACATCATGAGCGATGTCTCTTATTTTTATAAAGTATTCGCTTGTTTCTTTTGAGCTTGCCTGTTCCGAATTTATCGACAGCGGAATTAAAATTTGAGTCGCCGTAAAATCATCGGAAAAAAGAGCGCGCTCGTACATATCCCAAGATAGCAGACGGCGTTTTAATTCCGCTATTTCTTCCTGCGTGCCTGTAAAACCGCCCTTTAAAAGTTTTTCCGCTATAATGGAATCGTCCTTTGCGGTAATATAATCGGCGTTGATTAAAGAAGTAACGCTTTTAACAATGGGTATCTCTTCTATCTTAGCAGTGTAATCGCCTATGCGGTCAATAAAATCGGCGTCAAAGACCGTACCGTACTGCCGCTGAAGCCCCACAAGGATAAAAAAGGAGCTTCCGAATTGTTCATCGATCCAACGTGATGTTGAAAGAGCGGGGTCATCAGGCGGCACAAAGCGCATGTTGTTATTTTCCAACTCCGCCTTAGGCAGTTGAGCGCCGAAAAAAATTGTAATAATTACGATAATTAGGGTAATTATCCACGGATATTTAAATATTTTTTGCATAGTTTCCTTTTTTCTAAAAATTACAACATAACAGAAAAAATGTCAACCTATTTCTTCGTTCGTGTTGGTTCGTGGTAAAATTCTTCTCTCTATTTAAGCTCAGCACAAACCGCTTCCCATTCACGGGTTTTTACCTCGATATTCGCCGTACAGTGATCAAGTTTAATTTTAACAGCTTTCGCCTTTTCCCCGTTTGAATAAACATCTGGGTTGGCAAGTTCCTCTTCAAGTCTTGCTTTCTCTTTCTCAAGTTCTTCCAGCGTTTTCATAATTTCCGCTTCCTGTCTTTCCAGTCTGCGTACTTGCGCCTGTTTCTGTTTGTCCAAAACTCTTTTTTCAGCATTTGAAATATTTTGCTGTTTTTCATCGGGAAGATTTTTTCTTTTTGATGTTTGACTTGATTCGGTTTCTCTGTTTTCTGCGTTCGCCTTGGAATCCAAATAATAAGCGTAGTTTCCGTAAAATAATTTAGCCTTGGCGGGAGCATTATCACTTCCCGGCATAAGTTCAAGCGTCTTTGTAGAAAGTTCTTCCATAAAAGCTCTATCATGCGAAACAAAAATAATCGTGCCGGAAAACTTTTTTAATGCGTCCAGTAAAATATCCTTTGAATACAAATCAAGGTGGTTTGTCGGCTCGTCAAGAATAAGCAGATTCATCGGTTTTAAAAACATTTTCAGCAGGGCAAGACGGCTTTTTTCCCCTCCGCTTAAAACAGATACGCTCTTGTAAACGTCGTCGCCCCTGAATAAAAAAGCGCCCAGCATATCGCGTAATTTCGGGACAAGGGCAATAGGCGCTTCTTCTTCCATAAACTCAAGTATGGACAAATCGGAGTCCATCGCCTCCGCCGCGTCCTGCGAAAAGTAGCCCGTCTTTATGCCCGTTCCAAGTTTCACGTTCCCTGTAAAATCATTGTCCGCGCCGGCAAGTATCCGCAATAGAGTAGTCTTGCCCGCTCCGTTAGGACCGGCTACAACAAGCCGTTCCCCTGAATCAAGGCACAAATCAAGCGCGGACAAGACGGGATGTTTCCCGTAACTTTTACCGATTCCTTCCAGAGTAAGCGCTACGTTAGGCGAATGCGGCGGAGGCGGAAAACTGATATCAATCTTTTTAAAGGATTCGGGTATTTCAACTCGTTCCATTTTTTCAAGACGTTTTATCAGTTCTTGGGCGAAAGCGGCTTTGCTTGCCTTGTAACGGAAACGGCGTATAAGAGCTTCCGTCTTTTCAATTTCTTCCTGCTGCTCATTGTAGCGTTTTAACAGAGTAGCCAGTTCTATTTTGCGTGTTTTCTCGTAGTCGGTGTAATTTCCGGCATAGCGTTTTAACTCGCCGTTATAAAGCTCATAAACTTCGTTTACGCAGGTGTCAAGAAAATATCTGTCATGCGAAACCAAAAGATAACCGCCCTTAAAATCATTAAGGTGGTTTTCAAGCCACGATCTCGCTTCTATGTCAAGGTAATTTGTAGGCTCATCCAAAAGCAAAATATCGGGTTTTTCCAAAAGAACTTTGGCAAGGGCGATACGCATCTGCCAACCGCCGGAAAACTCTCCCGTATCACGGTCAATGTCCTTGTTGGAAAAACCAAGACCGGAAATAACCGCTGCAATTTCTCCCTCTCTCCTGTAATAGCCTGTCTCTTCTATCTGTTCCTGCAAATTGTGGTGTTCTTCTATCAACAGTTGGGTAGCGGAATCGTCGTTATTCGATTTTTCCAGAAGAGCGCCCGTTTTTTCCATTTTTTCGAGTAACGCATGAACAAAACTAAAAGCGGTTTCTACTTCATCGCGAAGCGTTTTGCCGTGATGAACTATCCCCGATTGCGGCAGGTAAGAAATACGCGTGTCTTTTTGTACGGCACGGTCGCCTGAGTCTGCGTTATTTTTTCCGGCTATAATTTTCATCAATGTGGATTTACCGCAGCCGTTAGCGCCTGTTAAACAGGATTTAGATCCCGCCGCAAGACGCAGTGAAACATTTTTTAATATATCTCTGTCGCCGAAAGCCAGGCTTATGCGGGAAAATTGAACAAACGCCATTTTTAATTTGAGGAGTCTCTGAAAAAGTATAAAACCACAGGTGATGACGCTCTTCGCATAACAGTTGTGTTTTCTATGCCGTAATCGGGAACAACTTCAAGGCGCAGCCCCTGATTATCAAGAGCGTATAAGAAATAAATAATGTTGTTTTGTCTGGTATCAGTAAAACGCAGAGTAAAAGCGCCGTTGTATTTTTCTTCGTAAGAAGGCGGAATATAAAGATCCATGCTGATACGTCCGCCGCCTTTTGTTTCCTGCGGAATAATCTGCGGAACAAGGAGATCGTAATCTGTCCAAGTAAAATCTCCCGTTTGTAAAAGCGTGATTGTTCCGTAATTGTTGCTTGAGAATACGGGACCTTGATTATAAATCAACATGAATTGACTTTCACGGCGGGCGGTTTCCTGAATGATAATATCGTCAATCTTTGAAGAAAGCGCCGTAAACAAAAGCGTGCGTCTTACGCCGGAATTATCCGCAAACTGCACGGCAAGCGAAGTGCTGGATCTCAATGTCATTTGAAGTGTTGTTCCTTCAAAAACCCACGCGCGTTCGCCCTCGGAAATTATTCTTTGGTATGTAAATTGTTTTTCCAAATCCGGCAGAATAATTCTGGCGATACCTGTATCCTGTCCGGGATCAAAGCGGTAATTTTTTTCCAGTTCATCAAGATCTATCCGTCCGGAGCTTATCATTTGCGAATAAATTTCCGGAGACCATGTTTTTGAAAGTAGAGTATCAAGCTCAGGGTCGGGATTGCTTTTCGGAGACGATGGGTCATATTGCACGGAACCGTCTTTCTGGGTAAATAATTTTAATCTGAAAGAAAAACAATAACCGATAACGCCGTCGTTTGTAAGCACCCTATACCATTCGCCCGGCAGCGGATCGCCCGTTGTGCTTATGGGCGGAACGCCTTTTGCTACGCCCAGAACTTTTACAACTTCACCAAGACGCAAACGGTAAACGCGCCGCGCGTTATTATCAGTGCCGTCGCGGATTGGCAGTCCGTCCTGTAAATTTTCCGCGTAGAGCATCGCGTACGGCGCGAAATTTTCAGCCCATTTTTCGGCTTTTCGTTTACTGCCGATAAATTCAAGCTGAGTTAATGGGATTTCTTTTTTGTAATCCTTGTGCGATTTCGCTAAATCCGGTATTCCGACAACCCAAATTTTTTCGATATTGGATTTGATATAAACAGGCAGAACAGTGCCCGAATCGACAGGCGGATCGTCAATAGACCAAAGTAAAACACCGTAGCCCAATTTTGAACATGAAGCAAACGCCAGTACGAATAAAAGAGAAAATAAAAATAATAAACGTTTTATACTATTCAACTATAGCAATAATATCGTTCATTCTTAAAATCAGGTGTTCTTCACCGTCAATTTTAACTGGAGTACCGGCATATTTATCGTACATTACTTTATCGCCGTTTTTAACGGTGATTTTTTCTTTTTCTGTGCCCGGACCAACCGCCGTAACGGTTCCTTGTTGGGTTTTTTCCTGCGCTGTATCGGGAATAATGATACCCCCCGCTGTTTTTGCCTCATTTTTTTCAAGTTTGACCATGACACGGTCGCCTAAGGGAATAACTTTCATCTTTTCCTCCGTTTACTAAAATTTTTGTGATTATATGATACAAAAAACAAGATTTATGGTCAATATACGCTTTTCTCAAATTCAAGCTGGGCGGTTAAATTATCGGGGTCAAACTCAAGGGCGAATAAAAGCGCCCGCCGCGCATCCCCGCGGCGTTTTAGCGCGTTATAGCACCTGGCTATATGAATTTGCACATTGGCGGCGGCCTTGTTTTTAGGCGGATTCATCAAAACCAATTTATCCGCCGCCGTCTCGTATACGTCCACTGCGCGCCCGTAAGAGTGCATTGCTTCTAAAATTCTACCGTAATTCGCAAAAACATACCAATCATGCTCAGGCGAAACCATAGGGCGCAGTAGGTTTTGCGCCTCATCAAGTTCGCCCTCAATCATGGAATAAATCACCTTGTAAAAATCCGCCCAATCTTCGTTAATTTGAAGCTGTTCCATGCGGTTAAGAAGAATCAACGCCTCTTTATATTCACGCTGGAAAAATAAAAACCAGCCTGCCCATCTGTAAAGCTCCAAGTTTTTTTCATGGCGATCCAAAAGCAGCCATGTTTGGGCGGTTTGAAGCCCGGGGTTGCGTTCCTGCACAAGGCGTTTGCATATCTCAAGATCGATATACGGATAATCCTTCGGTGAAAAATTTACCGTGCCTTTTAATAAATCGAGCGCCTTTGTATATTCAAGAAATCTGCTGTAACGAATAAGTCCGAATTGACGGCTGTCTGAATTTGACACTGTTTTTAAGTTTACAAGAGTATCAAGGTATCCCGCCGCCGTATCATCGTCTTGCGATGTAACGGCAAGATTGTAAAGGCTTATCTCATCTGACTGTTTCGCCAGCAGCGACCATATTGATATTGCGGTATCCGTGTAACCTGCAAGGTACAGAGCGTCCGCCTGTCTGCCCAGAGCGTCATTAGTATTTAACATTGAAAAAAGTTCCGCGCTTCGCAGAATGTCTCCAAAATCATAGTTGAACTCGGCGGCAAAACGTATTGCGTCAAGCGAAGGGTTTCCGTTTACAAGCGTTTGTATCTCTCCCGAAGCGGTATGGTAATCGCCGCGAAGGATTTTTAAGAGAGCCAAATTGACGGTTACGGCTTCCGTTCCGTCCGAAAAAATATCATCGGGAATGGTTTGCGCTTTTTGCGGCGAATTGAGGTCTCCGAGCAGGGCATATAAAGAAAGACGCAGCAGATTAAAAGCAGGGCTTGTAATATCAGTAAGCCACGCCCGAATTTTCGCTTCCAATTCCCTGTTGACGGGAGAATTCTTTACAAGAGCCGCCGCCGCTATGGCAGCAATGGGTCCGGAAGACGGGTACGCCTTTAACGCGTTGTTTACGGTAGAACGGTAGTTTTCCATTGAAGGGGGATGTTCCTTTGCCAGAAATCTTCTGCGTTTAATTACAGAAAGCCACGACTCAACGCTTATCGCTTTTTTTTCAAGACGGTCAAGTTCATGCTGAAGGCGGTCGTATTCTCTTTGCGTTCCGTATATTTCAGTCATATTCATGTCATACTCGCGCATTATGTTCGCGAAACTGTCATTCTTGCGGAAATATTTCCAAAGACTTCTTTCTCCGAAATAAGCGATAATAAGCGCGCCTAAGATTAAAACTAAAAGTATTAATCCCGCCAACAGAGTAATACGCAGTTTGTTGTGAACGTGTATGCTCATGTTTGCGCCTCAGGATTTTTCTGAAGTGTTATGCGAATACTGTCAAGAACGCCGTTAACAAACTTAAAAGAATCAGTAGCGCCGAATTCTACGCTGATGCCGATTGCCTCGTCTATTACGATGGAAGGGGTTATATCTTTTTGAAACATCAATGTATAAGCCGATATCCGTAAGATAGCAAGGTCTACGCGGTTAAGGCGGGTAATATCCCAATTCTGCAGATGTTTTTTTATCATCTCATCAACGGCGTCTATATTTTCAATCGTGCCTGTAATTATCAGTCTTGCGAAAGCTGACGTTTCTTCGTTAAGATTTTTTAATTTATCTTCATCAAGCCACGCGAAACTTACAAGCTCCTCTACGGGGACTCTGTTAGACTCCCAAAAGTAGAGGGCTTGAAACGCCAATATTCGGCTCTTCCGCCTGGATGCCATATTTTTACCAGTTTATATTATTTGTATTTATTGTGAATGTTTTGCCTGTCCTTAAATCTTTTACAATTTCCTCGGTTGCTTGTTTTAAAACAGCCTGTTGTCTCTGATTTAAAAGACCCTGCCCGATATAATCCTTAACGGTTATTCTTGTTCCAAGCTGTAAAACATCAGTTAACTCAAGTTGTTTGCTGGCGTAATTTTCGGTTACTTTGATAATTTGAAACCCTTGCTGACCTTCAATTAACTTGGACACTTGCCCTTGTTTTAAACTGAATGCGGTATCTAAGAATGTCTGTCCGACAAGGTTTCTGGCTTCCTGATTTCTGGGAAGATAACCCGCGTCTCCCGCCTGATAACCTGAATTGGGAGCGACGCTTTTCTGGGCGACCTCGTCAAATTTCGCGGGGTCGTTGTTAATTTCTTTAACCAGCGACTCTGCGAGTGTTTTTGCTTTTGCTCTTGCCGCCGCGTCCGCGCCGTATGCAACTTGTATCATACTGCATCGTATTGTTTCGGGACGCACAAGCTCATTTTTTAAGAGCGTATACTCACTTTGTATTTCCAGATCCGTCGGCATTTTTACAGAGTTAATCAGATCGCCCTTTTTCGCCATAAGATATTTTTGAGTTATCAATTGTCTGCGAAGCTGTTCTTTAAAAGCGTTTACATCAAGACCGCTTTCATTTAATACTGCCTGCGCGTATTCCGCGTCCGTAGGTTTGCGTCCAAGCTGTTGGGCAAGCATACTTTTAAGCTGTTCTATTTGCTGGTTCACTTCGTTTTCCGTAACCATTATTCTGTCGCGTTCGGCAGCTTGGATAACAAGTCTTTCATTGATCATTAAGTCCAGCACCTGAAGCCGCTCGGCTTGGGTTAATGTTTTCCCCGCCGCTTTTTCCATACGCTGTACTTCCGCGCGAAGCTGTCCGACAGTAATCGCTTCGGTCTTGGTTAAATTTACGGTTGCCGCAGTTTGTAAGTTAGATTGAGAAAAACACGGCAGAGCGATAAAAAGCCCTAATAATACAAATAATATCTTTTTCATAGGTTTCCTTTAATATACCTTAATATATCATAAATTCAAACACTTGGTAAACAGAAAGGTTAACAGAGTTTTACTCTAAAACCGCCCGAATTCGGCGTACTCCGGCTGAGGAAGATTGCTCCTTTTGAATGGTAAATTTCCCCAAAATACCGATTTTTTCCACATGGGGACCGCCGCAGACTTCTTTTGAAAAGAAATCCGCCGTTGAGTTGCCGATAGTGTAAACTTTTACCTGCGATTCGTACTTTTCCCCGAAAAGAGCGATAGCCCCCTGTGCCCTCGCTTCCTCAAGAGCCATAGTTTCCAGGAAAACAGGGTAGTCCTTTTCTATCTGCTCATTTACGATATCCTGCACCTTTTTAACCTGTTCCGGCGTCATGGGCGAGTCATGGGTAAAATCGAAGCGAAGCCGCTCCGCCGTGATATTGCTCCCTTTTTGGGCGACATGATCCCCAAGCACAGTCCTTAACGCCTTGTGCAGAAGGTGGGTCGCCGTGTGGTATTTAACCGCCATCTCGCCCTGATCTCCAAGCCCGCCCTTAAAAGAGCCGCTCTGGGAGCGTGAAAGTTCCTGATGTTTCTGAAACGCTTCGTCAAATTCTTCCTTGTTTACCTTCATTCCCGATTCGGCGGCAAGTTCTTCCGTAAGCTCGATTGGAAAGCCGTAAGTATCGTAAAGTTTAAAAGCTAGCCGCCCCGACATGATTTTTCTTGGGTCTTTAAGCAGATTTGGAAGAAGTTTTTCAAACTCATGTTCACCCTTTTGCAGGGTCTCCAAAAATTTCGCTTCTTCCTTATCTAGTTCGCTGATTATAAAGCTGCGGTTTTGTTCCAGTTCCGGATATGCGCCCTTTAGCTGTTCCACAACAACCTGCGCTATGGGAGAAAGACTGAATTCCTGATTGTTAAGTTTTCGCCCGTGGCGTACGGCTCGGCGAATAAGTCTGCGAAGCACATAACCAGCTCCCACATTGGAAGGGCTTACCGCCTTTGGGTCTCCCAAAATAAAAGTTGCCGAGCGCACATGATCCGCTATAATCCGTATCGAATAATCTTTATCGTTATCCTGTCCGTACTTGTGCCCGTTCGCCGCCTTTTCAATCGCCGCTATAACAGGAGCGAAAATATCGGTATCGTAAACGCTTTTTTTTCCGTTAAGAACGGTCACGGTTCTTTCGATGCCCATGCCCGTATCGACGCATTTTCTCGCAAGCGGTTCGTAAGCGCCCGAAGCGTTTTTTTTGTACTGCATAAAAACATCGTTCCAAATTTCCAGCCATTTTTTGCAAGAGCAGCCCGGCTTGCAATCGGGACTGCAGGGAGCGTCGCCTATGTAATAAAACATTTCGGTATCGGGACCGCAAGGACCAGTCGCTCCGGCGGGACCCCACCAGTTGTCCGCTCTGGGTAAAAAAGATATGCGGTTTTCGGGAATACCAAGCTGTTTCCAAATTGCCGCGGACTCATCGTCCCTCGGAACATCGCCCTCGCCTGCAAAAACCGTTACCCCCAATTTTTCAATAGGAATATTCAGCCACTGCGGCGAAGTAAGAAATTCAAAACTCATTTTGATTGCTTCTTCTTTAAAATAATCTCCCAAAGACCAGTTGCCTAACATTTGGAAAAAAGTAAGGTGGCTTGGGTCTCCCACGCTGTCAATGTCTCCCGTGCGGATACACTTTTGAAAATTAACGAGTCTTTTGCCGGCAGGATGTTCCTGTCCCAAAAGATACGGAACAAGCGGATGCATTCCCGCCGTTGTAAAAAGTACGGTAGGGTCATTTTCCGGCAGGAGCGATTTCCCCTGTATCTGCGCGTGTCCCTTGGAAACGAAGAAATTGATATATTTGGTACGTAATTCATCAGCTGTCATGTGGGTAGTTTAGCATAAATGGCGGGGGAGAGAGAAGAGGGGGGTATTTACAATAGACCAATACAAACAGGAAAGCGAACTATCTTTTTAATAATGTTATTGTAAACTTCCTTTCTCATTTTCTGTTTTTGAGCTCTTCTTTATTAAATTAAGGTTCACTGGCGGAATTATAACAGGAGGTATTCCTGCTCTAGTTGTTGTAGAAGCGATTGTCTCCCGAATGTATGGAAAAATAGAAGCTGGAGCATTAATATTTGAGTATTCTTTAAGGGTCATATTTTCTTTTCCTTTCATAACAGAAAAGTAGCCTATCATAGTACATTTAATGTAAAAAAAATCATTACTATCTTTTATTTCACAGGACATTTCATAAGTTAATTTGTCCTCTTCAGGAGATAACGAAATATTTGACTCCAGTTGTATATTGAATTCCGGTCTATCCGAAAACCCTTCCTTGCTGGAGAAAACCAACTCTTTCAGAATAATGTCATCAAATGAAATTCCCGGCTGTTTGCTTTTATCCATACTTTATGCCGCTAATAAAGGAAAATAATCAGTATCAATTTGCTTATCAACAAATATAGGAGTCTTTTTAACAATATCCCATGATTTATAATCAAATTCTCGTTCTTGTACATCTAAAGTAAAATAGAAATTATATTTACCTTGTTCCCAAAGAATATTTTGTTTTATATCAAGAATTAATAAGCCGTAAGCTTCAGAATAATATAAGTTCTTGTCTCGAGTTGAAATAAAATATTCGTTTTGTTCTTTGTCATAGGTTATATTTATCTCAGCAGAGATAAAGTTTGACAAAATTTTATTTCGTATACTTCTGGCTAATAAATTATCATTTTCCATAACTACTCCAATTATACAACTATTGATAACACTGTATCAAGGTCTTTAAGACTGTCTTCCAATTCTCTCTCTATAATTAATTTTTCTTCATAATCGGCTTTTCGTCTTTTTCTATACATTGAATCAATACAGTTTAATTTGTATACATCAATGTTTTTTTTGCCATTTGCTTTTAAATAACAAATCACCGCATGTTGTATTGTTCCATGGGAGTACAACCTGTCCTTCGGTCTTTTCTGTTTTATAAAATTAGCATAATTAAATTTTTTCCCTTCCAAAAAGGACTTAATATGTAAAAATGCTGAATAATATGCACGAGAAGCGCCGGCATTATACGCCCTTGTTTTCATACACATTTCAGCCACTTTTTTATTTTCGGCAACTTTGTCTGCAAAAGACATATATAATAATATCAAGTTTCATGTGTTTATGTATATATAAATTTACATAAATTTACAAAAAGACAGACAGAAAATCATAAATTTTATAACTTTTTTACTATACCTATTTGTAGTATTTTAAGAAAAATTTAACATTTTTTTTCTGAAAAAATGTTATAATGACTGCAATAAAAGCATGTTCAAAATTTATCTTGACTAAGTTGACCAAATTGACTATAATAAATTTATGAAAACATTACAGTCGGCGGAAGCCAAGTCTCATTTTTCTTCAGTTCTTAAAGATGTTCAAGCCGGAAATGAAGTGGCTATTGTATATGGGAAAAGCAAACAAACTGTCGCGGTAATAATTTCCTATGAACAATGGAAAAAAAACCAAAAGAGAACTTTAGGAACTTTGGAAGGAAAGATGTCGGTAAAATTCGCAAAAGATTTTTCAATGACAGATGAGGAATTAATAAATTCATGAATTATTTGGTTGACACTCATATTCTGTTATGGTCATTTCTGGATACCGGCAAAATACCGGAAAAAATAAAATCAATTTTATTGGATAAAAATAATTTAATATATTACAGTCCGATAAGTTTATGGGAAATATCCATAAAATACGGATTGAAAAAATTATCTCTTAATGGCGGAACACCCGACGATTTTTTTGATGAATTAAACAATAGCTACTATCATTGTAAGGCGATAGATAATATAGATTTGATAACAAATTATAAATTGTCGCCTAATCATAAAGACCCATTTGACAGATTCTTGATCTGGGAAGCTATAAAAAATGATTTTACTTTGCTGAGTGTTGATAAAAACATGGAATTATACAAAAAAGAAGGTTTAAGACTGATATATTGATAAATGTTCCTCAAGTATATTATTGGGCATACATCTTTTACGCTCATAAATGTTGGGAAAAAAGAGGAGTAGCGCAAAACTACTCCCCTTTTTTATTCTCTGCTAATTACTAATTACTGTTTCGTCCATGTCATACTTGTACCGTTTGGTCTGGTATAAGTTCCTATGCCGCCTATACTGTATTTGTCACGTAAGTCGCCAATTGATTGTGACACACCATTTGATGACATACCTACACCAAATGCATCATATTTTATACCTGAAGTATCAGACCATGGGGCTGATGTATCAATCAAACCATTAAAAGTTACACTAGTAAGTTTGGTACAATCTGCAAAAGCGCCCGAGCCAATAAATGTAACACCGCTGGGTATGGTTACGTTGGTAAGACTGTTACAACCTTGAAAAGCAGCTCTCCCAATGCCGGTAATACTGTTTGGCATGGTTATGCTTGTAAGGCTGGTACAGCCGAAAAAAGCAGAGTCCCCAATGCTGGTAATTGTACTGCAGGAAAGGTCAAGGTTGACATACTTAATATTATAAAAATCTAACGCACCTCCACTGCTTCCATAAGTATATATGTTATCAAGAGCATTCACAGCCAATAAAACATAATAGGGGGAAGATGCGGTGTTACTGTCTTTTGCTTCTAACAATGTTTTCAGATTAGCGGCACTGGTAATGGCTATGTTCAATGTTCCTGCGCTCAAATTTGTTGCAGCAGAATAGTTTGTACCATCAGTTACGTTAAATGTTACAGCGTATGTGCCAAATTCACTTGGAGCGGTGGTTGTTTTGGTATACGGTGTCTTGCCCGTACCCGCATAAATCGTTCCTTCATAATTAATGACGGATACAGTTCCCATTCCAGTTACTATTTCTTTCGCTGTTACGGTAACAGATTTGCTACTACCGTCGTAGTTAAATGTTCCGTCTCCGCTAATATCAAAGTTGCCCACTACAGGGGTAGCCTTGTTAATGGTCAGCGTTCCCTTGCTCAATCCGCTTACAGCATTATAGTTTGTATTTCCCGCCACATCAAAAGTTACGGCGTAGGAAGTTTTGGCATTGGTAGGCGCAGTTGTACTACTGTCGTATTTAACGGTTATTGCTCCCATTCCGGATGTCTTAGCGGGATCCGCCGTTATGCTGACGCTTTTTGCTGTTCCGTCGTAGGTAGCTGTAGTACCGCTGATGATAAAGTCATCTGCTGTGGGAGTGCGGGCGGTTACCGTTAAGTTGTCGCTGTTTACAGGAGCTGCCAAGTCGCCAATAGTTACCGTAATCGGTTTGCCGTTGTTCGCCGTTACGCTGAGTTTTGCGCCGTTTGCCGGATTTGTTGTTATGCCATAGGTTTCAAATAATGAAGAAGGTACGGTGCTTTCCCCTGCTCCTTGCTCCAGAAAATAAATTTTTACCACCATTCCTGTAATATTAAGCGCATCATCCTGCGTATAATTTTTATTTGTCGGTTGGTTCAATATTTGTATAAAAGATACTGTTCCGTTTAATGTCATTGAGAAAGTGTAGACAAACTTGACTGTTCCGCCCGTGTTTTCTGTTGCGGTTAAGGAGCTATTATTGACGGTAGCCGTAGTCAAACCTGTGAATGTATAACCGCTGTTTGCCGTCAGCGTTACCGTTGCGGTGTATGTCTCACCGCCTTTGAATTTGTCATTTTCAAGAGCACCTGCCCATGTTACAGCGCTAGTAAAATTAACCGTACCGCTTGCGGTCGCCGTTGTTGCGGGAGTACCGCCCTTGGCTGGAGAGGCAATGTTGATTGCTACGCTCGTTATCGGCGTGTCGGGGTCAACAGTCGGAGGCGGACCGGCTTCCGGCTTTGGCGTAGGCTTTGTGTCATCTCCCCCGTCGGGACACCCTGTCAGAGGTAGAACCATAAACCCGATTACCGCAATAACAGCTGTAATCCCTAAAAATTTTTTTATCAGCTTCATAAAGAAACTCCTTTTGCGGACAATTCCCAAATCGTTACCGCATGCGGTCTTTTCCCGCCGTCAGTTTTTTGTGTTTAACCGCATAGGTAAAAACACCTATAAAAGCGCTGAATTAAACGTTCGTTTAAATTCAGCACTTCCAAAAAACTGACTTGAATTTGTTAAAAGCCATTATTTTAAGAATTTTTGACTATTTTTAATATATTTTGTGTTTAACACGAATTTTACTTGACTAATATTAACATTTTTTGTATTATTTCAAAAGAAAAATGTATAAAGAAAAAACTAAAAGTGTTTAATTTAAACGAACGTATACATTAAGCAGAAATATAGGTAAATTTACCTATAGGCGATCCCCTTAATTACGCTCTTTTTTACCTAATTTATCAGTTTAAGCCCAAATCCCCTTTTTTCGCGTTGGTTCGTGTGGTTCGTGGTAAAATTCTTCAACAAATCTATGCTATAATCCCCTTATGGCAAAACTCTATGATACAAAAGAAAAACCCAAAAGAGCGTTCTTGGTAAGCATATTAAACGGTAATTCGGGCGATGACGCCATGTGCCGTGAATTTGAAGGGCTTGCGGCAACCCTTGAGCTTGAAATAGCCGCTCATGAAAAAATAAAGGTGCGGGAAAAAAGCGCTAAGTTCGGCATGGGAAGCGGAAAAGCGGAGGAATTGTCAAAAAAGGCGGCGGAAATAGGGGCGGATCTGCTGGTTTTTGATTGGAATCCAAACCCATCACAGCAGAGGAATTGGGAAGAGCTTTCAGGTCTTCCCGTACTGGACAGGCAGGAGATTATAATCCGTATTTTTTCGCAGAGAGCCGTTACAAGAGAGGCGGAGCTGCAGGTAAAACTCGCCGAGCTTACATATTCATTGCCCAGATTGACGCACAAGTATATCGATCTTTCACGGCAGAGGGGAGGGCGCTACGGAACAAAGGGGTCGGGGGAGACCAAACTTGAGACCGACCGCAGAAAAATAGAAATACAAATTAATAAACTTGAAAAAGAAATAGAGCAGGTAGGCAAACAGCGCAAGACCCAAAGGAGCATGAGGGAGCGCAATAACCTTCCTGTATGCGCGATAGTAGGGTACACCAACGCGGGTAAATCAAGCCTGTTAAACGTACTGACGGGCGCGGACGTGCTTGCGGAGGATAAACTTTTCTGCACCCTTGACGCCGTAACCCGCCGTTTCCAACCCGCCCCCAACGTAAATGTCTTGCTTACCGACACAGTCGGCTTTATCCGCGCCCTGCCTCATTCGCTCATAAAGGCGTTCCGTTCAACTTTGGAAGAAGCCGCGTTAGCCGACATACTAATTCACATCTTAGACGCATCAGATCCCGACATAGAAAACAACTGCGAAACAACAATAAATGTTTTAACCGAGCTATCGCAAAAAAAAGAAAAGGGGCGTAACAAGGAAGAACCCCCTGTTCTGGATATACCGATTATTACCGTACTAAACAAAATCGATAGATTGTCGGGCGAGGCAGTGGAGGAGCTGCAAACCCGTTTTCCGGGGAGCGTCCCCATTTCCGTGAAAGACAAAATAGGACTGGATACCCTAAAAGAAAAAATATCGGAAATATACACGAAGACCTCACACAAAGGACACGGAGGAGGAGAAGGACACTAAGGAAGAGGAAGAGGAGAAGGACACTAAGGAAGAGGAAGAGGAAGAGGGAATCAGGAAGTTCTGTTCGTTATCTTATCGTGAAGTTTCAAGATCAGCTTTCGTACAAAAACCCCTTCTTCCTTCTTTGTGTCCTTTTCTTCCTTTGTGCCCTTTGTGAGAAATTCTTCTCTCTCTGTCCTTTGTGAGAAATTCTTCTCTAAATAAAAAAAAGCCCCGTCCTAAGACAGGGCTTTCCATTTACCGGGAGGAGTTACCTCTTGAATGTCCAGATAGGACCGTTCTTTATATAAACTCCGGGCGCTTTCCTGTTGCTGTTGTAATAGTCTCTTAAACTCTGCTCGAATGTCGCTAAGTTGTCGTCGTGCAGGTTGCCGGGGAATGTTACCATAATAAGCGTATTGGGGAATGTAAGAGGAGCGGCGGCGGTGTACTTGGAGTTATATCCTCCAATGCGCGGGCTCGGCATATTGTTCATGGGTGTTAATGTCGCCAATGACGCAGGTATAACTACTGATTCCATCGGGTTGTTTGTAAAAGCTTCGTCGTAAACTTCGGCAACGCCGTTGGGAAGGAATAAGTTCTTGATTTGGTTTGTATTAAACGCGAAACGGCGGATTGATCTTACACCGGGTTGGAACGCTACGTCGGGCAGTTGGTTGTTTCTAAAGGAGCTTTCGCCGATGATCTGAACCATCTTACCGAAGATTACTCTTTTAAGACCGCAGTCCTTAAACGCCCTTGCTCCGATTTCCGTTACAGTATCGGGAATTACAATTTCAGTAAGGTTTTTGTTGCCTTCAAACGCGCCTATTTCAGTTACTTCAACGCTTCCCTGTGAAATTCCGCCTTTAATTAACTTTAAGCCTTTTCCCAATGTAACTTTTTCAAGTTTGTTGTTGGCAAATGCGCCCCAGCCGATTTCCGTTACGGTGTCGGGGATAACTACGCTTATAATACCGCAGTTTTTAAACGCTTCAGGACCGATAATCGATAAATTCTGACCGAATACTTTTGTGGGAATAACCACGTTAAGAACGCCGAAATATACCGTATGGGTGGCTCCGTTGACCGTTATCTTCTTTTCTACAGACGCTTTGTATTTGGTAATTGTAATAATGTTGCCGGCTTGCGCAACTTCAAAATCGCTGTCCTGCAAAGGTCTGTTGTATTTTACCATTTCTTCCTGCAAAGCTTTCGCCTCGGTGATAAGGCGGTTGGTTTCGGTAATTTCAGCCGGAGTTAATCCGCCGTCGGCAATGGTTTTCTCATATTGAGTTATAGCTTCGGGGTATTTTCCGCCCAAGAGGAAATCATTCGCTTTTACAACTTCCGCTTTAGCCGCTTCCGCGCGTTCTTTAAGTAATGCCGCTTGAGCTTCCTGCTGCGCTTTCAGCTCTGCGTTTGACGCGGAGTTCTGCTCCTGCTGTTCGCTTAAAGCCAGCGCCCTTTGAGCCTCGTCCCTGCGGTTCTGTATATTCCGCGTATTATAACCCGCCGGAGCGTATCTTATAGCGGAATTGTACATTGCTATAGCATCCGCGTATTTGCCTTCCTGCTGAAGCTGTTGAGCTTGTGTGAAAGCTTCTTCCATTCTTTTTTGTTTTGCTTCGTTCAGCAGTTTAGCCGCATTGCTGTTCTTAGGTTCAAGCTTAATAGCAGCCTCAAAAGAAGTAACCGCTTCCGCGAATTTACCCTGTTTCATGTTCTCCTGCCCCTGAGCAATATAGTCTCTGGCCCTGGTTTGAGCGAATGCCGCGCCCAGAACTAAGCAGGAAATAAGAGCCGTCATAATCAGTCGTTTTGTCATTTCAAAACTCCTTATAAAAAATATTTTTAAACAATTATTAACTTATTACTATAAATTTTATATATTTATAACAATATGTCAAGGGGGATTTGAATAAAAAAAGATAAATTTTATATGTAAGAAATATACGTTTCTATGCAGGTTTTTGAATTATCTGTCTATTGATAAATTTCTTAAAATATTATAACATTTCCAACTAGGGGTAAAATATGGCCGAAGACATTATGGACAAAGTTTTTTCACTGTTTTCCGGCGAAGGGCTGACAGATGAAAAACAAAATATGCTTAAGGGTATCGCAAGAGACCTAAGCCACAGCAAATATACCAAATATTTCAGAATCCGTACCGAAGAAGTGGATCCCTCGTTTATATCGTTTTTATTCTCCGTTTATAAGACAATTTATCCCATCAAATTATTCATGAAAGATGAGACTAAAATGGTGCAATTGCGTCATCATACCGTGGAATCATGCATAGATCCCAACATAAAAGACACAATAAGCCGTCTGGATCCCGGGTTTTTGGAGGCAAAACTGAAAACTCACCCCGGCGAGAAGGTAATTGAGTCTATTCAAGCGGATATGAACCTGCTTATAAGCCAGTTTGACCATAACCACATAGCCACCGTCAACCATCGGTATGAGCTGGCCTCGGCGCTGAATCAGCTTGTAAACTACAATTTTGTCGGTTTTTTCAAGAAATTCGACCCCCATTTTGTGGACGGAAGCTTCCTTGTGGAGCCAAAATTCCCCGCGATAAAGGCAATCCTTATAATCGACCAAATGGCGGACTTTTTAACCGCCACCCACGCCCTGCGCCCGGAAGAAGACTGGACGGGGCTTTTAGCCATTTTTAAGAAATGCGAGGGGCAGGACATTGTTATTCAAGACCAGTTTCTCAATATGATGAAAACCCTAAGGGAGATACATACCTCTAAAATCATCGAATTAATGATACAATACACCCTTAGAAACCCCGTTTGGCAGTTCAAAAACACCGTTATTAACGAAACAATAGGCGATGTATGGCTGGAAGCCCAGAAAAGCGAGGCAAAAGCCTTTATTACAAAGATAAACAATTCCAAAAAAGCAGCCCAAATAAGCGCCCTTACAAAGCAGATTTTCGACTCAAAAGATTTTTCAAGCCTTGAAAACTACAACCCGCGCGCAAACGATATGTACAAAAAAAGACACCTCGATTACTTCTTTTACGCCGAAGGGCTTAATTACCTTAAATGCTTTATGGATGACTTTATCCAAAAGGAAATTAAGGAATTGAGCGATATTCTCCTTATCCGCGGACAATGGACAAACAACACCATGGCGCATGAAATGAGCGAAGCCCTGCATACCGCGGAGGAAAACTTAACCGCCATAGACGACCTTGATACCGTCTTGTCCGAGGACGGCGCGGACGGCTCTCGTTTACGCTCGGCGATGCTCAGGGTAGACAGAGACCCCACTCAGGCGCGGTATATAAACAGCATAATGGGTAAGGTTAACGATCAGGCAATAGAGATAATTAACACGGTTGTTCAAGCCCTTATCGTGGTAGGCAAGCATTTAAAGAATCTTATAGAAGATATTCAGAAAAAGCATCCGGAACTGCTTATAAACTGGAGGGAGATAAATCTGGCTTCAAAAGAGCCTATAAATCAAAGAATGATAAACAGTTATAAGAAAATTAACTTTTTTGTACAATTAATGCACCTTTGTACACAGATATAATAATGGATTTTTAACTTATTGACATTTATTACAATTGTTTGTAATATTAGACAGTTATTTATCATAAGGAAGTGAGATATGGAAATTCAGGTTCAGGAACTTATCGATAGGATAAAAAAAGACGGAGTTAAAGCCGCAACGGATGAAGCCAACAAAATCAAAGCCGAGGCGAGCGCCGAAGCCCAGAGAATTGTTGAAGCCGCAAAAAAAGAAGCTGACAGTTTGATTGAACGCGCGAAACAGGATGCCGACCGCTCGGAAAAAGCCGGTACTGCCGCGTTGGAACAGGCTTCACGCAACCTTGTTTTGGCGTTCAAAGACGAAATCCAGGCTTTACTGGACAAAGTAATCAAAAGCAATGTCGGCGGCGCTTACAACGACGACACGCTGAAATCGGCTCTGCCCGAATTGATTAAAAAATGGGCTGAGAAGCAAGGCGATGATATTTCGGTAGTTTTACCGGAAGGCGAGCTTTCCAGACTCCAGGGCTTTTTCAATGAAAAATTAAAAGCTGAGCTTTCAAAGGGAGTGGAATTAAAATCCAACCGCAAGCTGGCTTCGGGTTTCAGAATCTCAAATAAAGAAGGTTCTGTTTACTACGATTTTTCATCTGAAGCGGTCGCCAAACAGCTTTCCGCCTACTTGAATCCCAAATTGGCAGAGCTTTTAAAAAAGTAATTAAAGGAAAATAAGGTGAGAGAATACTATTACTTTATTGCACAGCTTCCTTCTTTGGTTTACGGTCAAAAACCGCCCATGTCTTCCGCGCATTTTAAATCGCTAGCGGAAGATTTATTGGAAGACAGCGATTTAAAAGTAATGGAATATCTTTCGTTTAACGACCCGTTTTCGCCGGAAGGCAGTTGCGCCTTTGTAAAAAACTGGAGAAACTGGGAACGCGCTTTAAAATTAAATCTTGCAAAAGAAAGAGCGATTAAATTAAAAAGAGCGGTTCCCGACGGAGAAATTCCGTTTTTTCCGCAGGAAGCGTCAATTACGGCGGTTAAAGCGGTAGACGAAAAATCACCTTTAGACGGCGAGTATTTACTGGATAAAGCGCGGTGGACAGCCATAGACGAAATTGCCGGCAGGGATTATTACAGCGTAAACAACATATACGCTTATTACTTAAAATTATTACTGCTTGAAAGAAGGCAGGGATTTAATATAGAAAAAGGATTTGCGGATTATAAAAATTTGTACGCTGAAATATTAGCAAGCGCACATCATTCCTCGGGAGAAACTAAATGATTGGAACTAAAGGAACAGTTACAGGCGTTAACGGAAACATGGTTAGCGTCCGATTTGACGGCGACGTCTCAATGAACGAGGTCGGTTATGTAAAAGTAGCCGATAAACGGCTTAAAAGCGAAGTAATCAGAATTCGCGGCGGAATCAGCCAGCTTCAGGTCTTTGAAATCACCAAAGGTATTACCGTAGGCGATCAAGTTGAATTTACAGGCGATATGTTGTCCGTCGAATTAGGTCCGGGGCTTCTCGGACAGGTTTACGACGGTCTGCAAAACCCCTTGCCTCAGCTTGCGCAAGCCGCGGGATTCTTCCTGGAAAGGGGCGTTTACCTTGACGCTCTGCCGACATCAAATACATGGCAATTTACGCCCAAGGTAAAACCGGGCGATAAAGTGGAAAGAGCCGACACTCTGGGAACAGTCCCCGAGGGCTCCTTTACCCACAGAATCATGGTTCCCTTTAACCTCTACGGAAGCTACACGGTTTCATGGGTAAAAGAATCGGGATCATACAATATCCGTGAAACAATCGCGGAATTAAAAGATGAAAAAGGAAACGCAGTTCCTGTTAAACTCAGTTTCCGCTGGCCTGTAAAAAGAGCGATTGACTGCTACGAAGAACGTCTTAAACCCACAGAGCCGATGGTTACCCGCGTACGCCTTATCGACACATTCTTCCCTGTAGCGCGCGGCGGAACCTACTGTATTCCCGGTCCTTTCGGCGCGGGAAAAACGGTTCTCCAGCAAATCACAAGCCGTTTCGCGGACGTTGACATTGTAATCGTAGCCGCTTGCGGTGAGCGCGCCGGTGAAGTCGTGGAAACTTTAAAAGAGTTCCCCGAATTAAAAGACGAAAAAACAGGCCGCTCCCTCATGGAAAGAACAATCATTATTTGTAATACATCTTCAATGCCCGTCGCCGCGCGCGAAGCTTCCGTTTACACGGCTGTAACGCTCGCCGAGTACTACAGGCAGATGGGATTAAACGTCCTGTTGCTTGCGGACTCTACAAGCCGCTGGGCACAGGCGATGCGTGAAATGTCGGGACGCTTGGAAGAGATTCCGGGCGAGGAAGCGTTCCCCGCTTACATGGAATCTACAATAGCCAGCTTCTACGAAAGAGCCGGTATTGTCCGCCTGCGGGACGGCAGTTTCGGCTCCGTAACAATCGGCGGTACGGTAAGCCCTGCCGGCGGTAACTTTGAAGAACCTGTTACGCAGGCTACATTGAAAGTCGTAGGCGCGTTCCACGGTCTTTCACGCGAACGCTCCGATGCGCGTAAGTTCCCCGCCATTCACCCGCTTGATTCATGGTCAAAATACAAGGGAATTATTCCCGGCGAGAAAGTCGCCTACGCTCATGGTTTTATGCGCCGAAGTTCCGAAGTTGAGCAGATGATGAAGGTCGTCGGCGAAGAAGGAACAAGTATAGAAGACTACATTATCTTCCTGAAGGGCGATTTAATCGACGCCGTATACTTCCAGCAGAACTCATTCGATGAAGTAGACGCTGCGGTAAAACCCGACAGACAGAAATATGTTTTTGCCAAATTACTGTTTATTCTCGGTTCAAAATTTACATTTACCGACAAAAACGAGGCGCGTTCATGGTTTAACAAACTCAGACAGAAATTCCTCGATTACAACGGAAGCCCCTGGAAGAGTGATCGTTTTGACAAACTTGAAGCCGAGATTGAATCGTCTGTAAAGAGCCAATCTCAGGGACTTGATAAATCAGCCGAGAAAATAATTTATTAGGACGGGAATTATGAACAAGGTATATAGCAAGATTGAATCAATAACAGGAAGCGTTATAACCGTCAAAGCTGACGGTGTTCGCTACGGAGACTTGGCGGAAGTCGATACAGTATTCGGCACATCTCTAGCCGAGGTAAACAGACTTCACGAAGATACGGTATCACTGCAGGTTTTCGCGGGCGGCCGCGGTATCTCAACAGGCGATACAGTGCGCTTCCTCGGACGCCCCATGCAGGTTGCGTATTCCGATAACCTTATGGGCAGGGTATTCACCGGTTCAGGCAAACCGCGCGATAACGGTCCTGAGTTAACGGACAACAAAATCCCGATTGGCGGACCTTCCGTAAATCCGTCCCAGCGTATTATCCCGCGCAAAATGATCCGCACAGGTATCCCGATGATCGATTTATTCAACACATTGGTAGTTTCACAGAAACTGCCGATTTTCTCGGTATCAGGAGAGCCGTACAATGAGCTTCTTGCTCGTATCGCAATGCAGGCGGAAGTTGACGTAATCATCTTAGGCGGTATGGGATTAAAGCACGACGACTATCTTAACTTTAAAGATACTTTGGAAAACGCCGGCGCTCTTGCGCGTACCGTAATGTTTGTTCACACCGCTAGCGATCCTACGGTTGAATGTCTTATGATCCCCGATATGTCCCTCGCTGTCGCCGAGCAATTTGCTCTGAAGGGCAAGGACGTGTTAGTTCTTCTTACCGACATGACAAACTTCGCCGACGCGATGAAAGAAATCTCGATCATTCAGGAACAGGTTCCTTCTAACCGCGGTTATCCGGGCGACCTTTACAGCCAGCTTGCAAGCCGCTATGAAAAAGCGGTTGACTTTGAAACCGCCGGCTCTATCACAGTCTTGGGCGTTACCACAATGCCCGGCGACGACGTAACCCACCCTGTGCCGGATAATACAGGATACATAACAGAAGGTCAGTATTATCTTAAAAACGGACGCATTGAGCCGTTTGGTTCTCTTTCTCGTCTTAAACAGCAGGTTAACGGCAAGACACGCAAAGACCACCGCGCCCTCATGGACGGTATGATTAAACTTTATTCCGCTTTCCGCGACACTCTGGAAAAGAAGGCGATGGGCTTTATCATGACCCACTGGGACGAAAAACTTTTAAAATACGGCGTTCAATTTGAATCAAGAATGATGGATCTTTCCGTAAATATTCCGCTTGAAAAAGCGCTGGACTTAGGCTGGGAAATCCTTGCGGATTGCTTTAACAAAGAAGAAACAGGATTACGCACAGAATTGATCAATGAATTCTGGCCGAAAAAAGAATAGGGAAGTATGGCAAAAATTAAGCTCACAAAGAATGAGCTGAAAAAACAAAAAGATTCTCTTAAAATGTACAGGCGTTATCTGCCTACCTTGATGCTTAAGAAACAACAGCTTCAAGGTGAAATTCGATTAACCGATATGCGCCTGAAAGAATTAAAATTAGCCGAAGAACAGCTGGATGAATCATTTAAATCATGGATCGGCGTTTTCGGCGAAGAAGGCGTTTTTACAAAAGACCTTTTAAAAATTACCGATGTTAGAACAAGCCACGGAAATATCGCCGGCGTTTCAATTCCCGTTTTTGAAGGCGCGGATTTTGAAATTGCCGATTACGATTTATTGACAACTCCGCTGTGGCTTGACTTGGCTATTGAATGTATGAAGAAAGCGCTTGCCTTGCAAATGGAATTGGAAATTGTTGAGGAACAGCGCAGAAGACTGGATAAAGAATTACGCACAACAACACAGCGCGTAAATCTTTTTGAAAAAATTAAAATCCCCGAATCAAGAAACAACATCAAAAAGATTCAAGTTTATTTGGGCGACCAGCAAACAGCCGCCGTTGTACGGGGCAAAATCGCTAAGAGCGGATTGGAAAGGAAGTAATATGATTGTACCTATGAAAAAAATATGCCTCTTGGTACAGGATAAATCCCATGATGAAGCGCTTAAAAAGCTCCGCGCTGCGGGCGTAGTTCATCTTGAACGCAGAAACATACCGTTAGACGCCAATTCAAGCGCGGTAAAAAGAAAAGCAAAAGTAGAAGAAGCTTTAGGCTTAATACAGGATTATAAAGTACCCAAGAAAAATCCGCGCGATGCAAATGAAGACGACGGTCCGTTGAGTGAACGCAGGCAAAAACCCGCAGGGCTTCACAGGGGAAGAAGAATACAAGATATTTACGGAACAGATCAAGAAGCGCCGTATTCGGTTGACGCTGTAAAAGACGCAGCCAGACCGTATCTTCCGGACTTAATGAACAAATTAGGCGAGGAACGCAAACATATAAAAGATAAAGAGACAGCGGACACAAAAGAGATTTCACGCATAGAAGGATGGGGTAATTTTGACCCGTCAATAGTGGATGAAATTTCAAAAACCATGCCCCTTTACCTTTATGAAATACCCACCGACACATTTAACCGACTGGATAAAGATTTTCAGTATATCAAGGTAAAAGGCGATAAGTCGGTTGTGCGCATATTAGTTCCCGAAAAAACAATACCGGGTATTGCGCCGTTTCAACTGCCGCAAAAATCCCTGAACGAATATAAAAAAGAAATTGATGATTGTGATCTCGATCTAAAAGACATAGATAAAGAATTGGAACACTATGCCGATCGCCGTCCGGCTCTTCTTAAAGAACTGGAACTTGTTGAATATGAGCTTGAATTTGAAACGGCGGTTGCCGGTTTGAGCAAAGTGGAAGATGTTCCCTCCGATTTCGGTCTTTCATGGCTGACAGGCTATGTGCCGGCGGAAGACGCTCATCTTGTAAAAAAGATAGCGTCGGAAAACGGATGGGCGTTATCTGTCGATGAACCGCCGCAGACCGATGAATTAGTGCCGACAAAATTAAAGAACAACAGATTTGTAAATCTTATTACGCCTATTACGGGCTTCCTTGACATTAACCCGGGATACCGCGAGGTTGATATATCGCCGATTTTCCTTGTTTTCTTTTGTGTCTTCTTCGCGATGCTCTTCGGAGACGCGGCATACGGTTTGATTATTACAACAATGGCGATAATCGGCATGCTTGTTACATTAAAAAACAGAAAGCCGGTGGGAACTCCGTTAAAAATGCTTTTATTGCTGGGATTCCTTAATACGTTATGGGGCGTTATTACATGCTCTTGGTTCGCAATGGATAACAAATATATCCCTGATGTCTTAAAAGATATTTCGCTGTCTTATTTTTCTACGGCAAAAGGAACAGACGACGCTATAGTAAGCCAGAATCTGCAAATATTCTGTTTCTCCCTTGCGGTAGTGCATTTAGTGATAGCGCATATTGTTGTAATATTTAAATGCAAGTCGTTAAAAATATTCGGAGAATTGGGAACAATCGGAATGTTAATAGGAATGTATAACGTAGTCTTAAATTTGATTGTAAGCAACGCCGCAAGGCATGTTTCCATATTGCCTATTGACTTGACGGTATATATAATCGGCGGCGGATTCTTCCTGAGTTTTATTTTCTCTCCGTACGAAGGCAATTTAATAAAATCAATATTAACCAGCTGTCAAAATTTCATTAGTGTTGTTCTCGGCGTAGTAAACGTATTTTCCGATATAATGTCATATATCAGGCTTTGGGCGGTAGGACTTGCCGGAGCTGCTATTGCGCAGACAATAAACGGTATGGCGGGTCCGTTGCTGGGCGGTTTTATGATTTTTGCGGGGATTCTCCTGCTGGTTTTCGGACACGGCTTGAACATGGTGCTGAACGTATTATCGGTACTGGTTCACGGAGTGCGTCTTAATACATTGGAATTTTCAGGGCATGTGGGTCTTGCCTGGTCAGGCACGGCTTACAAGCCTTTTAAAGAAAAAGAAATTAAATAAATTTTAAGGAAGGAGTAAAGTATGAATTTAGGATTACTAGGAGCCGGGTTGGTACTCGGTATTGCGGCTGTTGGATCGGGATTCGGCATCGGAACCGCCGCGCAGGCGGCTGTCGGCGCATGGAAAAAGTGTTATTTAACAAATAAACCCGCGCCGATGACATTGCTGGTATTTATCGGAGCCCCGTTAACGCAGGTTTTCTACGCTTATATTATGATGAACAATATCAGAGATAATGCGGCCTCTAACGGTGATTACAGTTTACTGAACTTCGGTTTTAGTATTGCCTCTGCGGTAGCCATCGCGTTCTCGGCTGTATTCCAAGGAAAAGCCGGCGCATGCGCCGCCGATGCCTTGGCTGAATCGGGAAAAGGCTTCGCCCAGTACGTATCCGCCATCGGCGTTATCGAAACCGTCGCCCTTTTCACGATGGTTCTGACAATGCAGAGCTTACTGTAATAGGTAAATATACAAAGATATTTACCACGAACCACACGAATCAACACGAACAACGACAAGATATGAAGTATAAGTTCGTGAGTGTTCGTGTGGTTCGTGGTTTTTATTTTCCTCTTGATTTTTATCTCACTTATCTTTATTCTTTAATATAAGGTCGAGTAGCTCAGTGGATAGAGCAGTTGCCTTCTAAGCAACTGGTCGGGAGTTCGATTCTCTCCTCGATCAATTACATTTTTAACTTGGATAGAATGAGTTCTTTAAATTTCATCACGAATTTATTGTTCGGCTCTAAGGCGAGAGAATTTTCGCAGTCGGATAGGGCTTGGGGGTAATCGCCTAAATGGTAGTATGCCTGTCCGCGCCTGAATAAACAAAACGATTGATACGGGTTTATTGTTAATGAAAGAGTGTAGTCGTCTATCGCTTTTCCGAATTGTTTTATAACGGAGTATACAACGCCCCTGTAATAGGCGGATTTGTAGGACTGTTTATCAAGATTAAGCGAGTGGCTGAAATCGTCTATCGCCTCGTTGTAGCAGGAGCAGGCGAAATTTGCCATTCCCCTGTGTTTGTAAATAATCGATAATATGTTGTCGTTTGGTTTTAACTCTAAAATTCTTGTGTATTGGCTGATTGCTTCGTTAAATTGGTTATTGTTGTGGGAAGAAAGAGCTTTAACAAGCAAATCGTCAATTGACTCATTGTATTCGGTTGCAAAATGATGATGAACGTTTTCAGTAACAGGGGACGGGGTTTTTAGCTTTTCTTCATCAAATAAAAGGTGATCCGTTGATTCCTCGATTTTTTGGAAAAAACTTCCCCTCCTTTTTTCCATTTCCTTGCTGTATTTCCGCTGGTAACTGCGTATTTCCTGAAAAATCATGTCCGCTAAAGAAAGGCTGGCGTTAATCGCCGCAAGTTTCCTTTTCATAGGCTCGTCAAAGGGGCTGAATTCGGCCTTGTACACAAGCTCATGTTCAACCTCAGCCCACGCATCCTGTAAAATGGTGCGTATCTGCACCTCCGCTATGTCCGTGCCGGGATTACCGTATTTATCAATAAATTCCTGAGGTATCTTAATTAAAAGGTGGGTCGATTCATAACAAAATTCCTGAAATGTATAATGCCCCTTTATTTCACGTTCAACAATGCTGTAATACTTTTTTATTAACTCCTCAGCGGCTTGTAAATCCTCGATGAAAGGACAGATAACCCTAACGCCCATAAGATCTGTAATTTGAGGGTCTTTTACGCCGTTTTTTAAAAGGCGTATATATTTGGAAAAAAAACTGGAAAAATTTTTAATTCTGCCGCTTACAACAGGGTGGGAATCCAAAGAAGAAAGAATGTTATCCACCTGTAATTTAAGGTCATTTACAATGGAAAGACGAATTTGCGCGTACTGATCATATTCCTTTTGTAAACGATTTCTTTCAGGAGGATTTACAATGTCATCTTTATTCTTTTTCATAATTTATTAATATAAAAAAAAGGCTGTCTGAAAACGATGTTCCAGACAGCTTTTTATTAAGACTTAAACAGCCTTTATTGAACTATTGTGTCTGCTGTTGTTCACGTTTCGGGTCATTGAACGGAAGTTCAGTGGCCTGTTTCTGCTGTTCAATGTAGCGAAGAACCTGCTGTTGTCCGAATCTTTCCATTTCAAACGCTTTGCGGCGTTCTTCACGGGTCTGGATGATGTTCCAAGTAGCTTCGTCATTGATGTCTTTATCGGCATCAAGAAC
>Ga0268262_10001126_pt1 | contig 34026 bp, 23 predicted proteins | sample TergutNc150P3_FD_190354 | JGI IMG/M metagenome (GOLD analysis project Ga0268262, IMG submission 190354) | Nasutitermes corniger P3 segment gut microbial community from laboratory colony in Florida, USA - Nc150 P3 (SPAdes) (version 2) | ecosystem: Host-associated > Arthropoda: Insects >...
GCGAGTCCGCTTCTTCTTGTTTTGGGTTTCCAAATCCGAAAAGGTAAGTATTTTTTCCATATCTACAAATATAATTTATTTCTAACAAAAAAACAATGGGTTAATCGGCATTTACTATACTTTGTTTACATTTCACAAACCATCTTCAATAGTTCTTATATGTTTTTATGTCTTGTTCTTTTTCCGATTTGAAAATATATACTTTAACGAATATAACAAAGACATATCAAATTCATTTTTTATAGGCTATGTAGATGCTGTCAAGTACGCACAAGAAAAATCTTTGCCAACGGATACTTTATATTTAAGTGGTCATTTGAATCAACCTTATATTCATGCTTTATTTGCTTTAAAATACGATGTTCGCGATTATATAAAAACAGTAGAAATTCCAAATCACGGCTCTTCTTTTGAACTTGTTAATCGTTTTGGAAAAGTTAAAATTGGCGTAACTGAGCAAGATATGCAAAATGGTAATATTTTTGTACTTAAAAATCATGAATTTAATAACTTTAACGGCAATGATTATTCAATTACACCCTTTAAAAATTATAAAGTTTTAATAAGTAAAAGACATCCGCTAAATGTTCCCTGACTTTGCATATTTGCATCTAATTACGCAGAAGTTAAATACCACAAAAGCATAATAACAAAAGGAATACTCAAAACGCAGGCAAGAATGGTTTCGTTGCTTAGTTTGAATTTTTTCAAAACAAAGACGAAGACCGTCAGCAATAAAGCAAAAAACAAGAGATATCTATACATAGCAGAATGAAGATTTTCTATTCTAAGTCCACCCGGACCGCCATTGTTCCTAATTTGAAAATCTATTCTATTCAAGCCTTTTTGTATATATTCAGATAAATCAAGTATAATTCCGTTGCGTTGGGCGCATGGTTCTTTTATCATTTCTTGCGGAAATGTCTTTCCGTTTATTTCAATGCTTAAAATGCAGTCGTCTGGATGAAAATCATAAATAACATTTTTGTTATTTTTAACATTTATATTAAAAGAAATCAAAAAATCTGAATTTTCTTTGATTTTATACGTTTCTAGCGGTAATGATTCTACAGAAGATTCTCCATCTACGGTTAACACAACATCGCTGATATTTAATTTTGCTGGAATAATCCAAAACCAAGTTAGAGCAAGCAGGGGCAGTAGGTAAAGCAGGGGCTCACGCAAGATTTTTTTCATTTTTACTCCTATTAAAAACTACAAATCTTTGCCCAAGATAATTTAAACCTGTAAATAAGCACATTCCTGCAAATAAAGCGACATTTTCTCGAATATTTTGCGGTTTGCTGTTTAAAAAATAGTTTATTAAAGGTTTTGCTAATCCATAAGCGATAAAATAAGAAAGAGCAATATTTAAAATAAATGCAATTACCATAAACAAACTCCATTCTCTTACAGTAAATGTGAAATATTTGTTTAGAAAAAAACTTAGAATACTGGCAAAAAAGTAATTGCAGGCAGAAGAAACCCAATAACTTAAATGCACTATATTGTAAAGCGAAAACATTATAGCCGAACCTACAACAGTATTGATTATTCCAACAAGAATAAACTTGAAAAATTTTATATCAAAAATCATCTATGCGAAAATATATAAAATTGTTTGCTGGCATAATTAAATATAAACGCAACTCCGGTTCCAGCTATTTTTGAGATCATATTGCTAAAGCCCAAAATTTCCACGCAAAAGGCGGTTGCTCCCAAATCAATAGCCAAACCTATTGCCCCCACAATTATCACCATTGCAAATTCAGTACGCTTTTTTCTGCCTTCTTTGGATTTGAAAATGATTTTGCATAAAACAAAATTCACCGTTGCACTTATAAAAAAACATATCACCGCCGCAAGCAAATAGTATATTCCCAATTTATAATTGAAAAAATAAAAAACACCCCAATTCACAAATGCGCAAAACAATCCCGCAAAAAAATATTGTATGAACATCGGAGCGAGTGATTTTAGAAAATCCCTATTTACCTTCATGGTAATCCTCTTCGCTGTTCACTTTCCAAATTGTAGATTTGTCTGTTGAGCCGCTGCGAATGGCATTCACGGCTTCTTTAGCGCTTAGCATTGAATGATCCATATTGTTGTATCTGTGCATTCCGTTTCGCCCAATTAAAAACAAATTATCTATGCCGTCCAGCCAAGTTTTTAATTCGTCAAATTTATCATAAGTTCCAAAATATGCGGGATAGGCTTTGGGAACTTTAACAACCACTGTGTCTAAAACATTTTCTTTTTTTGCCAGTCCAATTTTTTCAAGCTCGCTTATGGCAAATTTTGAGAAAACTCGCTCGCTCATTTCCCACAGATCATCGCCTTCGTTTGCAAAGTATTCCATGCCAAGCCATATCTTGCTTTTGTCTTTAACGAGATGCTCGCTCCAGTTATTGAAAATTTGCAACCTGCCCACTTTCACATCGCTCTCTTGAACATAAATCCAATTATCTTTAATGTTCCCTATTTCAAGTTTTTCTAAAAGCACCCCGACCGTGATAAAATCCCTATACACCAAACCATTTGCAATTTCCTTGATGCTCGGGGGAACGCCGTCCAGAGCGTTCACCAAATCTTTTATCGGCATTGAGCTTAGAACATAGTCGTATTCTTTCAAATTCAATTTCTCTATTTTTGTGCCGAATTTAATTTCCCCACCCATTTCTAGAATTTTGTTTGCAGCGCGCTGCCACAAGTCACCCGGGCCGAGTTTGGGGTATAAAAATTCATCTATTAAACTTGTCTCTTTGGAGTTTTTAAAAAGCGCGTGTTTTATCGTTTTAGCAATGCTAAGTCCCTTTATTCTCTGCGCGCCCCATTCCGCGCTTATCTGCTCGCAGGGAATGCCCCACACTTTTTCTGTGTAGTCTTTGAAAAATGTAAGGTAGAGTTCTTTGCCAAAGCGGTTCAGCATAAAATCTTGCAAATTTTTTTCTTCTTTGATTTTGAATAAACTGGATTTTAAATAGCTCGTGCCTATTTTTGCCATTCTCCACAACCCCAGCCCTTTTATAGTATTTGCATTCAGCGATACAGGGTAATCAAAAAATTTTCGCATATAGAGAATACGGGAGAGGCGCGGGCGGAGCATCATGTCTGAGTAAATTGTTTTCCACCACTCCATAACCCAGTTGTTTTTGCTGAAAAATCTGTGACCGCCGATATCCATTCTATTGCCGTTGTGTTCCACAGTGCGGCTAATTCCACCGACAAAATTCTCTTGCTCAACAACTATAGGATGAACATCACCTTTTTTAAGGAATTCAAAAGCAGCGGTAAGCCCAGCAGGACCAGCACCTATGATGAGGGCAGTTTTCATATGGGTTAATATATAAAATCCCCCCTTGAATGGAGAATTTTTCTACATTATTTTTCCCAGTGAAAATACAAAAGCTAAAAATTTTCGGTTTTAAATCCTTTGCGCAAAAGGTGGAAATCCAATTGGAAGGAAATGGATTAACCGCCATAGTTGGGCCAAATGGTTGCGGAAAATCCAATATAGTGGATGCTATTCGCTGGGTTATGGGCGAGCAAAGAGCCGGACTGCTAAGAATGGACAAAATGCAGGGGGTTATTTTCTCTGGAACAGAGGAGAGACCTGCAATGAGCATGGCAGAAGTTTCGCTTGTTATTGAAAACGATAGAGGTCTTTTGCCATCTGAATATGCAGAGGTGATGATAACCAGAAAAGCCTTTAGCGATGGCGAGTCCAAATATCTGATAAACAACCAGGAGTGCCGCCTTGCGGATATAAAAAATCTCTTTGCAGATACCGGCATGGGTGCAGGCTCATATTCGCAGATGGATCAAAGAATGGTAGATGCCCTGTTAAGCGACAAAGCAGACGAACGCAGAACAATTTTTGAAGAAGCCGCAGGTGTTAGTAAATACAAAAAGCAAAAAAAAGAAGCTGTGTCTCAGCTTGAACGTGTTAGCGCAGATATGGAACGCATATCCATTGAACTGCAACACGCCAAAAACCAATTCAAGCAGCAAGAGAGAATGCTCGCTCGCGCCCAAGATTTGCGCGCATTGAAAACTCGCCTAAAAGAACTTGATGTTTCAATCAGCATTCACAAATTCAAAGAGAGCAAAGAATCTCTGCACTCACTTTTAAAAGCCAAAGCCGCCGGAGAAACAGAACTCAGCACTCTTGGCGCAAAGCAAACAGAGCTAGAGACCAAAATAGAAGAAAAGCGGCTTTTGATATCCAGCGAAGAGGAAAATTTCAGAGAATGTGAAAAAATATATTACGATGCCTCTACAGAAATAGCAAAACTGAATTCGGATTACATAAATCTCCAAAATAGGGAAAAAGAACTGGAAGAGAACAAAGCTCGCTGCGAGAGCGAAATTAGCGAGAGCGAAAAGAAAATTTCTGAGTTGAGCGCAGAGATGCAAAATTTGGGAGACATAGAAGAACAGGGAAAAAAGGAAACAGATATATTGTTAAACCTGCGAAGCGATGTAGAAGAACTGCGCAAAAAACACAGAGAACTCTCAGACAAAAGGTTGCTCTCCGTTCAAGAACAGGGAAAACTGCAAAGCCACCTGCAAATAATAAACGCCGAAATAAAAATGCTGCAAGAGCGACTCCAACAAGCCGCAAAAGACATTCAAAATCTTGAGGCTCAAATACAAGAGCAAAAAAACCTAAAGAGCAACAGAGAAAGCGAAAGCGAGGAGAGCAAAAAAAAGGCAGAAACACTTGCAGAGAACATAAGCGTTTTAACAAACGAAAAAGAGGCTCTTAGCGAAACCCTTGAATCTTTGAAAAACCAAAGAATGGAAACCCTTGGCAACAAGAGCAGATTAGAAGCCAGATTAGAAACCCTGCAAAGCATAAGCGAAAATATGGACAATGCAGAGGGCAACAAATGGCTTTTAAATCAAAAAACCGAAGATGGTATTCTTTTGCTCTCCAACCAAATAGAAGTTTTAGAGAGTAAATTTGCGCCCTTGGTCGAATTTTGCCTGGGTTCTTCTGTGCAAGCCCTTTTGATGCAAAATCAAGAGAGCGTTTTGAGCAGCGCAAAACTTTTGAACAACGAAAATTTTGGTCGTGCTTTGCTCGCTTGGAACACAAATTCGTTTGAAGAAAAAATAGGCATAAACGAAACAGATGCTGCCCCGCTCGCTTCCTTAATAAAATGCAGCGAAAAATCCCACGCCCTGTTGAACTCACTGCTCTCAAAATACTTCTTGGCAAAAGACATTGAAGCGGCGGCGGAGCTTGCAAAAAAATATGCGGGCAAGGATTTATGGTTTTGCACCGAAAATTGCCAGGCTTTCAGTTCGCTGGGCATTGCAAAAGTTGGAAGGGAGCAAAAAGAAAATTTGGGTATTCTGCAACAAAATGCGGAGATGAAAAATTTAAAAACCTCCATAGATTCTCTAAACGAAAAAGCGGAAGCCGCAAGCGCGCAAATTAACACAGCAAACGAAAAATTGCAAGAACTCTCCATTTCAATATCAAATTCCCTAGAGGAAAAACAGAGCGCAAACACACGTGCGATAAAAGCTGGTTCAGAAGCAGAAATCGCAAATGCCGGAATTTTTGCCCTGAATGCCCAAAAAGAAAAAAACGAACAGGATATTTCAAAATTAGAATCTCGCCTGCAAGAGCTAAAAACTTCCAAAGACTCAAATGCAGAACTAAATGCCGCAGGTCTTGAACTGGAGCAGGCAGAGCAGGAATTTGCAAAAACAGATGCCGATTTGCAAAAACAGGAGCAGGCTTTAAAAAATCAAGAGGACTTGGTTGCCAAACTTGCAAACTCCCTAAACCGCCTGGGTTCGGTTAAAGAACAGATAAAAGCCATAAACAACACCACTCATCTGCGCACACACGAGCTAGAGGAGATAAAAGACAAAAAAGAACTTTTAAAACGAAGCCTTGAAGACAAAGCTATTCACATAGAGGAGCAGAACGAGCTTCTCACAAAAAAAGAAAAATTGAGAGATGCGGCTAGGGAAAAATATACCGTTATGGCAGGCGATATAGAAGAATGGCGGAGCGAACTCCGCGAAATAAACAACTCCCTCCGCGAAAAAGACAAAAATACCCATAGCCTTGAGCTTGCTATGCAAGATTCCTCAAATGCCTTGGAGAGAATAAGGGAGAGAATTTTTCAGGAATATGAATTTGACTTGGAAAAAGAGCCTGCGGAGCAAGGGTTTGCACCTGTGCCTGTATATGAGCGAGAAGCAAATGTCGAAATACACGAGCTGCGCGAAAAAATAAAGGCAATAGGTCCGGTTGCTATCTCCGCCGCCGAAGATGTTGAAGCTGAACGCGAAAAAGTGCTTTCCATAGAAGCTCAATACAACGATTTGAGCAAAGCAAAAGATAGCTTGGTTGCCGTTATGGAAAGGCTGGACATTGTGGCTAGAGACCGCTTTGTTGATACCTTCCGCAAAATACAGCACAACTATCAAGAAGTTTTTGCAAGTTTAATGCGTGATGGCGAAGCCCTGCTGACCATGCAAAACGATTTAGACCCTTTAGAAGCCGAAATTGAAATAAATGCCCGCCCAACAGGCAAAAAAATGAGAGGAGTTAGAGCCTTGTCCGGTGGGGAACGCGCTTTAACCGCAACTGCCCTGCTCTTTGCCCTTTACATGGTAAAGCCCTCGCCATACTGCATATTAGACGAAATTGACGGACCGCTGGACGATGCCAATATAGGGCGTTTTATGGCTCTGCTACGCCGTTTTAGCACCCAAACCCAATTTGTGATAATCACCCACAACAAAAGAACAATGGCAGCGGCAGATAGGCTATACGGCGTAACTCAAGAGGAAAAAGGCGTTAGCAAAGTGGGTTCTGTGCGTTTAGAAGACATAAACGAATAAAAGGTAAATTTTTTTTTCTAGATTAAGGGCTTGAATACATTTAACATCTAATGGAGATATTCAATGAAAACTTTGCGTTTTGCTATTGCCGCAGTAGCCGTAGTCGGTGGCGTGTCTGCCTTTGCGACCAATGCTCGTGTAGAGTCTTTGGGGAAAAGTTCCACCTTTATTATGGACGATGTTTCAATTTTCGACAACGCTGCCAACATCAATTTATATCCCAATTTTTTAATAGGCGAATTAGGCAATTACCTTTACCCCGTAGGCGAAGTAGCGCCAGGGCAAAACAAAGACCCTCTTGACGCTTGGTTTGGCGGCATTTTTTCGCTAAAAGTGAGCGCAGATAACTCACTCTCCATCGCTGGTGTGCTGAACCGCAGAGAAGAAAGGCTTTTAAAATATCTCCCAGATAACATAATGGATAACAACGGCATTTCAAAAAAAGCCCCAGTGCCTGTGACAAATTTTGACGGCTTTTTGGGCGCGAATCTGGACAACAAAGCATTCGGTATTCACATATACGTCGCTCATCAAGACGGGCTAAGCGGCGAAGACGAAATCACCCCAGATGCTTTTGTATCTGCTGTGCAATTTGACTTGGGCACAAACATCGAAATTTCAAGCGATTATGCGGTAGAAGCCTCTGTTGGCACCGCTCGCATACAATACGGACCTAGCAAACGCAACCTCTTTGAATCCGACTTGCTATCCTTCTTTTTTGACGCACGTATGTTCTCTAGAATCAGCGCTATAAACGGTCATTTAATTCCCGTTATTTCTTTTCGCGATATGAATGCACCTGGTCGCAGTGAGTTGGATATCGGCGCAGGCATGGGTGTTGATGCTGCATTTGATAGGGGTTTCTTTTGGCTTGGCTTAAAAGGTTTTTACAATAAACAAAAAGCCGGTTCAAATTGGACAAAGAATATATATGGCGAAACAGTATATGCAGATTTAAAAGACAAAGATTATTGGGGCGATGATATAACATCTCTGGGGCAAATTGGTGGCATAATCAGTTTTGGCATTGAAAGGAATATTTGGTGGGACTGGTTTGTTATCCGCGTTGGCGGTCAAAAAGTAATCGCTTATGCAGAATATAATAGTGGAGATGATACAAATGTGAGCATTCTGTGCCCAACATCAGTTACGCGTGGCGGTTGCCCAGAAAAGGGAAATTATTTTGTGACCAATCCGGCTAACGATGGCACAAAAAACGATAATGTCGGTTTTGGCTTTGGAATAAATATAGAAGAAAAGCTGAAAATAGACTTCACCGTAGCCGAAGACGTTATGTTTCGCAATCCGTTTCAGGGTGAAGGCCGTATAATAAGCAGAGTTGCTGCGACTTATTCTTTCTAATATTTTGTGGTATAAGCTCTTAATTCTAATATCGTTGCTGGTCTCTTGCGCAGACCCAGCATTCAGAGTTCACGAACGTTTGGAAAAAACCTTGCAGCAAGATTTGGAAAGCATGGTTGCTCAAATAGTAAAAGGCTCTGGCAAGCAAAATGTTTTAGATACCCCATATTTTGTGATAAAAGATTTGAGGGAATTTCACGGAGATACCGCGAAAATTTATTCCGCTTATGCAGAGGTTGAATTTTATTATTTAAAAGATATAAAGGTAGCAGAAAAGCGCAAATTCCGCTACGATGCAAACCGCCATTACTGGGACAGATATTTTAAAGAACTGTTCTATTATTCAACCGAGCCGTAACTGAGATGCTTACGCTACACAAATTCCATTTTTTGATAAACCCTATAAGCGGCGGAGGGCAGGGCAAGGAAGTATATGATTTTTTGCCAGAGATTATGCGCTCTATGGATTTTAAGGAAGATGAATGGAAACGGGAATTCAGCGTTATAGATTCTTTTGAAGAGCAGATTAAAGATGCTCTGGCAGGCTCGCAGTGCCTTATAGCGGTTGGCGGCGATGGCACAATGACGGCTGTATTTGATGTTATTTTGCAACATAAAGAATTCAGCCATATAAAAATTGGGCTTATACCACTTGGAACAGGGAACGACCTCGCAAGGGTTTTGAACCTCTATTCCGCGCTTGTGGATAGGGGCTTGCTGTACATAGTTCGCAGACTTGTTGTGGCAAGATCCAGAGAACTTGATTTGTGGCAGGTGAATGGCAAATTTGCGATGGCAAACTATTTTTCCGCAGGCATAGATGCACACATAGCCTACGATTTCAATAAAGACCGAAAAGAGGGAAAAATAGCTGGAAACTCCGTGCTGAAAAACAAATTGCATTATGTTAAGAGATTTTTTGCCAATAAAGATTATCATTTAAAATCTGGGGAATTGCGCATAACAGATGAATCTGGCAAAAAGAAAACTTTTCCCCTGCAAAACAACAGCACGGTTATAGTGGGAAATATCCCCAGCTTTGCCGGAGGCAGCAACCCTTTTGGAAAATCCGATATGGCAGACGGCTTGCTGGAAGTTTTGAGAATAAAATCCCTTAAAAACTTTTTGAGAGCCATTTCAATAGGGGCAGGCAGCTACGTTGTAAAAGCCAAGGAAATTGAGATTCACCTTGAAAAGGGGGAATTTATCCAAATAGACGGAGAAGACTTCAAAGACAAGCTGGAAATGCCAATTTGCATCAAATTTGGCGGAAAAGTGAATATGTTGCATTTGTAAAATTTTTTTTATAAATGGCGTTCCCCCCGTTAGCTCTCCGAGCGGAAAAAACGGGGGGATAAATGGTGATTTTTGTTAAAAAATCTCCATTCTAGGGGGGGTTTTTATAAATGGCGTTCCCCCCGTTAGCTCTCCGAGCGGAAAAAACGGGGGGATAAATGGTGATTTTTGTTAAAAAATCTCCATTCTAGGGGGGTTTTTATAAATACAGTTAAAGTTTTTAGAAAATATGCCGATATAAGAAAGGAACGAGGTGTGTTTTACCGATGATTAATACTGTTTCTACATCACAAAACAGCTATTCTCTGACTATAACCGCAGAAAATAGCAAAAATGCCGCTGTAAAAGGCTCTGAACTTGAAGGCTCAAATGGTCTTGAAGGCGGGCAAAAACGCTCAGATGAAGAAAATTTGGGCTATAAACTCTCTTTATCCGATGAAAATTGGGAAGCTTTGGGAAATAAAAAAGGGGAACAGGAGCTAAGCGAAGAAGAATTGAGAATGGTAAATGAACTCAAAAAAATAGACAAAAAAGTCCACACACACGAGCAAGCTCATTTAAGCGCAGCAGGGAGCTATGCGCGCGGTGGTGCCCATTACGATTATGTAAGGGGTCCGGACGGCAATAAATATGCAAATGCAGGGCACGTGAATTTAGACACGAGCAGGGAAAAAACTCCAGAAGCGACCATAAGAAAAGCGAATATAGTCCAAAAAGCGGCTCTTGCCCCAGCAGACCCATCTCCAGCAGACAAGCAAATAGCAGCCAATGCCGAAAAAATGGCAGCAGATGCACAGCAGGAATTAGCAGAAGAACAGAAGGCTAAACTGAAAAGCTCCGAAGAAGCAGCAAAATCAGAAAATTCGGAAAAGTCAGAAAAATCGGAAAAATCCGCAAAAACACCCGAAACAGATACCCCAGACACACCGGATGCACCAGAAATCGTGGCAAAGGTCAGTGAATCTACGGGTTAATATAGCAAGCTTATTTTCTTTTCTTTTTGTAGTCGATGTTGGGGCGCAAAACTTGACCGATGGTCACCAAAAGCGAAATTATGGGTTCTCTGCGGTCTCCAGAAATATCAAAAGCGGCAACTCCGCCATAGCCATTTGACTCAACAGCCTCTGCCATAGCCTTAACAGAGGGAATGCCGTTGAAAACTATTGTTTCGTTATCGTTCACAGCAACTTCGCTTTTTGAGGATTCGTCAAAAGACACTCTATATGTATCTTTTTTGTTGAACTTTTCTATAATCTCTTTATATTGCAAAACACCATCGTTGCCAGAACCTGCACCCTGGTGAGAAGAACCTAACCCATCTGCTTTGTAAAACGATTTGCCATAAAATGGCAGTATGGGCACCAATTTCTTTTTTGGAACACCGGCATCCGCAAAGGCGGCTAAAATTCTTATATTCTTGCTGATGTTTGAATTGGGTTTTACCTGAGAATCACTTGCAGAAGCCTCGTCTGTGAACCACAATGAAAAATTATCTATTCCGCTCAAATCTGCGCCAGATACCGCGCTTGCGAGCGATTCGGTGCCCGGGACGGCAATGCTAACTGTGATGCCATCACTTGCCAAGTCCGCTGCCTGCTTCAATAATTTTGGCAAATCCTCTGAACTGATTGCACCGCCGTCCAATTCAAAAGCATCAACTTTGTATTCCCTTTGAAATTTTTTAACCGCTTCTGTTAAACTCTTTGATTCATAGGCTTCTTTCATCACCGCTTCGCTACCCAAACCGCCCACAGCAACAGTGAGCTTCACTTTGGCAGCTTTCGCTTGGCTAACAAGAGCTAAAAAATTATCTTTGTCGGATTCATCAGCAAAAACGAGGTCCGAGCCGGCTGGCGTTAAATAACCATAGCGAATATCCGTTAGCAAATCGTAACGCACATCTTTGGGGGCAAATTGCGAATATTGCGCCCAATGCGGAAAATAGGCTATCACCCTATTTTGGGCAAAAAGCGTGGCTACGCATAACAAAACAAAAAACGGCAAAAATTTATTCATTGCAAACCTCATTTTACCACATATATTTTTTGGTCATTTTTATCCAAGCAAAAAGTATATTTGCCATAATCATAATAATAATTATTTTTACTCTCTCGCCTAATCGCAAGACTTTGAGTTTTTGGTTTACTTATGTCAAAACGCCCTGCTTCACAGTATTTATATGGTTTGCCATCATTGCGACCAAACATATGATAGTGCTCTTCAACAAGATATGGATTGAACTTAAACTTATTTAAATAATCTTTTGCCTCTGGCGCAGTTGAATTTTTAGGTATGAATTTGCACATATCTCCAACTACATCTAACTTAGTCGGCAAAATAGTTTTCAATTCATTCCAACCGCCGCTCCAGCAATTTTCTATGGCACACAGAGTAGGAGATTCACTGGAACTGCTCGGTTCTACTGAACTGCTTGAATCGCCTGAGCTGCTTGAATTTCCTGATTCGCTGGAACTGCTCGATTCAACTGATTCGCTGGAACTGCTTGAACTTCCTGAATCAACTGAACTGCTTGAGTCACCCGAATCACCGGAACTGCTTGAGTCGCCAGAATCACCGGAACTGCTTGAATCGTCTCCCTCACCAGCGGCAATTAGTTTCGGAGATATTATTTTCTTGTTGTATTTGCCGTTGTTCGCATATTTTCCAGTACATACTTTAGTTTTGTCCCAGCCTTCAACAGGGCACTGCAAATAATCTCTATAAACTTCTTCTGCAAAGGTAATATCAGAGGAGAAAAGATTAACGCAATTCGCTACGGTATCTTCTGCTCTTTTTGTTTGTATAAGGTCTATGACAATTTGGCTCATAAGCACATCGCCATTTATTTCACCATACACCTTCCAGTCAAAATCATCTGGCAAAGCGGCTTTAACAGCCGTTTCATCATCCACCGATAAATCTGCGCAGCCAAAAAATATAGCCACTATCACGCATAAAAAAACAAACATTTTCTTTTTCATAAATCCTCCTAAAATTCCACCTTTACCGCAGCAGACATAATAGTTTTATCTAAATCGTATGTTATCCCACTGCCTTCAATTGAATTGGAAAGCAAGCCGTATTGCAAATCGAAGTTCGCCCTTTCGCTTATTTTAATCTGCGGACCTCCTATAACCAAACGCTCGCCAATTTTATTTATCACACCCAGATAAGGTGTTTCAAATTCCTTGCTCAGTTGCTGAAAACCGCCAAGCAGAGAAAGCCCACGCCAAATTCCCACTTTAAACCCAGCCATAATGCGATTTGTTTGAATTATGCTCTCCTGTTTGCTCTGCTCATAAGAGGCGGAAACTGCCAAGGCATTGCTCAAATCCACAAGACGCGCCACATTGACCTCTGCACCGCCGCCCAAACGGGTGTAATCGGAATTTTCAGAGGAATACTTCCCAAATATGCCGCGTATATTCACCGCTTTGTTCCAAACAAAAATCAAATCCGCATCGCCACCGGTTCTATCTGGAGTGGCATAGCCATAAGGGAGTGCCAAATTCACAGAAGGGTCTAAACGTGATGCAAAAGAGGTATCCATGCGTTCCAAACGTGTGTAGGTTCGCTGCGTATAGGCATTGCGGTAATAATGAGCGAGTTTATAATTATTATCCAAACACACCGCCTGATATAAGCGATCTCTACTGCCTTTGCAAAGACCCGATGGACTTCCCTGCTCACCGTTTATTATTGTCATAGCGGTCAAGGGCAAAGTGTAATAAAGGGAATAATACATATTTTCCAAAGAACTGGTACGGAATTGCTGCAAATTAGCATCCAAAGTTGCATCGCTGTTGAGTATAGGCAAATTTGGCAAAAACGCAGGAGAAGAAGCGAGTTCGGATTCAAAATCCTTATCCGTTTTCAAAAAATGCCCAGATAGTTTCACTTCAATTTGGTCTTCGTTATAAGACACAAAGGCATTGCCGAGCAAAGCGGTTTGACCATTTATCTCCTCTATCAAGGAGAGCTTGTATTTAGAAGGTTTATAATTGGGTGCTTTTTTCGTGTAATATGGGTAATAATTTGCAGTATTTTTTCCATCGGGAGCGACAATAGAGGGAATATCAACGGTGATAAAATCCAAAACCAGCACAGAATCTGCCGCCTCTTTTTTATGTTGCCAATGGTTCCAGTTGGATAAAGCGTATTCCGCGCCAGCTCCAAAATTCAAGCCGGATGCCTGTTTGTTGTCGTAGCCGAGTTCAAAACTCAGCACATTATTTTTTTCGTAATCCAAATCTGAACTTTGGGCTGTTGTTGTGTATTTATCCAAAATGGAACTGCTATATCTGTTAAAAGTATAAACCTCATTTATCCCAAAGTTGATGTTATACATTTCAAGCCCTGTACGAGCCGCCATTGAATATCTGTCTTTATTAGGGTCAAAATCAAAAAATACTCTATCCGTTTCATCAACTACCTTGCGGAGTCTGGCAACAGTTCCCTGCAAAAAAATCTTGTCAAAAACACCAGCAGATATGGAGTATTCCACATTCAGTCCCTGCAAAAGCCTGCGGTTTGTGCCGTCTAAATATCTCTCCTCCATCGCTTCTCTTTTTAAATCGGAAAATACTTCCGGCTCCATTATCATATCCGGTTCTGGCAAATAGATGGTGAGCGGAGTGTAAGCAACTCGCATTGTTCCCAAATTGAATTTCAAAGTTTTATCCAATATATTGCCATCGTAGCTCCACCATCTGATTATGGGCTGGTTCATGCCCTCGCGATATGCGGACTGCCAGTCTTTGTGAAAACGCAAATCAAAGGTAGCTTTTGTTTCGTTGCTAGGACGCGCAGAAATGCTCAATAAAAGGTCGCTGAAAGCCGAGTATTCCGAAAATGATTTTTCATTTGCAGTTAAAGTAGAAGACAGTATTCCGCTTTTAGCGCTGCCACCCAGAGAAAATCCCACCACATTCTCTTCTATGCTGTCTAATGCAGAAATGAGCTTCTCCTGAGCAAAAGAGAGGCTTGTAAGCAAACTCAAGGTTATTATTGCATATTTCATATTCACCCCTTAAAACTCCACATTGATGGTTGCTTCAAGTATATTTCGCGAAAATTCATTTTTCAATTCGGTTGAAGCCGGATCAACTGGATTCACAACAGCATAGCCGGGCATATTTGTTTCTGGTGTTATTTTTCCTGTGCCATCTATATAGCTATAAGCATCGGTTCTCAATCTATAGATATTTTCAACACCCATAATGCCATAATTCACGGAGAGCCAAGCATTTTTAGCAACGGTGTAATCCAGCCCTGCCATCCACTGATTTTGCCTCGCTCTTATGATAGGCACAATGGGAACCCTTAAATTGCCCGTTTGGGCATTCAGGATACTCACACCCGTTGTATTCAACTCGGTGTTTATCTGCTGGAATCCAAATGCCAACCCAAATCTCTTATAAAAGCGGTAATACAAACCGGCATTTAAAAAATTGCTCACATACTCCGCCTTGCCAAGAGTGCTCCATTCCTGCTCCTTTCCAGAATTCTTGTAGCTACCGCTGAGTTCAAGGGGATTCTTTTCAAATCCAAAAATTCCCAGAATATCCATTTTCATTCCGCCGCCAACCTCTTTGTACTTTGCCGGTTTTGCGAGCGCTGTGCCAGAAGCCACCTGCTCATAACTCGCAAACAAACCTTTAACTTCTACGAGTTCTTTCCAACTCACAGTTAAAACTTCTTGAAAACCCGTGCGATTGGATGTTGCAAAACCGTTTGGCAAAACCATTTGCAAATTCAAATCCGAAAGTTCTTCTAAAAGAGCGAGCTCTGCACGTGTTAGAGTTGATGGATTCCAAGAGGTTTTGGCATAAGGAGAAATGTTATAGCTGATGGTTTGGTCGTTCCCCACCAGAGCATCTGATCTGAGCGTAGCGCGCATCGGGGAATGTTTGGGTGTAAAGAAATAAAGAGCATCAAAAGAGGAATAAAGCGGTGAATAAACCCCATATTTGCTCAAATTAAAAGTTTGGTCTTCGCAGGCTTGCCCAGCGGCTACTCTGCAACCCAAATCCTTATCTGTATTCAGCACACGCCGTGCAAAGAAAGAAGGCGACTGCGCCACATTGTTGAACCAAGCGGAATCGTTTTTGATATAGGAACTGGAAAGGATGATATCTGCATCTGCAATGCCTTTATAACCCAAATCAATTTGAGCGAGAAGGGCTTTGCCCTCTAAAAGCACAGGATTCTCGTCTTTAGACATAGCAAGTTCAGCGGTTAAGTTTGCAACCAAGGAACTGTTATCCAGCAATCCAGCGATATCCGCTCCCACCCTTGCAGCCATCACAGAAGTTTTCTGCGGAATGGAATCCAATGTGTTCATCAAAGTATCTCTATCGGTAGCATTGCGGCAGTCATCGGGGCAAGCAAATCTTTTAGAGGAGCTCACCACGTCAAAAATTGACAGATAAGTTCCACCGACTAGCACGTTTTTATTTAAAGGCAAAAGTTCAAGATTTCCAGCGAATAGGAATTTGTCAAAACGCGCCGCCTGCGTTGCACCCGGAATGCCCTCGCTTGGGAGCATATTGCCCATAGCACCGCTCGCATCCAAATAACCAGCGCGGCGAAGCCTTGCTCCCAAAGCCTCAACGCGCAATTCGCCAAATGTCTCTCCGAGCTGTGGGCGGAACTGCAAATTGAAACCCTGCAAATTCCTCTGATTTCCATCTATAAGAGCTTCTTTTTGAGCCATTTCCCTTTTGCGAGCAAAAACCGTCGGCTCATATATTATGTCTATACCGGGCATATAAAGGGTGAGCGGTGAATAAGACTGCCTAAAGTCTCCCACAACCCAATAAAAATCCTCATCTAAATTGCCTTCAACATTCATCCAAGGAACGCTCACCATTGTGGCAGCGGCTGCAAAGTATTCCTGCGCGCCTGCTCCTAAACGCAGTGTTAAGTTAGCATTTATATTATCCCAAGGGCGGAATTTGAAATCCAAATCCAACTGCAAAAATTCAGAAATTTCGTGGTTAGGCATTCTATTGGTAAAAGAACCATTCGCACTATTGGGTTTTTCTTTAACAGATTCAAAATAAGAGTTAAAAGAAGCACTGCGAACTGTTCCGCTTATTTCAAGCCCTTTTTTAGCATTAAGACTCTCCACTCTATTCTCTATTTCCTGTTCAGGGTCTGTTGCAAAAGCCATAGAACAAGAGGCTAAAACGGCAAAAATCAATTTTCTATTCATATTTCACAGCCTCGCTTAAAACCAAACCTTTGTTTCGGCTTGAATATAGTGAACACTCCAATCATTCTGCGGCAAATTTTCATCTGTGCTGGTCAAATATCTATAACGGAAATGCAAACCCGCACGTGCGGCAAAATCCCAGTCAAATCCAAAACCCATAGATGTGTGCATTATATTTATAGGGGAGAGTTTATAATCGTAAATTAAACCTTTATATAATTCACCATAAGAGCTTGGTGGCGAGGCACCACCAGTTGAGGCGCTGTTTAACTTTAGTTCGGCATAAGCCTTTTCTGCGTGGAACATCTCAACTCCAAAAATCAAAATCGCATGGAATTTGGGTGTGATGGCTACTGCTGGCTCAGACTGCGCAAACCAATTCCACATGAGCACATCACTCTCGTATTTATCCGTATAAGCGACCGGCATAAAAGATCTTGAAACACCAGAAAGAGCTGTGTATAATTGCAGCATTATATTTCTATCCGTGCCAAACCAATGCCCGATATCATAACCCATATCAAAGGCTACCGTGGAATTCCATTTCACGCTAGTTGGCATTTTGCAGGGCACCTCCGAGCCAGCTTCAAAGTAATTGAGCTGGGCGCAATAAAAGGCATCTTCGGCATTTTCGTAAGGGACAAAGGCGTCCCAAGTTTCACCATAGCCGCTGCGCAGTCCGCCTATCTGATCGCTGAGTTTGAACGTAGGGTTATTGGCTCCAACTGCCACCCTATTTGTATAACGCCTCAGGTTATCGCTATAACCGGAATCCGCTTTAAAGAAGGGCTTATGCCTTGTCCAGCTTGTGGAGGTTTCCCATAAATACCGCCCCACCAAATCGTATTTGAAATTCACCACATCTGCACCTTCTTCCACTTGCTTGTGAATTCCGTATTGCACATGAAAACGCCCTCTGTCAAATTCGGGTTCCAATTTGATATTTGCTCCTACCATATTTGGACCATAGCGGAAAGTTCCAGCCCCCACATAAAATTGGTCTTTGCGCCAAGCAGAAACTCTATCGGGGTTTGCCATTGAATAGGGTGAATAGAAATCTTTTGGCAAGTAGATGAGTTCCAGAGTTATAGGTTCCCAGTGCTTATCTTGGGCTTTCACATAAAAACCAAAAACAGGAGCAGAAGTCGAAGAAGTGTAGTTATTTGCATTATAACATGCAGCATTAGGTGGATTGGACAAAGGATTTGGCAGAGATGGAGTGTAACCCAGGCAAGCTGAATCAATAGGGCGGAATGTTGTGGTATCGTCCCAGCTGAAAGCCAAATCAAAAGACAAAAAGACTTGGGGATTTATATTGCCTTTTAAATCTATGGTTGCTACACGTAAATTTTCATAAGTCAAAGTGCTATCAATATTAGAAACCATTGGATAAACATCGTTTTCATATATCTGCTCAGGGTCAAAAGTAATTCCCATATAATTTGCGCCAACCGTTAAGCTGGCTTGCCCAAAATCAACTCTCTCTTTCGCAAAACGCCCACCCACAACCTTGCCGCGATAATCGTAAGTACCGACCATCGCGAGTTCGCTGTTATCCCTGGTGTTTAAACGCAGCCCGTCTCTGGTTCCAATATCCACGCTGTTGGGCTGCGAAAGCAGTATTTGCCCTTTAAAGTTCCAAGGCAATGTGTGTATATCCAAGAGCATTCCGCCAAAAGAGCGGTTTGTCCAGAATGCTCTGCCGCCTTCTTTCACGGGCTTAAAGCCTTTTTCTTTGTAATAGGCGCTCACAACCTTTTCTTCTTCGTAAAGTTCGTATTGAGAGATAAAGCGTGGGCTTGTTTCGCGCTCATATACGGTTAGAGGGCTTTGAGTTGTCCAAATAACGCCGCCCATCAAAAGTGTTGCGCCAAATTCCCCTCCGCGCATATCCAAGCCAGCGAGCATTGTTTCGCTTAGAGAAACTCCATAAAAATCGGTGGAAGGGTGAAACCACTGCACCCTCTCTCCGGTGCTCCCCACATTCACCAAGTTAGGGGTAAAAGCCTGCTCATTTGTGGAAAAACCGCTAAAATCAAAGGGCAGATAAAAATTTGCGAATAAGGTTAAAAAAGATGCCGGAGAAACAACGATAAAAGCGTTCAAAGCAGAATTGACAAAAGTGCGCATACTCTCGTCGCCCTGCAAGGTACCTGTTTTGGAATAGTCAATATGACCAAAGCGCACAGCGAAGTCGCCAGAAACGCCAACGGGAGAATCGTCTTTGCCTATAACCGTGGAACCTGCATATTCTCCTAGCGAATCCAAGCGAGCCTCTACATTAGAAATGCCGCTCTCGCTTTGAGCATACACAAAAGATATGAAAAAGAACAAACTGAATAATATTTTTATTCTCATGCAATCCTCACAAAACATTGCGGAAAGGATAACCCTCCGGACCCTTGTATTCTTCGCCAACCTTTTTGATAACTATATCGTCTATCCAAACTTTGAAAGCCTGGTTTTCATCTTTGCGCACTTCTATTCTAAAGCCCTTTACATTATTCCAAGAGAATGGCATAAAAACCTCTCGCAAATTTTTGGAATCCCAATAAACTCCCATATTCCCGAACAACTTAAGAGGTATGCTTATCCTTTGCCACTCCGTTGTCAAATCCCCAAAACTTTTGGAACCTATTTTAACTTGCAGAGATTCACCGCCGCTTTTCACGCCATCGTCTAAGAGCACATATTGAGCAACTTCACCGCCTTTCGCGCTTTTAATCCAAAATTCCAAAACACCCTCTTCAAGATAGGGAGTCACATCTTTAGAACCTGCAATGCAAATTGCAACACCGGAATAATCGCTTGCAATCAATTCAATTTCCATGGACAAATCGCCTTCCATAGCGTATTTATCCGTCATAAAAGGTTCGGGGTTTTCACGCGGGTATTGGTAGGTGTAGCCTCCACCTCTGGGTATTCTCTCGCGCATTATAACGACCAGCACGTCTTGGTCTGCTTTGAAGGGTTTAACCTCTTTTTTCACAAATCGCTCTGAATCGCGGTTTTTGTGAAAGTCAAAAGCGGCAAAAGCATTGGCAAAAAACAGCACCGCACACAAAGCTACAAATCTGAAAGTCATACTCATTCCCAAGAAAAAATTATTTTTTTACAATTTTCACGCTTTTTGTTTTAGAACCTTGATTCAAAAACAAAATATAAACTCCAGCTCTTAAATTAGAAAAATCTGAAAAACTTCCAATTTTTTTGCCCTGCAAAGAGAAAATTTCAACAGAAGCATCTCCATTGAACACTAAATTTTCTGCTGCAATGGGTTTTATGGGAGTTGAGGCATTTTTCCAAGGCGCGGTTTGGTAATACTCATTCAATTTTCTGAATACGTATTTCCCCTCAGCCGTCATTCTGTTCTGGTCAACCCAAGCTGCCGCATCATTGATGGGGAATTGCTTTGCCGCACCTTGAATGCCAAAGAAGCAAGCACCAGCGTATTTATCATTTATCTCCCAAGCTGCCGAAGATATTTTATTCTCGTCCATATAGGCAAACCATTTATCTGTTTCTGCTTCATTATGCGTATCAAAATGATTCTTATCGCTTTGCCCGCCATCTGAGTGAACTGAGCCCCATTCGGTTATGAAGATGGGAAGCCCCGCGTTGAGAGCGGCGTTCATATTAGGCTTAAAACTATCCAATTTATGGGTATAGGCATAAAAATGCACAACATAACCCACATTTATGTCGTTAATCGCATTGCCCACAACATTTTGCACCTGCTGAGAATAGTTTGGAGTGCCAACCAGAATGAGGTTAGTGGAGTGCTTGCGTATTATGGGGATAATCGCTTCGGCATAAGTTTTTATACCTGCCCATTGCACATTTAGAGGCTCGTTGTAAATCTCAAAAATCACATTCTCCTTAGAACCATATTTTTGTGCCATGTATTCAAAAAAATCGGTTGAATTTTGAACTTCATTGTGAGCGCTATGCGAATGCCAGTCTATTATAACATAAATATCGTTTGCTATGGCTGCATTCACCACGGTCTCTATGTTGGCGCGATTTCTTTTCGCATCTGAATAGTCAGAACTGAGATCAGTCGTACCATAAGCTGCTCTAACAACTTCTGCTTTCCAGTCTTTTGCCATGCGGTCCACGGAAATGGCTTCATAAAAGCGCTCGCTCTCCCAATTCGTTTTGCTCCAACCAAAGCTTGTGCCTCTGAGCTGCACCGGAGTATCACCTGTGTTTGAACCGACTATTTTGTTACCGCTGGCTTGAAGTTTTCCGTAATAAGAGACGGGACCATCGCCAGCAAAAGAAAAGGCAAAAAATAGAGCAAAGGCTAAGAATATATTTTTCAATTTACAACCCTCAGAGTTTTAACCTGCGAGCCTTGGCTGAGTCTCAAAATATAAACGCCCTTTTGCAAATTGAGGCTATTTAAGGAAACCTGCTTTGAACCGGCGTTCTGATGCCCACTTAGCAAATTCCCCACTTTTTTACCGGAAAGCGAATAAATATCCAGTTTTGCAACACCGCTTTGCGCAAGATAAAGCTGCACTTTACCAGAACCTATGGAAGCCATACCTAAGCTCTTTGCAGCATTGAATTGGTACACAACAGTTGGATCTCCGGGATCTATCGGTCCTGGATCTATTGGATCTACTGGTGGCGTGGGTGGTTGAGGAGAGCCCGGTATTGATGTTGGCGGTGTTATGGTGCCTATATCTGTGCCACTGCCTTCAAGCGTTATGTTTGCCCTGCCCGTAAGCGAATTAGAAGTACCATCTGTGATTATAGCCAAAAAGGTAATTTTGCCTATTTTACTAGGGTCTGGGGTATAAATCCAATTATCACCCACCTGTGCCAATGTTCCGGGGTACCTAGGGTCTAAATACATTTTGGCGAATTTTATGTCATCGCCGTCTGGGTCTTTGCCGTTAAAAAGATTGGCACTCATATCAATAGTGACAGGGGCTGTGTTTGGAAACTTTCCACCAGAGAATGCACTGCTGATGTCTCTAATTGTGGGCGGAAGATTTTGAATCCTAAGCTCAACGCTTGCGGTTCTGCTTCCACTTCCATTTTTAACTGTGTATTTAAGCGCTGCCTCGGTGCCAGTTGTAGTGCTCATAGAAGGGTCTGGGGTGAAAGTGATGTCGTTGCCCGAAAAAGCAGCTGTTCCAGCAGTGGGCGGATCAACAGCAACATTTGTTATTGTAAGCCCCTTTCCCTCTGGGTCTTGTGCCGCTAGAGTGGTTAAAAGATTCAATGTGGTTTTAGCTTTGCGGCTAACGGAAATAGGGTCTATCTGCGGCAAAGATGGCAATTTGCTGGATATGTTCACCGTAATTTTATTTTGAATTGTGACCGTGCCCTGATTCACCTTGTATATGAGAACTATTTTTCCTTTTTTGGAACCGTCTGCTTTATACGTTATGCTGTTGGCTGTATTGGTGGCTTCTACGGTGATGGATGGGTCGCGAGATTTAACTTCTGTAATTGTTCCGGTTAAACCGAGATCGGCAGCGGTGAATGTTTTTGAGGCTCCATCGTCAAGGCTCACCACAATATCTTTGGCTTTTGGATGAGTGCTGGGTACTAGCCCAGTCCAAGGATTCTTTGTCATATAGGTTTGAAAATATTTCCCCGATTCGGTGAGCTTGTTTGTTGCAAGAGAGGCAGAACCCGTGCCCGAAGTGAAGAAAGAGGAACCTTCGCTTAAACTGCTAGCATTCCACATGCAGTTGCTGATTTTCTCCCTGTCCATCCACTCTGTCCAGCTATTAGAAGCACTCACATTTGGGCTACCATCGCCATCATAATTAACCGCGCCCCATTCAGAACCAAAAACTGGAAAACCTGAGCTCATCGTGGTTTGAGCGCTTGAACCTCCGCCAGCATTTGGGAATGAGTGAGAAGCTGCATAAAAGTGAAAGGTAAAGGCAACATTATCATTTGCACCCCAAGCTGAGGTTTGACCGCTCGGCTGAGTGGAATAGCTCGGGCTACCTATGAGAGTTAGATTGGTGTTGCCCGCTGCTTTGAGCGCATCTATAATTGTTTTTGCATGAGCATTCACTTGACTTGCTCCGGCACCAATAGGCTCGTTATACACCTCCCAAATTATATTGGGAACATCTTTGTATTCGTTAGCCATCCACACAAAAAAATCTTTCGCGCTCTGGGTTTCGTTGTGAGCCTGGTGGGAATGCCAATCCACTATAACGTATATATCGTTTGCTATGGCTGCATCCACAATTTTTTTCATAATGGCTTTTTGAACGTCTGGTGTAAAGTAATACCCTTTAACCCCGCCTGCCGCATCCACCGGTTCGGAGTTCTCCTTATAGTAGCGAATTGCCATAGCCGCGCGAATAACGCTTATTTGCATATTATCCACAAACCAGTCAACCACATCCACATTGTAGAAGGGAGAGCCGGAGCCATCGCTCCAATAGAGGCTTGGACCTTTAAGCAAAAGGTTAACTGATTCAGTTCCGTTTTTTGAACCGCATATATGATTGCCGCAACGCTTTAATGCCCCAAAATGGCTCACAGGACCAGCCAAAGCCTGGGTCACAAGCAACAGAAATGCAAAAGCAAAGATTTTCATAAGAGCCTCACTATATAGATATAGATAATATAGATTATTTTAAAATGAAATAGCATAAAATTGGACCATTTTTCAAAAAAATGCGTTTTTACGTGATTTTTCTATATTATTTTCATATTACAATTATCGGGGGTACTCTATGTTTAAAAAAATAATTGCGGTAGGTGCGGTGCTCGCTCTCTTTGCTTGTTCTTCTATTGAAGAAGAAAAACCACCGGTTGGTGGCACTAGTTCCGGTTCTACCCAAGGCGGCGGAGGTAGCAGCAATTCCAATAACCCAGGTTCTTCACAAAGCGGCGGTGGAGATAGCAGTGATTCAAATACCCCGACGGGTTCCTCGCAAAGCGGCGGAGGGAATGACATCAGCTCCAGCAGTGTTCCGAGCGGACCTTCAATAAGATCAATAGTTATAGCCAGCAATGGAGACCAAGTTTCGGAAATATTCGGAACTTTTCACTATACCTTTTCATTGAAAGCAAACGAAAGCGAAGATTTAACACCGTTTTGGGATATAGCTAGAACCGATAGTTGCAAGGTTGAAAAACAAGATACAAGACCACCCGCAACTTGCCAACTGGATATGACAAATGCCATTTTGCAGCATAAACTCACAAATCAATATTCCACCCTTCACTACGACCGCGTAACCACTCGCATATATGTGGACGGTGAGGCGAGCATGTGGAAGGGCATAACCTTAAAGCAGTGGAATTTAAAAGGAGAAGGAGATGAGGCTGCGCTTGGCTTGAATGTTTCAGAAAATGAAACAGATGACATTACAGATGCGAAAATCACCAGCTTGAACAACGTAATCTCTTTTGAATACAAATATGCTGGTGGTGCCCATGAATTCCGCCTGAGTTCCAAAGAAAATGGAGATTTTTGGTATTATGAAGTAGACGCCACCCCACTTGATATATCATCTACAGAAGCCTTAAAAACCATACAATACACCACAGTGAAAATCCCCATAAGCGAACTAAAAGGAATGGGTTCTTATGCCACAAATGAAACTCCTTTTGATATTTCAAAAGTTGCAAAATTCATGTGGGCTGTGAAATATACGGGAAATGCGCAAAACGACAAAGGCTCCCTTGTGCTATATGACTTTAGAGCTTCTGTACAACAGTAAAAAGGGCGGGACTGCTTAGATGCTTCCCACCCCACAAATTTTATAGCAAACAGCCCCCTCCCAAGAGGGGAATTTTTTATTTAATCACTATCCTGCTGGTGTAGCCAAGCGAAGAAGAACGAACCATGTAAATGCCTGTGGGCAAGTTGCTGAGGTTCATAGTATTGCTGCTTGGGCTAAGTGTTTGAGACTTCACAATTGCACCCTGCAAGTTGTAAATCTGAACCACAGCGGGTTTGGAAACATTAGCCGAAAGTATTTTTCCATTCAGAGCAAAGTTCACACCAGAAACATTTTTGCTCGGAAGAATTGGATCTGTTCCTGGGTCTGTTCCAGGATCTGTGCCATTACCCTCAAAGTCGCCATCGCAGGTACCTTGTGGACCAAAGGCATAGAGTTTAAAGTGAATTGTTCCGGGTGTGTATGAGGAATAATCAAAACTAACTGCCATCATTTTGGTCAGTGCATCTGTTATTGGTAGAGCGCCAGTAGCCCACCCTTCCATTTCAAAATCTCCGCACTTGCCCTTTGCACCCGCTTTGCAGGTGGCAGCTGTTAGGTCCCATTTAAAATCCTTGATTTGAACCGCTCCGTCTGTCGGAGGAATCATGGCAAACCAAGGGTCATATTTGAATCTGTTTTCCGTATCAGTGACACCAACTTGGTCCCAGCCCAATTTGAGGAAAAAGTTATCTTTACTCGTATGGTCGCTTGAGTATTTTATGCAAAAGCCTCCATATTTTGTCATATCTTTCGGTGTAAAGACAGGAATAGCAGTGCCTGTGAGACCTCCGGGAGGAGTGCTAAAATTAACACCGAGTGCCGCTATGCTGGGTTCATACTTTTTTGGATTTCCAACACCATTTATGCCCTCGCCAACCGCTAGCGTAAGGTCAAGATAGCCATCTAGCAATGTGCTTACGCCATCTGCTCTATTTGTGACATCTGGACCCAGGCAATCGGGGTAATCTGTTCCGACAAAAGAAACAGTATTTCCATTTATCACAGCTTCCACATAATTCGTTGCTTTTGGGTCGCCTTTTACACTTGTGCCGGGTGCTTTGCCTGCCATATCCACACGGCAATTATTGGTATTAGGTCCGATTACAGGTCCGGCTATATAACCAAACCACCAGCCACCCAAATCTTTCCAACAGGTATTATCGGGATTCTGGTCATCAAATTTATCTTCATCATCTTTGCACTCCACTACCCACGGAAATGCCACCTGCCCGTGTGGTGCTTTTGCTGTCCACCAAGGTGTGCCCGCGGAAAAAGCCATGCCAGCAGCAACAACCATTGCTAATCCAGCTTTTTGCAACCTATTCATATAAACCTCCCATAATAGTTACATCTCTAAATATATATTAAAAATGACAAAAAGGTGTTAAAATACAGTTAAAAATGACAAAATAGAGGTAAAAATGTGATTTTTGAGCCACTGTCTGGTTCAGACAGTGTTTTACTATATTAAATTATTATGAAAAAAATCCCTATTTTTTTAGCTCTATCATTGCTATCTTTTGTTTTTGCCCAAGAAAGCCCTATAAGGATTAAAATTCCCTTGGATTCCACCGGTATGCTTATAGCCACACCTAATAGGTCCGAAATGCCAGCGCAAAAACTTGGGCTTTCTTCCAATAGGCAACTCAACTTGGCAGAACTCTCCGCCAGAGATACCGCAAGTTTTGAAACCTACACTCGCAGGCTCGCCTTGGTACAAGACAGCATAAATGCCATGCAAAAAGAAATTGATAATTCCAAAAAAAGAACCGCATCTCAAATGTACCATTTGGAACCAAAAGGCGAATACGAAAAGCAGTCTGAGTTTGAGGAACGCAAGGCAAAAAGGGAAAGGGAACTCGGCGAAAGAATGATACGCGACTACAAACCCTACTCAGAAAGGCTCGCTGAACTTGAAAAAGCAAAAAAGAAAATAGAAGATAATAGGGCTGCGCTCTATTGCACATTGGAAATAAGCACAAATCCAGCGGCTTCCATTTTCTTGAACAACGAAGAAGTTGGCACAAGCCCTGCCAAATACGACCGCGTGATACCCGGTAGCACTGTGATAAAACTCCTAAAAGATAACTACGAACCTTGGGACACAACCTTAACCCTGCAACCAGCGCAAAAATTAAAATTTAACATAACCTTGCAAGAAAAGAGCATTTTCAGCAAAGAAGGCGAAATAAATTTCCAAAAAATCATTTTAAGAGATACCACAGTGCAAGGCTACCTTGTGAGAATGGAGATGGTCAGAACCAGAATGTCGCAAGTCGATGTTGAAATAAAAAACCTCCTTGAAAATTTTGGCAAAATATACCCACCCCTTGAACCCAAAAGACCAGAAGAAACCGATCAGGACTTTAATCAAAGGCAGCTCGTATGGCGCGATGAGGGCATTAGACAAGTGGGTGTGCTAAAATACAAGCACGAGACATATACCAACCAATTGGTGCGCACGCTCAAAATCCTCGAAAACAATATAGTAGCCACAGAGAGCCAACTGATAGTGGAAACTCCGCCAAACGCCCAAATAACGCTCGGTGCCTACGATGTGGAAACAGAAATTTTTGAATTTGAGATTCAAGACACCGCAAAAACCAAAAGTCCTTTTATTTTCATAGGCAAACTGGGTATTCCGCGCGACACAGCAAAAGCGATGAACCGCAGCACAGACGGATTTTTGGTAGGTGTGAGTTATTTGAACTATCCCTTTGTTTTCAAAGATTCCTCTTTTAACTTAGCTATGAAAGATCTCGCTCTTTCTCGCAAGGCAATTCCTCTCCAATCGGAAGGCGGCTTTAAGCCTCTGAGCAGATTTGAACTTATGGAAGGCTACGGCAAATGGCGTTCTCACGTGGATTCGCTTTTGAGCGGTTCGCTAAAAGTGAATAACTGCTTGGATTTGGATTATGTGGTTGGCAAAAAAATGTGCGATGCCAATGGCGTAGCTACCACCGTCACCGCCGACCTTTCTACCCAGTCTGGGTCTTCGGAAGGTTTAAGCTGGCGTGGCTGGGCAAGAATTGCTACATTCGGTGCAGCGGCGATATTTGGAGCTATTGCAATTAAAAAGCACCAAGAGTCTCTGGATTACGCAAATCAGGTAAATAGAGAGACAAGCAATATAAATAAAGCTGACCCAAATGATCCCGGATACGCACAAGCAGTTGATGAAATGGCTAAAAGACGAGAGCGTTACAGAAAGAGGTTTATTGAAAGCAACGATTCAAAGGTCAATTTCAGCATAGGCGCAAGCGTTTTCGCAGTCGCCGGCGCATTAACATTTGTGTTTTAGGGTGTGGGATTAAAAACTCCCATCAAGTTTTTCTATTGAATCCGCGATATCTTTTCCACTGGAAAAATAAATTCCATCGGAATTTATTTCATTTACGCCGCGTATAAAAATATAATAAGCACCGCCGAATTTTTCTTTGAAGTTGAAGTTCTCGTGTATTTGCCCAAGCCAGCGTTTAAGGGCGGCTGCGTAAATATAGTATTGCAAATGATAGGCACTGCCACGCATCGCATCTTCCATTCCAGCGTTTGAAAAATCGCCAAGGCTGTTTGACTTCCAATCCAAAATATAATACTTTTCGTCTTTGCCCAAAAACACCAAATCCATTGCACCTTTTATGTATTTTGCAAGCAAGTCCTCATTTTCAAAATCCAAGATTTTTTCTTTCATTACTTCTTTTATTTTTTTCAAATCTAAATTCTCCGCTTTCATAAAAAAATTCAACTCCGCCGCTCTGTTGCTCGCATCTATTTCGCAAAGTTTTCCGGCCTCGCCCAAATTTTTGTTCAAAATTAGCTTAACCTGCTTTTCAACCCAAGTTTTTCGCTTTTCTCCATAATCTGTATTTTTAGAAAATTCCTTAAATCCACCTAATTTGCTTTCCACCAAAGAGCGAATTTCGTTTTCATTTGCGTTAAAATCCACATTCTCAAAAATACTATGCAAAAGAGTACCCATCACTTTGCCTGCTGGAATTTTTATTTCTGCCGCTTGCGAAATATGAACATGGTCTCTATGCTCCAAATTCAGCGCAATTGCCGAGAAACTCGTATGCTGCCAAGCCGGAGTTATCTGAAAATCTTTTGACTTGGGCGGCTTCAACTGCTTGGCATTTTCTTTTTCCGATTTTAAATTAGAACTTTTCGGATATTCAATACCTGCAAAACTATCCACCACCTGTATATTTTCGTCTTCCTCTATTTCACCGCAAATTTTTTGCCCCACAGAGAGAATTTCGTTTTTATTCAATTTTATTTTATGAGCATTCACTATATATAACCTGTAAATGGGGCGTGTAACCGCAACATAAAAATTCCTCGCAGATTCTTCCAAAAGTTCATTTTGCTCTTTCAACCTTGCGTTATTCTCATCTATTTTTCTATTAGAAATTGCATATTCCACAATAATATCATTTTTGCTATGGTAAATAGGCGGAGTTCTCTCATAAACGGATAAATTTCTCATCTCTCCGGCGAGCATTATGTCTGGAACAAAAACTATGGGGAATTGCAAGCCCTTTGATGTATGAATAGTCATAATCTGAATCGCATCACAATCCGTTTCCAGTTTTTCCTCACATTCTTCCCCACCGCCGTCTTTAATTAACTCCGCAAATCTCCTTAACATTCTTTCGGGAACTCTGCCAAAGATTTTTTCCTCTTCATTCAAAATCCATATCAGCTGCCTCAAATTTGTAGCATTTCGCTCGCCATTCTCCGCATTCAATATTTTTCCCCAAAGGTGCTTTGAATCAAAAAAAGAATTTATAGCTCGCATTATCCCATAGCGTTTCCATATATCAAAAGCCTCCGCAAAAGGTTTTATATCTTCGCTGGATAATTCTTTGTTCTCCATCAATGCCGCTTTCACTTGGCTCTCCTTTTGGCAGTGCTCAAAAGCCGTCAATAAGCGCATAATATAATCTGCGGCATCGCTTTTGAATACGCTATCGGAGCGGCGAATAACCGCAGGAATGTTTTTCTCGTTTTTTCTAAGAGCATCTCTATATTTTTTCGCATCACCATTTGTCCTAGTTAAAATCGCTATGTCCTGAGCTTTTATCCTTCTGATTTCGCCCGTATCTTTATCATATATTTCCGTAGCAGTTTGGTGCAGCAAGCGAGTTATTTCCTGAACAATTTCCTGTTTAACGGGATTAAGCTCGTTTTTGTTTTTATATTCCGCATTTCGCAGCACAAGCGGTTTTTGCTCTTTGCCATTTATCATCAGCTCGGGCAAATCTCTTCCAGATTCAACATTTATGTATTTTATATCTCTGTTTTCAAAAGGATTCTCTATACAAAAAACTTTATTCAATGCGCACAATAATCTTTTTTGCGAACGGAAATTTTTTTCCAATGTATATTGATGTTTTGATTCTTTTTTTGCAACCAAGTAGGCATAAATATCTCCGCCTCTGAATCTGTAAATGGCTTGTTTTGGGTCTCCTATCATAAAGAAGGGCTTGTCTTTAAACAGATAGCTGAAAATTTCAAATTGCATTTTATCTGTATCTTGAAATTCGTCAACCAAAATAGCTTCATATTTTTTTTGCACAGCTTTAAAAAGTATTTTTTCACCATCTTCTTTAACCGCTTTATAGGCATTCATTATCAAATCGTCAAAACCCATAACTTTCAATTTTTTCTTCTCTGCGCGCAAAGCCTCCAAAAATTCCTTTCCCAGGTTATGCTGCAACTCCGCAACCAAATTTTCGCCATTCTTTTCCAGTTTTTTATCTTCGCATTTTATTTTCGCATCTGGAAAATTTATAACATTCTCTATCCCCGTTCTTAAAATCTCTGGAGAAAATTTATCCGGCAAATTCACTATCTCTGCATTTCCCAATTTTTCAATTTCTCTACGCCAAAAATCCGCCACTACCCTATTCTCTATATCTCTCTGATTTACAATAATCTCCATCTCCTCAAAATTCCCAATTTCATAAGCAAACTCGCTGAGCAGTCTTTTGCAAAAGCCGTGAATGGTGAAAACAGGCATTTCGTCTATGCGTGCAATGGCATCCAGCAAATTTGCTTTTTGTGTTAGGTTTAAATTTTCGCCATTATTTGAGGCATATTCTCTAATCCTCTCCGATGTGTTTTTTTTGAGTTCCGCGGTAGCGGCTTCTGTGAAAGTTATCAAAACTATTTTTTCTATGGGCAAAAGTTTTTCCAAAAGCAAGCGGAGGACTATTAAGCCTATGGTATATGTTTTGCCCGTGCCCGCACTCGCTTCAATGAGGACTTTTTCGTTTAGCGGCAAGGTGTTGATGTCAAGAGGCTGCATTTTTATACCCTCCAAACAAACGCTCCGAATAATCCACAAACTCCTTTTCCACCCCCAAATCCTTAAAAGACTTCGCCTCCCCTAAAATCTTTTTCGCATACCCAGAATACTCCACTAAGCCCTTGATAAAACCATCACCGAAAATACTCCCTTCCGCAACTTTTATTTTTTCAGCCTCGCTTTTATTGGATTTTAAATATTCCCAAGCGGCATCTGGGAAAATTGGCAACATTCTTTTTTCCAAATCTCGCTTTAATTCCCATAATTTATTCAAAATTTTATTCGCTTCTTTTTTTGGCATACCTCGCAATTCTATCACAGCATCTTTTAAAAATATTTTCGTATTTTGATTTTCTTTCTCTGCGTTCAAATTCAAATGATACAACCAATGTTTTAAACGATATCTGCCTTTGTCTTTATTCGGATAAATCCAATATGTTCCCTCTTTCTCATTTCTCGCTTTTTCCTTTAACTCTTCCATTTCAACTGCTGCACTTTCTATAATTTTGCTCGCAAATTTGCCGCTCGGCAAACTGCCCCTCAGTTTGGAAATTTTAATCTCTTCCATATATTTGTCTCGGTTCTCATTTTTTAAAATCAAATCTGATAATTTCCATTTATCCAGCCCACGTTCCACAATGAACGGTTCTGCGTTTTCCAAAAGCTCAATGGTCTCTGGCAATTCTATGTTGCATACTGTTTTCAAAAAATACTTTGGAGCATCGGATAAAATTTTAAACAAAGCATCGATATCCCTTTTTTCTTCTGCTTCTTTGGGTGTCATTTCCCATTTCCAAATATTGATTGGCTTAGAATTTTCGGGACCAAGCCACCTATTGTCATAAGTGCTCAAAGTTCCGTTGAAATATTTTTTTGAGAAAGGTTGCAATGGGTGTTTCACTATTAAATCTTCTGGTTTTATTTTATATTGTTCTTCCAAATTTTTCAAAAGCATAATCACCACGCTAGAAGGTTCAAGGTCTTCTGCTGTTTTTTCGCTTTGACCAATCCAGCTTATGTAAAGTTTTTCCCTCGCGTTGCAAATTATTTCAAGGAACATCAAACGCTCCTCGTTTGCAATATCTCTGTCGCCTTGTTTGTATTCCGTCATAAGGCTTATCTCTTTGCTCTGCACTTGGCGTGGAAATTCCTTGCTGTTCATCCCAATGCAGCAAATAACCTTGTGCGGAACAGCACGAATGGTTTCAAAATTTGAAAAGGATATTTTTCCCGTCATTGAATATGATGATTTTGCGCTTGATTCCATTTTTCTCTGCAAAGCATTTTTCAGCGTTGAAAAGCTAATTTGCATTTGTCGCTTATTGCCAAAACCTATGTACATTTCCTCTTTCAAGGAATTCCACACATCTATAACTTTTTGGTATGGGTCGTCTTGGTCTTCGTTAAAATCAGTTGCATCTTCGCCAAAAAACACTTGCAAGTTTTCCTTTAAAAAAACATTCCACTCTTCAATTGATTTTTCTTTTTTGCTTTCTGTGTCAAATTTTTCCAAGGTTTTTACAAAATATGCGAACTCGCCAAAAATATGGGCGGCATTCCCTTCTATATCCGGGTAGCAATAATCTCCGATTTCAGAAAATCCCTTTTCAGAAATCATAAAAAATCCAGCTTTCAACTGTTCAAACCCAGCCGCAAAAGAATAATTGGGAGCAGGAGCAGGGCTGTTCAGGTTATGCCTGATTGCATTTTCCTTAACCCATTTTTCCAAACGCTCCCTGTCGTTTGAATCCAATTCCATGCCCTGCACAAACCTAGAATATTCAAACAGAGCGAGAATATCCGGCGCTTCGTATCTGCCGCCAATTTGCGCAAAGAGCAAATTCAAAAGCTGTGCGGTTTTATCGTATTTTTTTACATCTCGGTCTGCTATCTGAAATGGGATATTGTATCTGCCAAAAACGCTCTCTACTGAACTGGCATAATTTTCAATGTTTGGAGAAACAACGGCTATGTCGTTTGGCAATATTTTTTTCTCTGCAAATAAGTCAAGCAAATAATCGCATAAAATTTCAATTTCTCTTAAAGGGGAAAAGCAGTTGTTAAATGTTAAACCTGTATTTGAGGGACAAGGGAAAAGGGATAAGGGATAAGATTCGTTGCTGTCTTGAATTATGTCGTTTTGGATTTTTGAAAGCAGTGTTTCGTTTGAATTCTTGTTTTCTGAGTTCAAAAATTCGCAGGATATTTTTCCCCGTTCTTCGTACTCAGATATTTGCTCATAAATTACCTGTGCATTTCTGCCGAGGTTTGCTATCAGTCTGTTGCCTAAATCCCAATACAGTTCATTTTCATTTGCAATTTTATTATTTGCCCAAGCCTCTTTTCGCATTCTCGCAATTTGTTTATCGCTCACAGAGGCACCTATATATTCTTCGCTAACTTGAAGCAAATATAAATTCACCTTGCTACCCGCCTGCGATAAATGGGTTAATGCCGATAGGTGAATGGGAGCGATTGACAATGGGGCAAAGATGAAAATTTGTTTTGGCAAAAATTTTTTTTCGTTTTTTAATTCACTTTCAATGGATTTATAAAGTTCACATATATTCTGGTCGTCTTCATATTTTTCTTTGAGTTCAAGCCAGAGTTTTTTTTGCCATTCTTCGTTTTTTGTGATGCTCTTATCCAGCTTGTTTTTTTCCCATTTTTCAATTAATTCCGGTCTGTAAATTTGATATGCAAAAAATAGAGAGGCTAATTCTCTCGCAAATAAGAATGTTTTTTTCTCGCCTTCCAGCAAAGCGTAAATAGCCCATACCAAATTATGCTGGTTGTATATATTTTCTTTTTCGTCTTTTTTGTTTTTGGATAAATTGTATGCGCATTGCATCAAAAGCCCTGCCAAGGGTTTAAACGGGAGCGCTGTCCATATTCCGTATTTGTCTGCACAGGTTTTTCGCAAATATTCCTGCAAGCCTTTTGACTCGCAAACTATCAAAGTGCCACCGGTTAAAAAACCGCCTTTTGCGTTGCTTGCGCCAAAATTGCTTTTAGATAAAACATCTTCTAAAAACTTGTTTGCAAGCGTTTCTAAGTTTGTGTGGAGGTATGTTTGCATTTTTTCTACTGTTCTAAATATTAAATTCCAACAATTATGTCAAAAATCTTTTTTCCTTTGTATTCCACCCATTCCATTTTAGGTTTGCCTGTATTCTGTTCTTTTCTAAAATCAAATGTTAGCAAATAACCAGTATTTTCGTTTTTGCTGTCTAAATAACCAGCTATCTGTTCCA
>Ga0268262_10001127_pt1 | contig 34011 bp, 35 predicted proteins | sample TergutNc150P3_FD_190354 | JGI IMG/M metagenome (GOLD analysis project Ga0268262, IMG submission 190354) | Nasutitermes corniger P3 segment gut microbial community from laboratory colony in Florida, USA - Nc150 P3 (SPAdes) (version 2) | ecosystem: Host-associated > Arthropoda: Insects >...
TTGACTTTTTTAAGCGATATAACGATACTTACGGCCATGTCGAAGGCGATAACTGCCTGAAAATTGTCGCTCAGACGCTTTTTAACAGCATAACAAGAGCGGACGATTTCGCAGCCAGATACGGCGGTGAAGAATTTGTCGTTGTTCTGCCCAATACCGACGAAAAAGGCGCAAGGTTAATCGCCGAGAAACTTCTTGATAATATACGAAAATGCAATATAACCCATGAAAAAAATGACGCTGCGAAATGCCTTACAATTTCCATCGGAGCCGCAACCGGCAAAGTCCTGCATACACACAATTCGGATGATTTTGTAAAAAAGGCTGACGAGATGTTATATAAATCAAAGCAAGAAGGACGCAACAGATATTTTTGGACACGCATTAACGGCGCCTGAATTCCGAAAACAACTCACGGTGGTATACGCAGGCTTAATATCGTATACTAAGAATCATGCGGAAATTCAAAGTAGTATCCCCCTTTAAACCGGCAGGCGATCAGGGCGAGGCGATTGCGGCGCTTGCGGACGGTATTAAGGCGGGAGACAAATACCAGACATTGCAGGGCGTCACCGGTTCCGGCAAAACATTTACAATGGCGAAGATAATCGAGAAGGTGCAGATGCCCACATTGATTGTCAGCCACAACAAGACGCTTGCAGCCCAGCTTTACCGCGAGTTCAAGGGCTTTTTCCCCGATAACGCAGTTGAGTATTTTGTTTCCTACTACGACTACTATCAGCCGGAAGCCTATGTCGCAAGCCGTGACCTTTATATCGAAAAAGACGCTTCAATAAACGACGAGATTGAGCGTATGCGCTTGTCAGCGGCGAGAAGCATGATGGAACGTGAGGACGTAATCATCGTGGCCACCGTGTCGTGTATCTACGGCATGGTAACGCCCGACGTGTACCGTAAAATGACAGCTACCTGCTCAAAAAGCGAAACCATCGACGTTGACGCTCTAATCCGCCGCTTTGTTGAGCTTCAATACGAGCGCAACGACGCCGTTCTGGATCGAGGGCGTTTCCGCAGACGGGGCGACACTCTGGAAATTTTTCCCGCCTACATGGAAGAAGCCTACCGCATCGATCTTGATTGGGACAAGGTTGAACGCATTCGGCGCTTCAATCCGATATCAGGCGAAATACTTGAGGAACTCGATCACGCCCTTATCTATCCAGCAAAACAGTTCGTTATGCCCGCCGAAATGGTGCAAAATGCGTTAGGCGCTATCCGGCAAGAGCTTAAAGAAAGACTGGAATATTTTAAGGCAAACGGGAAAATTCTTGAAGCGGAAAGGCTTAAAACAAGAGTCGAGTACGATATCGAAATGCTTACCGAGATGGGCTACTGTTCGGGAATAGAAAATTATTCGGCGATTTTGGCGGGGCGCAAACCCGGCGAATCGCCCGACACTCTTGTCGACTACCTTCCAAACGAACACTTAACATTTATTGATGAAAGCCACGTTACTCTTCCGCAGTTGGGAGCGATGTACTTGGGCGACCGCAGCCGCAAGCAGAACCTTGTGGATTACGGTTTCCGCCTGCCCTGCGCTCTGGATAACCGCCCGCTTCGCTACGATGAATTTGCCGAACGGCTTGACAAGACGGTCTTTGTCTCCGCAACGCCGGGCAAGACCGAGATTGAGCAGTCGGCACGGGTGGTTCAGCAGTTAATCCGCCCGACAGGCCTTTTAGACCCGGAAATCGAAGTGAGACCGAGCGAAGGTCAAATGGAGGACATTTACGGAGAGGTGCAGAAACGTATCAAAGCGGGAGAGCGCTCCCTCATCCTTACCCTGACAAAAAAGATGGCGGAAGATTTAACCGATTATCTTACGGGGCTTGGCTTGAAAGTCCGCTATATCCACAGCGAGGTGGAAACCATTGAACGTGTGGAAATTCTTACCCAGCTCAGGCAGGGCGATTTTGACATACTTGTCGGGATTAACCTTCTGCGTGAAGGCATCGACTTGCCGGAAGTGTCTTTTATAGCGATTTTAGACGCCGACAAGATCGGATTTTTACGCTCTCTTACAAGTTTGGTGCAGATTATCGGGCGGGCGGCTCGTAACGCAGCCGGAAAGGTTATCATGTACGCCGACCGCATGAGCGAGGCAATGGAAAAGGCTATTACCGAAACCAACCGCCGCAGAGAAATACAGATTGCCTACAATAAAAAACACGGAATAACCCCGGCGACAGTTAAAAAAGCAATCGCTGAAATACTGACCCGCCATATCGAAGAAGCGGATGACGCCGCAGCCTCCACGGTTGAGGTGCTTAAAAAGTCATATAATTCGCTGATCCCCGCCCAACGCAAACAGTTAATAAAAGCCCTTGAAAAAGAGATGCTTGAACACGCCAAAAACCTTGAATTTGAGCAAGCGGCGGCGATTCGTGACGAAATCGCGCGCTTAAAAGGGCAGTAATTTCAATAATTCTCCATATTTTAGCGTTTTTCTACTATAATATTATTTTTATAAACTTATAATATATTTATACCGAAATTTATTAGAGAACTCTAAGGTTTTTTTTGTTATAATATTATGGAAGGGTGAACGATGAACAGAATTGATACTGATACATTAAGAACAGGCCAAATTTTCTCGGAACCGGTCTATTCGGAAGGCAGTAATTTACTCGTACCCGCAATGGTTCCGCTGCTTCAGCGTGATATTGATTTTCTTTATACCTGGGGAATTGAGTTCGTTTCAACAGATGGTTATATCCTTACAGACGATGAAATAGCGGCGGCGGCGGAAGAAGCTGCGGCCGCAAAGGCAGCGGCGGCGGAGGCGGCGGCAGAAGCGGCAGCGGCGAAAGCTGCGGCTTTAGAGGGGCCGCCTGAACAAGAAGAATTAACAGACATTCAAATTTCTATAACTGATGTTAAAAAGAATTCAGGTCCGTACCGCGCGTATAAATCCCTTATAGAAAAACTTGACAGCGTGTTTACCGGAATAAAATCCGGAGTCGATATGGAGATGCGTGTTATCGACAATATCGGCGCTCAGCTTCTTAATGATTTAAGGAATTATCCTAACAATTTTGTCGGCTTTATTCTGGGCGGAGAAGTCACAGGCCATGAACTGGCAAAAAGCTCCGTTAATACGGCAATTCTTGCGGCGTTAACATCTCAGGAACTTCATCTGCCAAACCATAAAATTAACAATATCGTATCCGGCGCTCTTCTTCACGATATCGGCATGATTAGGCTTTCCAAGGGCATCACAGAAAAAAAAGGCGGACTTTCCGATGCCGAATTTGAACAGATAAAAAGCCATACTCTTCATTCATCAAAAATCGTTTCCAAGGAACTTTTCGGCAATAGTGAAGTGAATTTAATCGCCCTTCATCACCATGAACGATGGGACGGAAAGGGTTATCCGGATCAATTGTCTGAAAACGCCATTGATATGGGCGCAAGAATCGTATCCGTAGCCGACGCTTTTGAAGCTATGGTAAGCAAGAAATCCTACCGTGAATCCATATTGGGTTATCAGGCCATAAAGAACATGCTTGCGGACAATGCACGCCGGTTCGATCCCGCTGTAATTATGGCTTTTACAAAAATTATGGGCATATATCCCATAGGTTCGATAATCAAGCTAAACGATGAATCTGTAGCGAGGGTTTTATCCGTAAACAGCAATGCCCCGCTTCGTCCGGTAGTACAACTGTTAGTCAATAAAACGGGAAAAGTGTATAAATCAGGAGAGGGAGAGGTTGTCGATTTGCTTGCCGAAAGGACCCTTTTTATAAAAAAAGCGATGGATCCGGCCGAATTTGCCGGAACAGATGAATAGTGTCATTTCCGGGAAAAAGGGGGAAGAGCGGGCCGTTGCCGCTCTGGAGGGTATGGGAATGCAAATTATAGCGAAAAATATCCGTTCAAAAACGGGCGAAGTTGATATTGTCGCCCTTGACGGAGAAACGGTCGTTTTTGTGGAAGTTAAGGCTTGGTCTGCCTACGGAATTGAAGACCTGCAATACGGCATTAACGCCAAAAAACAGCGTAAAATCATTAAAACAGCTAAGTATTTCCTGTCTGAAAATCGAAAATATAGTAATATGGCGATTCGCTTTGACGTCGTTTTCATTGATAAAAACTCGGTTACCCATCTTGCGTCAGCCTTCACGGAGCGTGTATTATGATGGAACAGGCTTTGAATACCAAGGAATTGGAATTACTAAGAAGGCGCATAAATGACGAGGGATACCTCCATGCCGCAATTCAAAGACTGGCTCTGGTACTGAGCAATGAATTGATGGAAATAACCCAGGAGGGCGAACGTCATGAGCAACAACGGAAAAGGCGGAAATAACCGCAGATCCCGGCATAGATATTCAAAGCACGACAGAAAAAGAAATCCCGACGCCTTTCTTTCCGGTGAAGAGTTAAAAAAAAATCAGCAGAGCATATACGAGCGGCCCCAATGGACAGCGCCGGTACTGCCGGATAACCATCAATTAATTACTCCTGATTGTCCCTGGTGCGGAAAACAAATAAAGGACATTACCTGCGCCATTGCGGATAAAGAAACAGGCCTCCCTGTTCATTTCGACTGCGTGCTTGGGCGGGTTACAGACATGGTATCCCTTGAATTAAACGACGCTGTCTGTTACATAGGCGGCGGGCGCTTTGGAGTAGTTCATTATAACAACCCGCCGGATGTAAAAGATTTTACAATAAAAAGAATCATAGAATGGGAAGCAAAGGATAACAGCAATGACTGGCGTATACCGATAAGCGAATATTTTTCGATTACCTGAGGAAAATAATGCAGGATATTTTTTTGGAAGAAAATAACAAAAAACACGATTTCCTTTCCAATCCCGAAATAGCGAAGAACGCCGAATTGCTTAAAGACATAGGCGTTATGGATTATATAGAATCCATGAACCGGGCGATAAATAATTACAGAAGCCTTATTATAAGAGGGTTGGATATATTTAACCATATCAGTATTGACGAAATAATGAACTCTACGGTTTATCAAATATCGGATCACTTTTTACCGTCGTTTCTGGCGTTTTTATGGAAACCTGTCCAGACAAGGGAAGATATAACAATTAAGGCGTACAAAAACTATAAACCTGTAAACCTGAATTTAAATATAGACACTATTACACCGTTTGAAGCGTTTTTCAGGCAGAATCCCAAACCGGTAAAGCTGGATTTCTTGATCAACCTGCTGAATAACGAAGAACTTATAAAACCATATCAGGAAATAAAAACCGAACTTGTTGTTCCCATTCTTGGACATTTCGGGTTATACGGCTTAATTTTAATCGGGAAAAAAAATCTTGATGAAGAATACGACAACGACGAATTGTTTTTTCTGCGTCAGCTTATGTCTTTTGTGTCTCAGGGAATTAAAAATCATCTGCATTACGAAAATTCTCTTAGAGATGTAAAAACAGGGCTGTACAATCACGGCTTTTTTCTTACCCGCCTTACCGAAGAAGTTTCCCGCACAAGGCGCAACAAATACTGTTCCACAATAATAGTAATAGATGTGGATAAATTTAAAAATTTCAATGATTCATACGGCCATCTTGCGGGGGATAAAGTTCTGGAGAATCTTGCCCAGGTGATAAAAAAAGGAGTGCGCAACGACGATATTCCGTCCCGTTTCGGTGGCGAGGAATTTACGGTTCTTTTGCCTCACACGGAGCAATCAACGGCATGGAATGTAGCGGAACGCCTGCGAACCAATGTCGCTGAAATGAAAGTTCCGTGGGATGTTCCGCTGCCGCAGGTAACAATCAGCCTTGGAATTTATTCATTTGATCAAAATTCAGGCGTTGATGTAAATACCATTATCCGCCGTGCCGATGACGCATTATATACGTCAAAACAACAGGGACGAAACCGAAGTACCATGTGGCACTCCGGAATTACAAACCCGCATCAGGAAGGTTAATATGATTGGCTTAATCGCCGCAATGGAAAAAGAATTAAGCATTCTATGCAGCGCAATGGGAAAATACGAAACCCGTAAAACAGGCGTATTTGAATTTTACACAGGAAAAATCGAAGGAAAGGATGTTACACTGTTGTGCTGCGGGATCGGCAAGGTAAACGCCGCTGTAGGCTGCGCATTGCTTATTCAGCAGTTTAAGCCTTCCTGCGTTATCAATACAGGTTCGGCGGGCGGTATAAATCCGTCGCTTAAGGTGGGAGACGCCGTTATATCCACCGGCCTTATTTATCACGATGTTGATGTTACGGCGTTTAATTACGCTCCCGGTCAGCTTCCACGTCAGCCGCAAATTTTCCCGGTAGATGAAAAACTTGTAAATCTCGCAAAAAACGCTGTTGATGAATTAAAAAAAGAAAAAATCCTTCCTGCGTCTTTTAATCATTGCCGCGGCATAATAGGATCGGGCGATGTTTTTATGCACGAACCGGAACACATAGCGGAAGTACGCAGAATTTTTCCCGATATCGCAGCGGTTGAAATGGAAGGGGCGGCTATAGCGCATTGCTGCCATCTTTTTTCCGTTCCCGTCCTTGTTATCCGGGCTCTTTCAGACGTAGCGGGAACTCAATCGCCCGTAAGTTTTGACGAATTTCTTCCGATAGCGTCCAAACATTCCGCAGATATAGTAATAAGAATTGTCCGTGGGCTGTAATGAGAAATTGAATAATTTGTTTAAAACAAGGTGACGAAGCGTATTATCTTATATTCTTCTTTTGTTGTTTTATTTCTTCCGGTTCTCCGTGAAATATTCCAATAAGGGCAACCAATGCCAATATATCCGTACTTAAATTAAAATAAAATTGATGGTTATTGTATACATAATTACTAATCATAGATATTTTATATTACCCTATGTTTTGTAAGATGTATGCCCGAAGGCATACATCTATCTTGCGTATTCCGTGATTCTTGTTTCCCGAATCATCGTAATCTTGATACGTCCGGGGTAGCGAAGATCGGTCTCGATCTTTTTGGCGATGTCTTTCGCCAATTCCCTTGTCTGATCGTCGTTTACGGCTTCGTTGTTTACCATGATGCGCAATTCCCGTCCGGCCTGGATGGCGAAGGCTTTGTCTACGCCCGTAAAACCGGTGGTGATGTTTTCAAGATTTTCAAGGCGCTTTATGTAGTTGTCTAAAGTTTCCTTACGGGCTCCGGGGCGTGCCGCTGAAATTGCGTCCGCTATTTGCACGATTACCGCCTCTATGCAAGTCGGCTCAATGTCGTTGTGATGGCTGCCTATAGCGTTGATAATGCGAGGGTCTTCTCCCATCTTGCGAGCCATATCCATGCCGATCTCGGCGTGGTTAAGGTCGGAGTCCGACTCGTTGCCCTTGCCTATGTCGTGCAGAAGAGCGGCACGCTTCGCAAGCTCACGGTTGGCTCCGACTTCGGCGGCTAACATTCCTGCGATAACGGCCACTTCCTTTGAGTGTTGAAGCACATTCTGTCCGTAACTGGTGCGGAAATACAGGCGGCCCAAAGCACGGACTGCGTCCTGCTTGATATTGTGAATGCCCATGTCAAAGAGAACCTTCTCGCCCTCTTCAAAAATCTTTTGGGAAATTTCCTTGCTGACCTTTACGACGATTTCCTCGATTCTGGCGGGATGAATACGCCCGTCCAGAATAAGTTTTTCAAGAGCGACCTTAGCGATTTCACGCCGCACAGGATCAAAACACGAGATAACGACGGCTTCGGGAGTATCGTCAATGATGATGTCCGCTCCGGTTAAGGTTTCAAGGGTGCGGATGTTGCGGCCTTCCCTGCCGATTATCCTGCCTTTCATCTCGTCGTTGGGCAGGGTAACGGTCGTTACGGTTACGTCGCCTGTAACATCCGTCGCCAGCCTGTGAATCGTCGTAACAAGAATATCACGAGCCTTTTTATCGGCCGTAACATTGGCTTCCTGCTCGATCTTGTTGATCAAGGATTGAGCGTCGTGTTTGGCTTCGTTTTCGAGATCCTGAATAATTAACGCTTTGGCTTCTTCGGAGGTTAACCCCGAAATACGCTCAAGCTCCGCCCGATAGCGCTGTTCCTCTTTGGAAAGCGCGTCTTCCCGCTGTTGAAAAACTTTCTCTTTTTCAACATAGGATTGTTCGGTCCGCTCAAGTTGAGCGGTCTTTTTATCTATAGCTTCTTCTTTCTGTACAACACGGCGTTCATACCGCTGTAACTCAGCCCTGCGTTCCCGGGTTTCTCTCTCCTGCTGGTTCCTTTCACGGATTACCTGTTCTTTCGCCTCAAGAAGAATCTCCTTCTTCTTTGCCTCAGCCTCTTTTATTGCATCATGTTTTATACGTTCTGCAAATTGCTCCGATGCTGTAAGTTGAAATCTGGCATATAGCCATCTAATTATCCAGCCTAAGGTTAACCCGGCAAGAGGGAGGACAATCCAAAGTATAATCCTCATACTTTACCCCTTACCGAAGATAATTCAAAACTAGTTAATAGAATACACTATAAAGACATTAAGTGTCAAGCGGAATAAATCTTAAAAAACCCTTAAAAAGGGCTGTTTTTTGCGGAAATTCGCCGAATTTTGAGGATTTTGAAAGACTACATTTTGAACTCACTGCCAAGGTAAACTTTCCGAACCATTTCATTGTTAAGAATTTCGTCACGGTCTCCGTGGGCGACTATTTTCCCGTCGGCGATGATAAACGCCTCGTTGGTTATCTCCAGAGTGTCACGGACATTGTGGTCGGTAATAAGGATTCCTATGCCTTTTACGGCAAGGCGGCGGATAATCTGCTTTATTTCGTAAACGGCGATTGGGTCAATCCCTGCAAAGGGTTCGTCAAGAAGCAAAAACTTCGGTTCTGTGGCAAGCGCTCTGGCGATCTCGGTGCGCCTCCTCTCCCCGCCCGAAAGGGTGTATCCAAATTGCGTTCTAATGCGGCCTATATTAAAATCGTCTAGCAGGCTTTCAAGCCTTTCTTTTTTTTGATCCAAATCGATGTCTTTCCGGCTTTCCAGAACCGCCATAATATTTTGCTCAACAGTAAGTTTGCGAAAAATTGAAGCTTCCTGCGGAAGGTATGCGATACCAAGCCTCGCTCTGCGGAACATCGGTTTGCCGGTAATATCGACATCGTCCATTGTAACAATTCCCTGAGTGGGCTGATAGAAACCGACAATCATGTAGAAGATGGTTGTCTTCCCCGCTCCGTTGGGGCCGAGAAGCCCCGCTACTATGCCGTTCTGCATTGAAAAATTTACACCGCAGACAACTTCCTTGCGCCCGAATTTTTTTCGCAATCCCGATACTCCAAGCGTATGAATTGCGGGCTCATAAATTTCGGGGAGCTTTCGTTTGTCAGGGCCAAAAAGCGCAAGCTTGTTTTCGTTTGTGTATATTGCCGAAATAATTGCGGCGGCTAGTTCAGGATTATTTATTTGAGTGTTCACACTCGGAAGTATCCGGTTTTCTTCCATAAATCTTAATTCTTTATTGTCCCCGATACGGCGCCTTCCATGATTACATCGTCGGTATCCAAATCCACACGGATTTTATCGGCACGGAATTCATCGTCTTTTTTATATACAACCGGAAAGCCCGTTAAGTCGAGCATTTTATCCTTACGGTGATAAACAGCGTGCTCCGAGCGGCAGACCATATCGTCTTTGAAAAGGCGGACGGCGATTTGAAAAACGGTTATTTCGTTTGCGTCGTCATATTCAATAAAACGCCCCTTAGCGACAATAGCGTTTGTCCTGTCCTCAAGAGTTGAGTTGCCTTCCAACCGCGCGATTTTTAATTTTCTGTCGTAGCGAAGCCTGTCCGTGTAGAACAGAATATCTTTATCTTCTTCATGTCCCCAAACATTGCCTACGCAGTCTATAAACTGGTTGTCCTTTCCCTGAATCTCTATTCTGTCGGCACGCAGAAGAAGGGTGTTCGATTTAACTTCGGCATGGCCTGTTAATATGGTAGTATCACGGCCAAGAGCTTTAGAGCCGGACATTTTGTCCGCCTTAAAAGTAAATTTATCAGCCGATGTGAACAGAAGCGGAAAACAAAATAAAAAAATCAGGTAACGTTTTCTCATAAGTTATCCTCATCCGTCTCTTCTGTATTTTCTTCATCGTCGTCTTGAATATACAAGCCGTTGACATAACCTTTAAATTCCCATTGCCGGCTTCTGGTTTCTACATAAAGACCTGTTCCGGTAAAACTTGTCCCGTTATCCTGAAATATATTTACCTCATTTTCTTCGGGAGTGGAAAGCACATGCGGCTTATCCCTCCATTCAAGCTGGTAAGTTTCGATTGTAATATCATCGGTTTCCACGTTGATTTTGACATTTTGATCCATAAAGATATCACCGGATTGAATTTCCACAGAAGCGTACCCTGCGCTTCCCTGAGCGTTAATCTCATTGCCGCTGTCTCCGTATTGCTCAAAGGTAAGATTCTGTATCCTCATAACCCCTTGATTCTCGTAACGTTCGGCGTACTCCGCCTGAAACTTCGCTTTCGGATCGGCCGACCTTACCCTAACATACTCAAGATTTTCCATTACAAGGTTCGGCGGTTCTTCACCGGGAAATCCATTTTCGCCGTAGTCAAACGAACAACCCCAAAAAAGAAAGAGGAAAATACAACCGATAAATATCTCAATCTTCTTCATTTATTCTTTTTTGCGGCGTTAATAAATTCCCTGAAAAGCGGAGACGCCGCCGTAGGCTTCGATTTAAATTCGGGGTGAAATTGAACCCCTACGCCCCACGGATGATTCGGCCATTCGACGCTCTCAACCAAAGAGCCGTCCGGATTGAACGCCGCAAGAATCAGTCCTGAAGAAACCATTTCGTTCCGGTACTGGTTGGAAAATTCATAACGATGCCTGTGGCGCTCGCTTATATGTTTATCGCCGTATGCCGCAAGAATGTGAGTACCGTCTACATTTACAGTTTCCATAGCGCCAAGCCGCATGGTTCCTCCGTAATTAGTAACATTAACCTGCTCTTCCAAAAGGCTAACAACCGGATGTTTCGAGTCCTGATTGAACTCGGTCGAATCCGCGCCGTTCCATTTAAGCACGTTCCTTCCCCAATCAATCACCATGATTTGCATACCAAGGCAAATGCCAAGATACGGAATTTTGTTTTCCCTTGCCCACGCCGAAGCCTTTACCATACCGTTGATCCCGCGCTGGCCGAAACCGCCGGGAACCAGAACGCCGTCCACCTTAAGCTCGTTCAAGTCTTTTTCATTTTTCTCAAGATCGGTGGAATCGACTTTAACCAATTCCACTTCTACGTCGCACTCAAGACCGGCGTGAAACAGCGCCTCATACAGCGATTTGTAGGCGTCGTGCAGTTCCATGTACTTGCCTATTATGCCGATCCGCACCTTTCCCGACCGTTTATCAAAGTGCTTCATAACGGCGTGCCACGGTTTCATGTCCGAATGGCGGCTTTCCACGCCCAATTTCCGCAAAATCACCAGATCAAGCTGTTGTTCCGAAAAAACAAGGGGTACTTTATAAATTGTAGTATCAATATTGGGTGAAGTAAAGACCGCATCGGGATCTACGTTGGTAAAAAGGGCTATTTTTCTGCGCATTGGCTCGTCCATAATCACAGGCGAGCGGCAAATCAGGATATCGGGCTGAATTCCCGTCTCCTGCATGGATTTTACGGAGTGCTGAGTGGGTTTTGTCTTTAATTCCCCCCCCGCAACCTCAGGGATCAGGGTTAAATGTACGGAAATAGCGTTTGATCTGCCGCACTCATGGATTATCTGGCGTGCAGCTTCAAGGAAGGGAATGGATTCAATATCTCCCACCGTTCCGCCGATTTCGATGATAACCACATCGGTATCGTTATCTTCTTTGGAAACCGCCAAAATACGGCTCTTTATCTCATCGGTTATGTGGGGAATTACCTGCACGCACCGTCCCAGGTACTGCCCTTCCCTCTCCTTGCGGATTACGGACTCGTACACCTGCCCCGTAGTTATCGAGTTTGCCTTGCTCAAGCGCCCCTTTGTAAAACGGGCGTAATTGCCGAGGTCAAGGTCGGTTTCCGCCCCGTCGTCGGTCACATAGACTTCGCCGTGCTGATACGGGCTCATAGTTCCGGCGTCCACGTTGATATACGGGTCGCACTTTACCATACGGACATTAAGCCCCCTGCTTTCCAGTAACGCGCCTATCGAGGATGCGGCAACACCCTTACCCAAACTGGAACAAACGCCGCCTGAGACAAAAATAAACTTGTTCATGTGTAAATATTATCTTGGGTTTTGGGGGGAAATTCAAGTGGGGGAAGAAGCGGCAAAGACAAATTCAAGCTTTTCGATTATACTATAATTATGACAGATAAACGGGTTCAGTATTATGTCTTGTGTGTTTCCGCTTTTTCAAATAAAAAAAATTTAAATCGGTGCGAAGCCTATAATTATCTGTATGAATACAAGGGTATAGATTTTCTTATTGAATGTTATGATGCCGAGCATACTCTTTCTTTGGACAATGCTGTAGAAGATTTGACCAGAGTTTGTAAAAACAACGGGGGAAGTATTGAATGATACTCTACCACGGTTCCAACATTGAAATTGAAAAAATCGACCTTAGCAAATGCAGACCTTATAAAGATTTTGGCAGGGGTTTTTATACCACTTCCTTGCCGGAACAAGCATGGGCAATGGCAAAACGGACAATTAGAATATATGGCGAAGGAACTCCCTGTGTTACAGAATTTTATTTTGATGAAGCAATTTTGATAAATACCCGCTTTAACATAAAGCGTTTTGAAAAACCAAGTCTTGAATGGGCAAAGTTTGTTGTAAACAACCGGAATCATAATTTTAATGATTTTTCCAGTCCGGAATGTAATACGGACGGTAAATATGAAATAGTAACCGGTCCTGTGGCAAACGACGATATTACCGCCCTAATGAATGTATATCTGGCAGGAATACTGTCCGATGACGCATTGATAAAAGAATTGACATTCCGTGAATTGAGCGAACAAGTATCTTTTCACACGGAAAGAGCCGCCGCCTGTCTTCAAAAAACAGAGGTTCACCGTGCCTAACTCAAAAATTCAATTTATGATGGATTATGTTACTTCTGTAAATGTTGATTGTATAATGAAAGAGCAAGGGTTGTCTGCGGATAAAGCTATGAAAGCTTTTTACAACTCCCAAGTTTTTAATCGTCTTTGTGATGTTGAAACAGGACTTTACCGGGAAAGCGGCGGGTATGTCTATGATCTTTATAAGATTGAACGTGAGCATGGGCGGCTTGTGCAGTTGGAACAGTAGGGAAAGATGTATTATTATACATATATATTTGTTAGCGTTGTTCATGGTAAATTCTTTTTATTTTTTTATTGAAACAGGTATATATGAATAGTTCTTTATCAGCCGACTTAATCGTATCAATTCACTTTGTTATTGTTGTCTTCAATGTCGGCGGTTTGTTTGTAATTATACTCGGCGGGTTTTTACGATGGCGTTTTATCAGGAATTTCTGGTTCAGAGCAATTCATCTGGCAATGATCCTTATCGTTGTTTTTGAAGCTTTGTTTGGAATCTCATGCCCGTTGACTGATTTGGAATACGATCTTCGTATAGCGGCGGGACAATATAACGCTTCCGGCGAGTCATTTGTCGCGCGGTTGATTCATTTGATTATATTTTATGATTTTCCGCAAATTGTTTTCACCATTGTTTATTGTGTTTTCGGGCTAGCAGTTATTGCCTCATGGTGGTTTTTCCCTCCTATTTATCCGTGGAAACAAAAAAATAAAACATAGTGCAAAGTTAAGCGTATTTATGTTAAATTAATAAAGGCTCAAGGTAAATAAAGGTGCGTCCCAACTTTCAGAAAACGCAGAAGTCGCAAGGGGAATTATCCAATCGGGAAACCATAACGAATTCTAATGCTGTTCTTGTCCGCCGCTGTTCTGCGAAGTATTTTTTGAAGTATTTTTATTTAATAAATCGTTTCCTAATTGTTGCAAATCAAAACGGCGGCCAAAATGTATATAAAACGCTGTTGAAAATAAATCAAATCTGCCGGCATCCTTATAGTTGGTATTAAAGTTATATTTCGGTATAACAATTTTGCCTTTTTGGCTTGAGAATATATTAATTATGAAATTCAATCCTAACTCCAAATAGAATTTTTCTGTTAAAGTTATTTGAAACGCTGCATCAGAAAATATTCCGGCTCCCAAATAATTTGATGCACTTTTAGTCTCATAATCTTCATAATCCATCCATGTAAAATTTACACCTAAATCCGAATAAAATTGCCACCTTTTTGAAATTTTATAACGGGTAGAGTATCCAAGACCAAAATCCATTATACTGGTTAATTCATCATCTGAAATTGAAGCAGTTTCGGATATTTTTCCCGAATCAAACAAGTATCCATTTCTATAAATAGAAAATGATCCGTTTGTTTTTTCATTAGTTAAAAAATTTACCCTGTCGCGAAAAACAAAACCCCTCGAAATATCATTGTCATCTAGAAATACCCTTACTATAAAGCTGATACCGGGCGCGAAAAAAGCAGAAGTTGATTTATTGTTATAAATATAACTATAACCTAAATAATTAAACCCGAAACTACTATCAACTTTGGATAAGCCTCCGCTAAAATCAAAACCGCCGGAAATCTGCATTTCTTGCGCATAAATATTGGCTGTTGACAAAATGACGAGAATTGAAAAAATAAACTTTTTCATAAAACCCTCTAGTAAATTATAACAAAATTATAGCATTTCGTCAATTTTTATTTTATTAAATACGCCACTTTTCTCCGGTGTCGCTCTGCATGATTGATATGCCTTTTTCCACATTTAATACCCTAACAAGCAGACGGCGGGCGGCCCCTGTTCCGGTTATATCAATAACGGCGATTGTATTTGCTCCGGCGGCATTGCCGATGCTTATAAAATCATTATCGCTTACATAGCCTGACATTTGAAAATTCCGCTCCGCTTCAATTAATCTGACATTCTGCCTGTCAACAACGCTTATCCCTTTTTTTATAAAGTCCGATGTTATATTGTCCGTAACTGCCGCCGTAATGGAATTGCCTGTCATTTTGTTATAAATCCATACCCTTGCATCTTTGGGAAGGACTTTCTGTATTTCCTCGCTGGCGAAGGCGGCAACGGATTCCGTACGGCTTCGGGTATCGCTGTATTCACCGGCAAGTATGGCTTGATTTTTCAAAATTTTATTCAGACGGGCAAGCACATTCCGTGCTCTTGGATTTCCCGTTTCATCATACACCTGCCGCATAAAGTATTCCGCTGTCTTTGTATCACCAAGCAGTTCATAAAGAATAGAGGCGTTCTCGGCGGCGGCAGCGCTTTTATATTGTTCGTAAATCCCAAGATACGTTTCCAGGGCTATCCTGTAATTTCCGGTTTTTACCATATCAAGGGCATTTTTCATTTCAGCCTGCAAGGTTTTATCTTTTGAATCTTCGCTTGCAAGCGTACGAGTTTCGATTACCGTATAAGGGGCAATATCACGTCCAAGGAATCTAAGCTGATTATCAATAGCGGTCCTTACAAGCTCAGGTACGGAGGTATATATGTCCGGGTAACTGTCCCTGTTTGAACTGCTGAGTTTTTCACTTTTGAAAACAGGGCCTATAAGCCTTCCGTCCCTCGCAAGTACAAGCGAATAGTTAAAATCAATTTCTACGGTGGTTATATAATCAATATAGTTAACGGTTTTTCCGCCCTTGTCTTTGTATGACCCTCTGTTGGCTTCTATTTTTGTATCAATACGGATTATCTGCCCGGTAAACATAGCGTCTACATAATTTTCTATATTTTGATTAGTCTTCCTGAGACGCTCAATTTCCGAAGACGCAACCAAAGTAAAATAATTCATTCCCTGAATTTTTTTTGTTACGGCAGATGCGGCGTATTTTGCCATCTCTATGTTTTCGTTGGAAGCTTCAAACGGCATAACCGCTATGCGTTTTATTCCGGCGGTGTTTAAGGTTGGCGGATACTGTACCTTAACATTAACCGAAGTTGAACAGCCGGCGGTTAATAAAACCAACAAGGTAAAGGTTTTCCAAACAATCTTTTCCGCTGTTTTCGAGCTTCTCATAAATCCCTATTTCTCTCCCTTAATGTTCAAATTGGACCAATCCAGTTTGCGGGTCAGGAACATCACAACGCCGGTTATTATAAAGGCTGTTATTGAACCGATAAGCAAAGCCCAGTCTTCGGCATTGAGCGTAAGGTACATAAGAAGGTACAAAAGCGCCATGACCAGTCCCATATATGCGCTGCGGGTCCATGTTTCGAGCAGCGAGCGGGCGAACAGCGTCATCATACAGGTAAGAGCGGCGGCGGCGATGAGGTACGAGACAGAGAAAGAAAGATGTTCTGAAATTGACAGAAGTAAAAGATAAAAAATAACGTTTGCCAATCCCGAAAGCAAATATTGCGCAGGATGTATCGATCTTTGTGAAAATACTTCCAGAAAAAACAAGGTTAAAAACGGGATAATCAAAAACAAAATAGCGTATTTTACCGCCCTGGTATTAAGCGAATAGTGGTCAAGCGGTTTGAAGAAATCCACGCCGAAATATTCTTTTTTCCATTCTCTATTACTCTCATTATTTCCGCTTACGGTGGATATCCAGTAAAGGGGAATCGATCTGCTTAAATAACTTATTTCCCATTCGGCGTCAAAGCCTTTTTCGGAAAGAATATAACTTACAGGCAAAAAACCTCCTTGAAACGAGGGCGACGGCCAATCGGTCTGTATGCGTACATGCGTGGTTTCGCCGATGGGAAGCGCCCGAAGCGTTTTTCCTCCCTGCACCGCAAATTGAATATCGAATTTATTTATTCCGTTTGCGTTAACCGGGCTTAAAGCGTTGATGCCGTTGTCGCCTGAATAATCAACGGTAAAATTACGGTTACCGGGCTTAAAAAAAAGTTCGCTTCCGTTCCAGTCCGCCTTAATTATCCTGCGTATTCCCTTTTGGCTTGCCAGTCCTATGATGATTTCAGCCTGATCAAGATTCATTGTCTGATTTTGCTTAAGTTCTGTTTTTGCCCTTTCAAGGCTGAATTCTCCCGTGAGGGAGACATTGCCGGAAAACAACGCAACGGAAAAAATGCCTCTGCGCTTTTTCTGGGCGGAAAAATCGGCGCGAATATCCACATTCTTCGGCGTAATCCAAAGCGTGAAATTTTGCGTAACAATTTCGATTTTTTCTCCTTCTTTTTCCGTCTTTGTCCTGATTTCCGTACGCTCGACAACGGGAATACGGATAACCGGACCGTATATATTAAACTGACTGCCCCATGCTTCCATGATTGACCTTTCCGCTTCGTCCGCGCGATAACTGCGCTCTCTTATCAGCGAACTAATCATGGCGACAGGTATAAGTAAAAGCAAAATGAGAATGACAAGCATCGCTATTTTAAAACCGCCGCTTGAAGTAATACCGTGAAATTTTTTTTGCTTGGGCCATTCCGTATTTACAGGGATTTGATCCGACATATTAATCTCCTCTGAATATTAATTATTTTACCTTATTATACCGGAAATTCAAGTTTTATTATTGATTTTCGCACATTGTAACTTCCTTCAATATAATGTAACTTTAAATAGATGAAGTGGGAAAAAAAAGAAATCTCTCCCGAAACCGTAAAGGAAATTTCCGCAAAATACGGATGTGATCTGTTAACAGCGTCAATTCTTGTACGAAGGGGATTCTGCACCGGCGACGCTATACGCTTTTTTCTGGAAGACGATCTTGCGTCCCTGCGAAACCCTTTTGCTCTGGACGGCATGGAAGACGCTGTGGAACGTATTCTTGCCGCAAAAGACGAGGGCGAGAAAGTGCTGGTTTTCGGGGACGGTGACGTAGACGGCATTACAGGAACGGCGCTTTTGGCGAATTACCTTGAAAGCTTAAACATAGACGTAACATGGCGCATTCCCACAGGAGATGAATCTTACGGGCTTTCTCTGGAAGCGGTCGAGGATTTTGCGGCAAAGGACGGCACTTTAATAATTACAGTAGACTGCGGCATATCCCGCTTTGGAGAAATTAAAAGAGCGGGAGAACTTTCCATTAATGTGATCGTGACGGATCACCATGAGCCGCAGGACGAACTGCCCGAAGCCCTTGTCATAATTAATCCCAAGCTGAGGGACTCAACTTACCCATTCCGTGATCTATCGGGCTGCGGCGTCGCTTTTAAACTTGTCTGCGCCCTTCGTTTCGCTCAAAGGAGCGAACTGTACGGACAGCAAATCTGTCTGTTGAACACAAGGCCTGTAAATGACGCTTGGATAATCGAAGTCGCTAAAACACGAAACCTTATGGTTACGGACACATTGATAGAAACCATAGTGCCGGGAATGGTCTCAATTTCAGATACACGCCTTCCTTCATTTTTGGAAGGACAGCAGATTCTTGTCTGGGACGCTCCTTTGCAAAAGCAGACTTTCGCCAGACTTTTCGGCAAGGGCGTTGAGGTTGGAATGTTCGACATAGCTCCGCAGATCGGCGCCGAGATAAAACAGGTAGCGGGTCTTAGCCTTCTGCGCATCAAGGAACTTTCAAAGATAGCGAAGTACTCGGACAAGGAATTAAGCGAGCTTGATGTCTTTGTCAATCTTTTTACTTCTTACGCAAAACTTAAAGAAAAAAACGCCCAGGACACAGCCGGAGAAAGCGCCGATATTCAGCTTGCGGCATTGGGGACAATCGCAGACGTTATGCCTTTGCTGGACGAGAACAGAATCATTGTGCGAAGGGGAATTGACGCTTTAGGAAAAAAAGCAAGAGAGGGGCTTTCGGAGCTTCTTTACAAACTGGAACTCGCCGGGCGCAGTTTTGACACAAAGGATATTTCATGGAGGCTCTGCCCCGTAATTAATGCCGCAAGGCGGATGGGCTGCGCTAAAACCGCCGCTGATCTGTTTTTTGAAAAAGACCCTGCAAAAAGGGAAAAAATCGCCGGTGAGCTTACGGCAATGAACGAAAGCAGAAAAACGCTGGAAGAAGAAACATGGACGCTTGTCGATCCTATGGCTTACAAGAATTTCAACGTGTACGGTGAAAAGCTTACCCTTGTTTACAACGAAAAAATCAACAAGGGCGTTACAGGATTAATGGCTCAAAGGGCGGCAAAACAATTCAATGTTCCGGCGATAGCGATTTCAATGGGCGACGAAATTCACACAGGCTCAATCCGTTCGGCGAGGGGGTACAATGTCTGCTCTTTGCTTGAACAGTGCAGCGATCTGTTTATAGATTCCGGAGGACACAGGGCGGCCGGAGGTTTCAGCATGGTAGTTAAAAATTGGGAACGGTTTTTGGAAAGGCTTAAAACAGTAACAGACGCAATTGACTTTGAGGAAGAAAAAGGCGAAGAAGTTATTCAAATTGACGCTGAACTTCCGCATGACTACCTTTCCCCGGACATATTAAAACTGGTAGACAAATTTGACCCTTACGGCAAGGGAAACGAACAGCTTGTTTTTATGTCAAACAAACTTACCGTAAAGGAAATAAACTTTATCGGCAAGCCGGAACAAAAGCATGTAAAGATGACGCTTGACGCCGGAAAATACAAGTGGCCCGCCCTTTATTGGGAAAGCGCAGATCGTGTCGCAAACAAGGAATTCGGTATTAACGAAAAAATAGATATTACTTATAATCTTAACCGTAACTATTACCGTGGAAACGAAACGCCGCAGATGATAATTTTGGATTTAAGAAAAAGTAACGGCGAATAAGGAGCGCTTAAGAAAAATGATAAAACGGGCAAATCATTTTCTTTGTTTATTTCTTTTCCTTTTTCTTTCCTCAGCCCTTTACGCTCAAATCTTTTACGCTGTAATCCCCGAAAGTCCCCGCCCCGGAGAGCCTGTAACAATAGCGATATCAATCACGGCAAAACAAGCGCTGTTAATCAAAGGCGACAAGCAATTCGGCAAAGCGGGATTTTTTTCCATGTCAGGATATATGGCGGCAGTGCTGACAATTCCAAGCACAATGAGCCCGGGAAACGCTGTAATCAGAATAGAGAACGAAGTCGATACCCTTTATGAAATCCCGCTTACAATAGCGGACAGAAAATTCGCTTCCGAAGTTATCGAGCTGAATCCTACCCTTACGGGGATAAGAACCGACCCAAGTCCGCAAAGGGTCAACGAAGCCAACCGCCTTTGGTCAATATTAACCACATTCGGGGATCAGATTTACCATACGGGAGTATTTGTTCCACCCGTAACCTCTACAAGAAGGACAAGCTTTTTCGGCGACCGCCGTGTCTTTCAATACTCGACAGGCGCAAGCGACACATCAATCCACGCCGGGGTGGATTACGGAGTGCCGACGGGAACAAAGGTTACCGCCTGCGGAACGGGAAAGGTTGTTCTTGCCAGGTCAAGAATTGTCACCGGAAATTCGGTGGTTCTGGAACATGCGCCCGGCATTTATTCCATATATTACCATCTGGATAAAATTGAAGTGGAAGAAGGCTCTATGGTTGATACCGGAACTCTCTTGGGGCTTTCGGGTTCAACGGGGCTTGCGACAGGCCCCCATCTGCATTGGGAAATACGGGTAAACACGGAAAATACCGATCCGGACGCTTTTGTAGCCCGCCCCATTATTGACAAAGAAGCGATAAACAGTAAAATTAATAAATATATTATATACTAACCAATGAGGAAAGGAGGTGATTAATTTTGGCGCACATTACCGTTGATGACAACGAGATTCTTGAAAAGGCCATCAAACGCTTTAAACGCATGGTAGAAAAAGAAGGCATTATCCGTGAGTTTAAAAAGCGGGAGTACTATGAAAAGCCCTCCACCATCCTCAACAGAAAGAAAAAGGCAAACGCCCGCAAACTGTTAAAAAGGAACCGCAGGGGCAAGGGCGAGTTTTAATCTAATGTCCTATCTGCGCAAAACCTCTCAATATATATTGAGAGGTTTTTTATTTTTATCCTTATCAATACTTTTCTTCTCATGCGCCACACGCCCTCCATCTGGCCCGGCGCAGGCATTACCCGAATCTTTTGCGGCAATCGAGACGGTACTTCCGCATTGGAAGCCGGCTGCAAAGGGTGTGGATTTTTTCCACGGGAAAACCGCAAAGCCGGAACTTGAGTTTTGGGCGCTGAAAATAAAGCTTGCCTCGCCGGATTTGCAAATTGTCGTGAAAGGCGGCATGGAAGATACGGCGGGCGGAACAGAACGCACGCTAAGCGTAAAGGTTTCAACTTTTGTAAGCGCAAACGGCTTAATCGCCGGAATTAACGCCGCCCCTTTTGACATCTCCTCTTCCAAAGAAGGGCAGCCGATTAAAAATATCGGCATCGTAATCTCGGACGGCAAACAGATTTCTCCGGCAAACCCTCGTTATGATGCGCTTGTTTTTTACAAGAACGGAAAAGGGGCGGTTGTAAATCAAGCGTCGATTAAATCAACAGAGAACATCGTAAACGCCGTTGGCGGTTTTTATCAAATACTTGTAAACGGCGAAAGCTCGGAAAGGACGCTGAACCGTGAAAACCGGGAACCTCGAAGCGCCGCCGGAATTTCCGCTGACGGAGAATATCTTTACCTGTTGGTAATTGACGGCAGGCGCTCGGGAAGCACCGGCAGTACGGAAAAAGAGACAGCCATGCTTTTACTTGCGCTAGGTTCGTGGAACGGGATTAACTTTGACGGCGGCGGATCAAGCGCCCTTGCCCTGCGAGGCACGGACGGCAAGGTAAGAGTACTCAACACGCCTATTCACGGCGGAATTCCCGGAATGGAACGTGCTGTAGCCGGCTGTCTTGGAATAGCGTCTAATCCTTCCACGGGAAAATAAGATTTTTAAGAGTGCGGGTTCCGGTTTTTTCACGCTCTTCGATAAGGAGTTCGTCCCACGGAATTTTTTTGCGGTCGGCTCCGGGATTGGCTTCCAACCAATCGTATTTTAACAGAAGCAGACGCAGGGCTTCATCCAGATACAGAATAGCGCCTGCGGGGCCGGGAAACAAAAACACGAGGAAAACGGAAAAAACCATGCCTACAATATTATGCAGAAGAACAAAAACAGCTAGGCCGGAATTATCCAACGAAATCAGCATACACTTCTTAAAAGCCTTTTTCATATTTGAGCTTAACCTTGCGTAAACCGTAAAATAAAACTGGAATGAAAGAACGGCAAAAACCACCGCCCAGAACACAAACATTCCAATAAGCAGGCCGATGACAGACTCAATACTCATATAAAACGGAATGACAACTCGTATCATAAGGAAAAGGACAATAATAAAAATACCCATAACAAGACCGGAAGGCCACGCCGTTTTAAATCCTTGAAAAAAATCAACAAACCCGAAAGAACCGTAATCTGAAATTGTTTTAAGCGAGTATGCCGCCGCGGATAAATATACCATACAAATAATAACACCCAGAGCGGCAAGCCCCATCTCCAGCGCCGGAGAATTGACAAACAAAGACGCCAATTTGGGAAGAAAAACCGGAACTGCGGTAAGCGCAATAAAACCCAGATTAATTAGTAGAATTCTGAATAGATTGTCCCAAAGATCATAAAAAGTTTTTCGTATTAAAAAGCCTATCATACCCCAATAATAACAGATTAAGCCGATACAGTCTATTGAGGCGGGAAATATCTATATAGTATAATAAGTAAATGAGAACACCGCGCTTTGCGCTGATACTCGCATTAATATTTCTTCCCGCTATTATTTTCGCAAGAGACATAGAAGTCACCGTTGAAGACGAAGACCTTACCATGCCTCTTGAAGGGGCGGTAGTAGTCTTGCGAGGCGGGAAGCAATTTGTCTGTAACAATAAAGGAATAGCGCTTGTTACCCTGCCAGATAACAAGCCGGCAATTCTTTCAATTACATATCCAGGCTACGAAACATTCAGGCTCTCCCTTCCCGGCACGGACGGAAAAAGCGCACAAATCGAAAAGTTTAAGGCAACCTTGCGTCTCGGCGGCATTATGCAGGGTCAGGAACTTGTACTGGAAGCCGCCCGCCCGGAAACAAGCGAGACAAAGAGCGGACGCAGCGTTTCGATCTCCGACAGGGAACTTGCACGCACCGCAGAAATCGGAATCGTAGAAGACGTAATGAACTCGGTAAAACTTCTGCCGGGCGTAGGCTACACGGGAATGTTCAGCGCAATGCCGTCAATACGAGGCGGAGATCCCGGCGATCTTATGGCGGTACTGGATGGTTTCTATGTCGAGCGTCCGTATCACTGGATGGGCAGCGTTTCAATCTTTGATCCAAAGATGGTTTCCAGCGCACGGCTTTCCCACGGCGTTTTTTCCGCACGTTACGGGCACACAATCTCCGGCTTGCTGGAAATAACATCAAAATCCCCTTCCTATACTGAAACCGAACTTGAAGCGGCAATCGGCACAAGCGCCGCAAGTTTTAATCTTTCCGTTCCGCTTTCCGGCAAAGGCGGCGTATTGTTTATGGGCAAGGTGACATACTGGGACACATTAATTTGGGCGGCTCAAGGGTTAAGCCATGTATCGAACAATGAAGCGCTTAATACGATCAATTCGGTAACTACCGCCCCATACATCAGAAGCGCCGCTGTAGCGGTGAATTACCGGTTTACTCCCGATTTGGAATGGCGGCTGAACGCTTTCTTCGGCAGCGACGGAATCGGCATGGATTATAAAAATAACTATACCAACAGAACCGACAACGATGTTGAAGGCACAATGGAATTAAAAGCCGATTACAATAATTATCAGGGATTTATTATCTCCGGTGTCAGCGCAAGCCCAACGCCGAAAGTAGCGCTAAGATTTTCAGGCGGCATAGGGTTTCTGGAAACCATAACCGAGGATTATGTTGACAACAGGATTACCGCCGTATATAACGATGATTTTCTGGCTTTATTCAATGCTAATCCGGGATTACAAAATAGTTTGAAACAAAAAGGTAAATATTCCGCCCCAAACGTAAACGCCGGAATAGATATGGAAAATACCATATTTAACGCACAGGGGCGCTTTGATACGGACATTGATTTAGGTAAAGGTTTTATCACAGCGTTTGGCGCACAGGAACTCTATTCAATTTGGAAATTAAAGGAAGACATTGCTCTTGATTTTCTTGAAATACAAATTAATGATAAAAACGGAAACCAAAAACCAATTAATACAAACGCACTGCCACAGGAAATAGCGAATAATCTTCATTCTTTTAATGGTATTCCAAACTTAACGATTATTACATCCAAGAGTTTCAACGGCGATGTACAGAATCAGGGTTTTACTACATCGGCTTACGGATTAGTTGAATATACGTCCCCCAACCAGCGTTTTGGAACAGAGCTTGGTCTGCGTATAGATCATCTGTATTTCAGGGGAAGGAATTTCAGTTTTCAAACAAGGCCCGCTCTTAATCCACGTTTAAACGTAGATTTCGGCATATTAAAAAACCGGGGAAAGGTTGACTCGCTGACAATAACGGCAGGTTCAGGCCTTTTTTCTTCCATAGATTCCAATCTTTGTTTCTTTGATCCCGGCAATTTTAATATTGGAGACAACGTTGACGGCGTAGAGGTAAAGTTCAACCGTTCATGGACTTCGGTAATCGGAACAAAGATCGACTTCGCCGAAAAGTACAGCATTAACATTGAAGGTTACTACAAATATGTTTTTGACCGGGGCTACCTTACCGCCGAATCGTCGATAGACGGTATTACCCCCAATTTTAATTTTGACGGTATCGGCAAAGTTTGGGGGTTTGATGTTCAGCTTCAAAAACTGGAGTCACGTTATCTGGACGGGTGGATATCCTATACATATACATGGGCAAAGTACCGTGACCCGTCAAAAAACAATAACAATCTATTCAATAATAATTCTGCCGGCGATAATTGGTACTATCCTTCATTTCACCGTTTTCATAACTTAAATCTTGTGCTTAATATTAAACCTCTGCTCTGGTTCAATATCGCCCTACGTTTCGGCGCTGCGTCAGGACAGCCCATAAAAAAATACGACGCTTCCCCGCCCGAACCTTATCCCGTATTAATGGTGGATAATAATAACTTGCTTATTATTCAAAAATACAGACGGGATTCATGGTATGATGATAACGAGCGGGCGCCGTGGACTTTCCCGCTTGATATAAAATTTTCCTTCTTCCCCGTCAACAAAAACGGAAAGGCAAAGATGGAAATATATGCGGCCGGAGAAAACATGATGTCGCTTTTTTATACTCCGCCTGCCCGTACAACCTTTAACCAGTACACAGGCAAGGAAGATAAAGGCGGCAGTTCAGGTTCGTTCGATCTGCCTATACCGATGGTCTCATTCGGTTTTAAATGGAGGTATTAAATGATAGTAATGAAATTCGGCGGAAGTTCAGTAGCGGATGCGGAAAGGCTTCGGCATGTTGCTGAAATAGTTAAACTATACATTAAGAACCAACCCGCTTTGATTTTATCGGCAATGGGAGACACAACCGATCACCTTCTTGACGCCGGAAATCTGGCGCTTTCGCAGGGAAAAGTTGAAATAAGATTTGTTGAGAAACTGCACACGGCGACAATCAAAACATTAAAGCTTCCGATTCAAAAAGAAATTAACGGCTTGTTTGACGAGCTTACCCGTCTTTTATCCGGCATTGCCCTGATCCGGGAGCTTACTCCCCGCACAAAAGACTATCTTGTATCCTTCGGCGAAAGGCTTTCCGTGCGGATTGCGGCGGCGTTTTTTCAATCTCTTAAAATTAACGCTAAAGCCTTTGACGCTTTTGATGTCGGGTTCCTGTCTAACTCAAATTACACTCAGGCCGAACTTGAAAAAGAATCATGGGAATTAATTCCGCAAAAAATTCTGCCGCTTGTAAAAGGCAATGTTGTTCCGGTTATTACAGGATTTATCGCAAAGGACGAAAAAGGCAATATAACAACGCTTGGGCGAGGAGGCTCCGATCTTACGGCGACAATGGTTGCCGCCGCATGCAGAGCGGATGAGATTCAAGTGTGGAAAGACGTTGACGGTATCTTGACCGCCGACCCGCGCATTGTAAAAAACGCAAAGCCTGTTCAAAACGTCACTTACGAAGAAGCGTCCGAGCTTGCCTATTACGGAGCGCAGGTACTCCACCCCAGAGCGATGCTGCCCTGCATGAAAACTGGAACGCCCGTCCTTGTAAAAAACTCTTACAACCTTGATGCGCCCGGTACCCGGATTGAACATTCGCACGCCGCCTCGCCGAAGAATAAGCCGGTTCGCGCGATTACTTCCCGCCGCAATGTAACGCTTATTGACATTGTTTCCACACGAATGCTGGGACAGTACGGGTTTTTGGCTGAAGTTTTTTCTATCTTCGCAAAATCAAATATTTCCATAGATATGGTTGCGACAAGCGAAGTTTCGGTATCGCTTACGCTAGACGCCAACTACGATCTTACCGAAGTTAAAAAAGAACTAAGCAAGATCGCCCATGTGGAAATTAAAACCGGAAAAGCGATTGTTTCGATCATCGGGAATGTCAGGCGTTCTTCGGAAATTTTAGTAAGGGCGTTCAGGATATGCCAGTTTATCGGCGTTACGGTGCAGATGATTTCTCAAGGCGCAAGCAAGGTAAATATCAGTTTTATTGTCGAAGATACCGAGGCGGCGGAAGTTGTCAAAGCTCTTCACCTTGATTTTTTTGAAGAATCAGAAAAACCGGCGGCGAAAACCGGCGTATAATTAAAAAGGAGTTAAAATGAGAATAGCGTTAATCGGTTACGGAAAGATGGGCAGGATAATAGAACAAATAGCGCAGGCGCAAGGGCACACCATTGCCGTGATTGTCGAGCCTTTCGCTGAAGACACGCCCGCCGGAGTTCCGCTAAGCAAATCTATCGCCGAGGCAAACTTTGACTCAGCGGATGTTGCGATTGAGTTTTCAGTTCCCGCAATCGCCTGCGCAAATATCACAGCCCTTGCGCAAAAAAAGATTCCCACGGTTACAGGCACTACAGGCTGGCACGACAAGATGGACGAAGTACGCAAGGCGGTTGAAGCGGCGAACAGCGCCCTGCTTTGGTCGTCTAACTTTTCCATCGGGGTAAATCTTTTTTACCGCATCGCATGGAAGGCGGCGGAACTGTTTAACAACTTTAACGATTACGATGTCGGCGGCTTTGAAGTACACCACAATAAAAAACTTGACAGCCCTTCCGGTACAGCGAAGACTTTGGCGGAAGGCGTACTATCCAAAATTGAAAGGAAAAAGAAAATTGTCTGGGAAACGCTTGACCGCAAACCGGCTGCGGACGAGCTTCACTTTCCAAGCCTGCGGTTGGGCGCTGTTCCCGGCACTCACAGCTTGTTTTTTGATTCGCCTGCGGATACAATCGAGATTACACACACTGCTCGCAGCCGTGAAGGTTTTGCGTCGGGCGCTGTAATTGCCGCACAATGGCTTACGGCGAAAGAACGGCATGGTGTCTTTACAATTGATGATATGTTGAAGGAGTTTGTATGATATCTTTACGGGGAGCGCATACAGCGCTTATAACTCCAATGAAGGATTCCGGAGAAGTTGATTACGACGGTTTCCGCCGCCTTATCCAATTTCAGATAGCGGAAGGAATAGACGGCATTCTGCCTTTGGGAACCACGGGAGAAAATCCCACTCTTGATGAAGATGAAGAAGACAAACTGATAGAAGTCGCCGTAAAAGAAGCCAAAGGCAAAGTCCACATCATGGTTGGGGCAGGTTCCAACGACACCAAACACATGCGCCGTTATGTTGAGCGCGCTAAAAAAATGGGAGCGGACTCGGCGCTGGTTGTAACTCCCTATTACAATAAACCAAACGATGACGGTCTTTTGCGCCACTTTGAAGAAGCGGGAACCGTAGGCATTCCAATTGTCGTATACAATATCGCCTCACGCACGGGACGGAATATTCCCACCCCGTTAATGGAAAAAATTTCCCGTATACCGAACATCTGCGGCGTAAAAGAATCATCGGGAGACATAAACCAGATGGGAGATGTAATCAGGGAAATCGCCGTGCCGAGGAAGGCGGAAGGCGGAAACTTTTTTGTCCTCTCAGGCGATGATACTCTAACCCTGCCGTTAATATCCCTCGGCGGCGAAGGCGTAATCTCTGTAATTTCCAACCTGCTCCCGGCGAAGGTAAAGGCGATGACTAAGGCCGCCCTTGAAGGCGACTTTGAAAAAGCACGCACTATTCACTATGAGCTTCTTCCCTTTGTAAAAGCGGCATTTGTCGAAACCAACCCCGTGCCGATCAAACAGGCGCTTAACTGGGCGGGTCTTCCGGCAGGCCCCGCACGCCTTCCGCTCGGCAAACTTACGCCCGCAAGCGAAGCGGTGTTGAAAAAAGCCGTGGCGGACTTGGGATTTAAACTCCCATAACGTCGGCGTACAATTCCTCAAGTTTCTTTCGTAAATATTTTACAGCGTAATGCTTGCGTGAAAGAACCGTGTTAACAGACGTATTGGTTTTTTCGGCAGCCTCTTTTACGGAATAATCCAGAAGCTCCGTCATCTCAAAAACTTCACGCTGTTCCTGCGGAAGATCGGCAAGGGCTGTCTGAATCTCATCAAAAACTAGCGAGCGAAACATTTCGGTTTCAGGCGTTGTCTCCTTGCCGTAGATAATATCCGCTATCTCGTCAATAATGTACTCATCTTCGTCCTCATCATAAGACGAGGGCAAAGGCTCATCTTTCTTCTTTTTATAATGATCGATTATTTTGTTTTTGGCGGCACTGTAAAGCCATGCGGAAATATTTTCTATAGGTTTAACAAGATTATCCACACGGCTGAATTGATAAAAGACATCCTGCAGAATGTCCTCAGCGTCCTCAATCCGGTTCACCCGCAAGCGGATAAAGTTCAAAAGTTTTTGCTGATACCCCTTAAATATTTCCGCCGCAGATTTTTTTGCCATTAACCCTACCTGTTTTTCTCGCTTTGCGCAAAGAAGAACGTACCGAGTACAAGACAAAGCGTTGTCAGGGCGAGAATCGCCGCAAAATTGACCAATGGATTAAACATAACTATACTATCATACTCCGTACTGCCTCTGTAAACAACAGCACGAACAAGGTCCAAACAGTATGTCATGGGCATAACACGGTTTAACACCAAAAGCGCTCCGGACGAATTATTAATCGGGATAATAGCGCCGGACAGGAACATCTGCGGCATAACAATAAGCATTACCGCAAAATTCGCAGCCTTTTTATTTTTTATAAGCCCGATGATGATCATCGCCAACGCTCCGCCCGACAAACACATGAGAGGCGACAGGGCAAGGATCAGGAGTAGTTTGCTTACAGGCAGAGTAATGCCCATTACAACAGAGACGACAAGAGTTCCAGCCATGCTCAATATCGCCGCAAAGCCGCAGCCTAGGATTTTACCAATCACTATTGAATAGCGGGAAACGGGCGAGACAAGCATCTCCTGATTAAAATCGATTTCATGATCGTCAACAAGAGATGTCATGCCCATTGTGGTAACCATGAACAGCATATTGACCAACATACCTACAAGCATAAACTGTCCGAATTGGAAACCAAGACCGCCTGCCATGTTCTGCATAAGGTTGCCGCCGATCATTCCCATTAAAATAATGGGCATCGCAAGGCTCATAATAGCTGTACCCGGAGACCTGAAAAATAATGTTATTTCCCTCGCCATTACGGTAACAATCGTATTTAATTCCCGAAACAGCCTTGATTTTTTTCGTTTCAATTCAATTTCGCTCATGTTATACCTCCTTCTGCTTTGTTAAAAACTCAATATACGCATCTTCAAGCGAAGGTTCGTGTATTTTCAGTACGGTCAGTTTTGTCTTTATCCGTGAAATTATTTCCTGCGGGGATTCACTGTAAGGAACAACGACATGCCCGTTCAGCGAATATTTAAGTCCAAGCGCAGAAAGCTCGTTTGTCAGCGCCGTTCTGTCATTTGCGTCCATGATAAGCTCATGCCGCAGCAGGCTTCGTTTCAATTCGGCGGGCGGGCAGCAGGAAGCGATTTTACCTTTGCTGATAAGGCATACCGTATCCACGTTCTCGGCCTCGTCAATGTAATGCGTAGTAAGAAAAACTGTTGTCCCGTAACGGCTGCGTGTTTCGTTAATATATTCCCAAAGCCCCCGCCTGCTTACAGCGTCCAGCCCCTGCGTCGGCTCGTCAAGAAAAAGCACGTCGGGCGTGTGGATAAGGCTGCGGATAATTTCCAGTTTGCGCTGCATACCGCCGGAAAGTTTTTTAATCGGCTTAAAAAGAGCGTCCTGTATTCCGACAATTTCCGCAAGCTCCATTACCCGTTTGCGGTACGCCGGCGGCATAAGCTTGAAAGCGGGACGGTATCCGCACATTCCGTACAGGCAGGCGTGAAAGCGGATATTCTGTTCCGCCGTCAACTGCGGGTCAAGGCTCGGCTGTTGAAATATGATACCGATCTTTTCCCGCACCTTCCGAGCCTCTTTCTCAATATCGAACCCGCCGATTTTTATCTGCCCCGATGTTTTGGAAAGCGTTGTCGTCAGTATGGAAATGGTCGTCGTCTTTCCCGCTCCGTTCTCGCCGAGGAAGGCGAAGAACTCGCCCTTTCCGACTGAAAAACTTATGTCGTCAACAGCGGGCTTCTGAGCGCCCTTGTATCGTTTTGTCAGATTCTGCACGGTAATAACAGCATTGTTAAACATATTCATATCCCCGCATTATTCCTTCTTTTCTCTGCCGTCAAAAAACTCTCGAAGATGGGAAAAACGTTCGTTGTGTTTGAAAAAATCTTTCTCCTTCTCGATGAATTCCTTGCGCTCGTCTTCGCTCATGTTCATCCATTTCTCTCGAAGTTTGTTCCTCTGAAACAGATGCTCATCTCCTCTTATAGCCCTGTGTCCGCCATGATCCCGGCCGCCTAGACCGCCGAATAACAGCCGAGTCAGAACGAGAATACCTACCGCCTGCAAATAGCCAATCTGCGGAAGGGCGAAAATCTGCGGCAAAAGGGCGTTCCACAACAGCATTACAGCCGCACCGAATACTGCGGCAGCCGCCAGCATCATAAGAATGCCGGTAAATCTAAACTTAATAATGTCTTTCATATATACTCCTTATATATGCAGACGAATGAGAAGCGAAAATATTTTAAATAAAATTGCTTTTTATAACATAAAAAATAAAGTATAATTTTGATATTATAGAAGGAATCGGGGTAAATATGAAAAAGTTATTTGTATACATTCTGTTTTTTTCGGTCGTTTTATGTTACGGACGGCCTCCGCGAATAGAAAAAGCGTCGGCATCGTCGGCGTTATCCGATTCCCAGGGGCGGTATCCGGCGAGTAACCTTATCGATCATTTCGCAAAGAACAACAGGGTAAAAGCCCTTAAAGTCTACGTTGACGGGACTCTTATTGACACAGTCGCCATCAAGGATTCCATCAGTTTTGAACAATATTATTTTAAAAAACCTGTTTACTGTCATACTATTCGTTTTGTCATTGACGATGTTTATCCGGGAACAATGTACAACGACACTTGCATTGCGGAAATTGCTCTTTTAAACGAAAAATACGATGATAAAACTTTTTACGAAAATATCCTTTTGTGGCCTGGTCCCGCTGATTACGAAGGAGATACACAGTATGAAAGCAACAGCGGGCAAGTAACATCTGTAGCCGATGCCGACAAACTCATGCTTTTGGATTATTTGCCCTTTGATATTACAGGCGATTATAAGCAATCCAAATGGGATTATAAAGCTCAAAAATGGATAGAAACAAAGACAAAGGTTGCCAAACTCAATGGAACATCTTCTTTAAAATTAACAAACAACTTACCTCGCATTGACGGAGCTACCGCAATGTATCCGTTGTATTCTTCCTTTGTCCGTGCGGTATATCCTGAAAGGCAGCCTGTTGATAAAGATGACAACCCTTTACTAAGCTGGGCTTATTATCCAAGTATTAATTTGTATAATAGTCGCTACGGCGGAGAAGGTATTAATTATCAATATGAACAGTTAAAGAGTATTGTTCAATGCAACACCACTTCATGGGCGTATCAAAGGCTTATTAACGGCGAAACGGATATTGTTTTTTGCTATGAGCCTTCGGCTGAGGAAATCAAAGCCGCCGCCGCAAAAGGCAAGGGTTTCAACTTAACGCCGATATGCAAAGACGCTTTTATTTTTATAGTAAACGCCAAAAACGCCGCAAACAATGTTACCCAAAAACAGATAAAGGATATTTATTCCGGCAGATTAACAAATTGGAAGACAATAAGCGGCGTTGATGAACCTATAATCGCTTACCAGCGCCTTGAAAATTCAGGCAGTCAGACGATTCTTCAGTCAATTATGAAGGGGGATATAATTATGCGCCCAATTCTTGAAGGAGAATCAGTTTCCGGCGGAATGTTTACACAACTGCGCATGGTAGCCTCTGATTTTTACAATTACAACTGCGCCATAGGATATACATTTTTATTTTACATGAACCAAATGGCGGGCAATGCGGGAATTAAAGCTCTTTCTGTTGACGGCATCGCACCGAACAAGCAAAACATACAGAACAACACCTATCCATTTACTCAAACCGTATACGCAGTTACAACAGGAAATGAAAGCGAGAACACAAAAAAATTTATCGAATGGATATTGTCTCCTCAGGGGCAGGAATTGGCGGAGAAAACGGGATATATACCGGTGAAATAAAATGAGAAAAAGCCATAAATATTTTTTTGCCATTCTTTTTTTATGTATATGCGGGAATGTTTTTCCGCAATCATCTCTTTCTCATTTATCTTTAGAAAACGGATACAACACGCTGTCAATAGAGTATCAAATTCGCGGAACAGGTGAATATCCTCATTGGGTATCAAAACATTTTTGGACTTTGCTTATAAAGCCAAAAAAAGACTCTCAATTTATTACTTTTGGAGGCGGTTATCCTGAGACAGCGGCTTTCAGTTGGTTAGATCAAGAAGAATTATTAAGAATTTATATAAAAAACTTTTTAAATAGCATTGATTATATTATAAACAAGGAATGGATGGATAAAATTTTTCTCAAATTATTACAAATCGGACTATAATGGGACAAAGACAAATGATGAAGTAATGGCAATCATGTCAGAATACGAAAAATCAATTTTAAATTTAGTTATAGAAATTGAAAATCAAAAATAAAAGGTTGGTACTTCAATATAGGCGCGCCTCATTAAGTTATTGTGTTTGCAAGCATTACCGTATAAGGTCTGTCTTCAATCCATTCCTTCGGTATCTCCAGTTTTTCAAGCAGGGCAAAAAGCCTCTCGCGACTTTCCTGTACCGTTTGTTCGCAATCATTGTCGGCTAAAATCTCAATCTCTAAAAACCAGCCCAAATTTTTCACCATGGAAAGTTCAGCAAGAATGGGGGCTTGCCCCGCGATCTGTGAGGGGATAGTCCATGCCCAGCCTTCTTTTTCTTTGCGTACAGCGCTGCGCAAACCGAGACGGCTCAGCAATTCTTCAAACATACCGGCGTCGGAAACCGTAAACTCACATTCATGGTTTACCTCAATGCCGCCTGAAATATTTTTTATTTTATAAGTCGCCAAAACGGATTCATGGACAAAACCGTCCGCTTCAATACCGCTGTCGCGGCGAACACGCACTCCTGTCGCCGGAATAGACATCCCGGCAGTTGTGCCGTTGACAGGCTGTACGGGAAGCCAGTAACAATCAGACTTTTTATAGGAGCGGCAATAATTTCCTACGACGGAAAGCCGCTCTTTTACCGAGGCATAATCGTTCAAACGGACTTTTAACTCAATTTCAGTTGCCATAATTCTTTTTACCTTATATATAAAAGTAAGTATATAGTGGTAAACATACTATTCCCCTATGCGCTTGCCAGTAATGCCGAATTTCCCTATAATACAATCAGGAATAAATCATGGGAAAAACATTGGCGCAAAAAATTTTCGAGACTCATACTGTTGATCAGCCTTT
>Ga0268262_10001128_pt1 | contig 34001 bp, 32 predicted proteins | sample TergutNc150P3_FD_190354 | JGI IMG/M metagenome (GOLD analysis project Ga0268262, IMG submission 190354) | Nasutitermes corniger P3 segment gut microbial community from laboratory colony in Florida, USA - Nc150 P3 (SPAdes) (version 2) | ecosystem: Host-associated > Arthropoda: Insects >...
CCCCCCAATTTTTTATTCTAAAAGTTTTTACGCATTCTGCGTGTTATTGTTATTGTCTGAACCCCGATTCTCAGGATTTTCGATTTCACCCTTTCAACAACAGGAGAGTACACTATGAGAACACAATTCTCTAAAATCGTATTGGCGGCAGGCTTTGGACTTGCCTTGGCATTCACAGTTAATTCTTGTGCTTCAAAAGCGCAACAGGCGGCGGCGGGGGGTTTTGAGACAGTCAAGACACCTGCTAGCGAATTGGAGGAGATGAAAAGGGATATGGAAAGTAAGTTCATCCCTTGCGGTATAGGCATAGGGGAGTCTAACGATGAAATGGTTGCTAGGAATGTTTCTGGCGATGAGGCTCGCGTGGATATGGCAAAAACCATAAACAATTTCGTGGAACGTTTGAGCGAGGCTTATGCGCAGAATGTTAGCAACGAGGCTAAAAAGATATGGGAAGAAGGTGTTAGGCAATCAACACATCAAGAGTTGAACGGAGCAACTTCCTATAAATCCATTGTGCAGTTCAACAAGGAAAATGGACATTACAAGATATATTCCATTTATGTGATGAATCCCGACTTGCTCAAAAAAGCTGTACAGGCTGCTACTTCAAATCAGGAAGAACTTGAATTGAGGGTGAAGAAAGATGATATGATGAAAAAGCTGGACGAAGGCACAGCGGCATATCAGGAAAAGTATAAAAGGTAGGAATGATGCCTGCGGTTTTGCTTGCTTTGGTAATTCCAATATTCATCGGTTGTGCTTCCGCACCGCCTCCTGAGCCTGCTGTTTGCTGGCAGAAAGAATCCTGCCTAACCACAACCTACCCCGAAAGCCAGTGGTACTTCGCCTTTGCCGAAGACACACTTGGGGTATCTCGTGCGGCATTGGAAAAGCAGGCACTTGGTAAAATGATAGAAAGGATAAAAGTGGATATATCCAGCAAATCTTCTACGGAAACAAGGAGTAATTATCGCTCAAAAGACGGCTCCTCTAGAGAGGAAATAAGCAGGGATTTCATATCGGCAATCCAAATATCCGCCGATGCCGAGCTTGTCAATTCATTCACAGATTCATATAACAATACCAAAGCCAAAAAGGTCTATGCGTTTGCGGCTGTTAGGAAAGCGGACTTGATTTCTTATTACGTACAGAAAATAGAATCCGCTTTGGGCGAGGCACAGCGCACTATTGAGCTTGCCGAGCAAATGGCAAAAGCCGATAGGAAAAAGGAGGCTATTGAAAAACTGGTAAGCAGCAAAAAATACATAGAATCTGCCGTTCCTTATAGAAATTTTTTGCTAGCTGTGGATGCTAAAAGTAGTTTAGGTGGCGATGAGCGAGCAAACAAGCTGCTCAAAGACATTGCCGCTTTGCAGATAGAGCTTGAAAAAGGTACGACTGTGTTCGTTGCCGGCACGGATATTATCATAATACCGAGAATACAAACAATGCTCTCCGAAAGCAACGTAACGGTAACGGAAAAACGGGAAGAGGCAAGCCATATATTAAGCATAGATGCAATGATTTGCAATGCTAAATCAGACGAGCATTTTCACTATGCTAGTGCCTGCATAAAAGTTGTTTTGACAAATGTCAAGACAGGCAAGAATGAACTCACAATTACCGTGAACGGTCGTAAAGAGGGCGGCTTGAACGAGCAAGATGCCGGTGAAAGGGCGTTCAAGTCTGCTTTTCCAGAACTTTGGTCTAAAATCAAGGATAAAATAATGGAGATAAATCTATGAAAAAACAAATCGTTTTTTTAGTGCTATTTTTGGTGCTTGCTGCACCGTGTCAGGAACAAATACGGCTTGCGGTGCTTGAACCGGAAGGCAAGGGGCTTTCCAAAGATGAGATTTGGATGCTTTCGCTGGTGCAAAGTGCCATAGCGGCGGATTTCAACAAGTATTCGTCTATAACAATTATAGACAGGCAAAACCTGGAGGCTATCATAGCGGAACAGAAGCGTTCCTTGTCTGCCATAACCTCGGACAAGGATGCCATAGCGATAGGCAATTTGGCAAATGCAAGCCATATACTCACAGGCAAGATAACCAAAACGCCTAAAACCTTTATGCTTGAACTCGCTATAACGGATGCGGAAACGGGCAAGAGGCAGGCATCGTATTCTCCCAAAGGAATTACTCCAAGCCAAGTGGAAGACCTTTCTGCGTTAAAGGCTGCTTCCGCAGACTTGTTAAAGCAATTGGGTGTGAGCCTTACGGATAGCCAGCTTGAGGAGTTGAGGGGACCTGTTGCCGCTGTACAAGTGCAGGCGCAGACCGCGTTGGCTCGCGGCGTGGTTGCGGAGAGGCAGGGAACAAGCGTGGCGGCACTTAGCTACTTTTACCAAGCTGCTGCTTTTGACCCCACTTTGGTTGAGGCTGTGAAGCGTTCTTCTGTTATGTCTGCAAATATTTCTGGCATCAACTTGGGGGAGAATATTCGCAACGATATTGTGTGGAGGAAGAAGTGGGTGGAGCAGTTGAAGGAAACGGAGGAGATTTTTTACAGGATAATTAACACTGCCGCACCGCCATATACCTTGTATTATTCCACGGTCATTGAGACCAAGAACATCAATTATCAAAAGGAAACCGCCGATTTGAATATATCACTGAACCTGCTTGCGAATGCGGAATGGTTCGTTGCGATGCAGAAGTCGCTCAGGGCGGCTCAGGCGGTTATGCGTGGATTGAATGCAACTGGCAGGAAAAAAGACTGGGGGTTGGATAGGTGGCCAGAGCGCGGAGTGTCTGGCACAAATCCCTTTGCCTCTAAAAAGCAGTATGATATTCCTGTGGAGTTTGAATTGGTGAACCAGAATGGCAGGGTGATAGGCAAAGAGAAAATAAGGTTAAATTCATCTATCAATATCAACGAAAGTTTCTTTGTTGAATTTTACACAAACTCATCTGGCATTTTAACATTCAACGCAGTCAATGCCAACGACATCAGCAACAAACTGACCATCCGTATAGCTTCCGTGAACGGGGCACCGCCAAAAACCGCAAGGTTTCCGATAATCGCTGTATCTACCAAAGAATTTCCAGAATATCAAGTTCAAACAAGGCAGACAACATTCACCGATTCACGCGATGATAGAGAATACAGAGCTGTTGAAATCGGTGCCCAAATATGGATGGCGGAAAACCTCGACTTTAACGCGGAAGGTAGCAGGTGTTATTACAATGACCCTTCCAACTGCGACCAATACGGCAGGCTTTACAATTGGAATACGGCTATGAAAGTTTGTCCATCCGGCTGGCATTTGCCAAGCGATGGGGAGTGGAATATATTGATGTCAGCAGTTGGCGGTAAAGAAACAGCAGGCAAACTCTTAAAGGCTACGAGTGGCTGGGACAGCAATGGCAATGGCACGGACAAGTTTGGCTTTTCGGCTTTGCCGGGCGGCCGCCGCTACTTAAGTGGCAGTTTCAGCGGTGTCGGACGCTACGGCTACTGGTGGACTGCCACGGAGTTCAATGCTGACGGCGCCTACTTCCGGGGCATGGACTACGACTACGCCTATGTGTACAGCAACCACGACTTTAAGAAGGGCCTATGCTCCGTGCGTTGCGTCCAGGACTAAGCGCTTTTACGCGCCGTTGCTAGCGAAGCAGGCAACGTAGATTGAGGCTGTGAGCGTTTATGTGTGGCTTTTTGTTGGGGCGTAGTTTGGGATTTTTTTTTGGAGAATTGAGAAGATATGATGGAAGATTTGAATTTATTACGGGCGGAATTCTGCAATGCCAACACCAGGATTGCAGGAGCGACCCTTAAACAGTCCAGCGGAACGCTCCCAACCGAGAAATCGGCGAGCAAAGAGTTACAGCCTATAAGATTTTCCTTTGGAACCTCTTATCGGTTATCGAAAGCTTCCGCTAATGCTTCGGCTTTGCCGGGCGGCGACGGCAACTCAAATGGCAATTTCAACAATGTCGGAAACAACGGCAACTGGTGGACTGCCACGGAGAACAATGCTAACAACGCCTACAACCGGAACATGAACTACAACAACGCCAATGTGAACAGCAACAACAACGATAAGAAGAACCTATACTCCGTGCGTTGCGTCCAGGACTGTTTTAAAATTTGCGCCAAGGGTGGTGCGGATGTCAAGCGATTTGTTTTTCTATTCGCGAGTCGCTGAAGTTGAACCAGGGTAGAGAGGAGAAAGAGTTTATGAAAGATAGCTCTACAACGGCTAAAGAGAAAACCGAATTCCAAGAATATTTGGAAATTTTCAAACATTGGCAACTTTGGCTTTTTGGTTTAGGAATATCTATATTTGCTGGAATTTTATTACCATTAATTAGTGATTTAAGCCGTATTATAGACCCGGTATTTTACAAATCAAATACTCCTTCCATTATTCTTATTTTTATAATATCTGTTGTGGCACTTTCTATACCCAAGTATTGTATTGAAAGATTCCGCTTAATTAAAAATGAAATTAATAACCAAATGAAAAAATTAGAAAAATGTCCAAAAATGGTGGCTTTGCATACTGATGATGAAGTCTTAGAAAATAAACTAGAATTAATTAATGAATCAGTAGAGCATAAATGGCTACTATCCGAATTATTATCAAAGATGATAGCAATAAATTGTAAAGATTTTTCTTTTGATATTTCATCAATTAATGAATTTACAAAATTCACATCCACTTTAGCAACAATGGGAACAAAAGACATTAAATTTTATACCTCAATACCAGCTTTTACATGGTTAAATTCATTTGCTGATAAAAATAACCCAACAAATAAGAAAAAAAATAGGTTTTATAATAATTTAGATCAGGAATTCCCATTGGATAAAAAATTGTTGGATAAACATCTTATAACTTCTAGTGAAATTAACACTGAACGATATGTGTTTTTATCTCAATTTGAATGGGATAACAAATATTTATCTGAACGATATCTAGATGCATATTATAAAGTAAATAAAATTGATGGAAAGAGAAACAATGATAATATTTGTTTTATAAATAATGACAACGATAATTATGATTGGAGCGAATACAAAAAAACACTTGAGAATGAATATGTTATATATGATGATACTATTTTATTATCGTATAATAATGATAATCATCTGCTATCATATGTAAGTGATGAAGATAAATTTAGTGAGATAAAATCAATTTTAGATAAATGTACTAAAAAGGAATATTGTTTAAGTTATTATGAATTGAAAGAAAAAATTATAGAACAAAAAATATCAATATTAGATAAAATAGTTAATAATTTTGAGAATCCAAAAATCTCACATACACTTAGTTTTCTTTTCAGGGGAAGTGAATTTTGGCAAGAGTATCAGAAAAAAGAGAAAGGATTTAACGATTACTCTAGAAGAGCATTAAACGACGGTCTTAAATTATTTTTGGAAAAAAATCAGAAGTCCTATTATGAATACACTAAAAAATATAAAATTGTAGAAATAGGACCTGGAGACGGTAGCAAGACAAGATTAATATTAAACACTCTTGGTGCAGAAAATATTCATGAGTATCATTTAATTGATGTTAATGAAATTTTTCTCAATAAAGCAGAAAAAATATTGGAAAAATTTAAAGAAGAACATAATGAATTTAAGTTTAAACATAAAATACATCTGCTTGATATATGCGACCAGAAAAAAGGAACAAACTATAAGTATATTGATGACGGAGAAGAAGTAAAAAGAATTGATGAAATATTTCGCAATTCTGTTGTGATAATTGCTACAAATAGTTCAGTTTTTTATGAAGACGGTTTTAACCTTGATATATTTTTCGGATGTAAAACTATTTTATTAACGATACAAGTTTTTTCAGGGAAAGAAAAAGAGAAAGAGTTTATAGAAACGAAATATAGTACATATCAAAGGCTAAATTTATTGATTCATCCATTGAGTGCATTTAATATTCCAATTGACGATACAATAGCAAAAGATTATTTGATTGCAGAATATCAAGATGATAAATTAAAAATTAATTTTAGATTAAAAGATTACCTATCAACTTTAAAAAAACAAAAAAAAATAGAGATGAACGTTAAGAATCCAGAAGATTTGTCTTGTTACATAAAAAAATATCAAAAATATTATGATTCATATAAGGATTTGCTAAATAAATTTACTAGTAGTGAAAAAATTACTATATATGAAACATTAAAATTTGAAGATAAATGTGGCGGTAAAATGGAGTGTGAAGATTGCGAACAAGATTGTAATATACGCAAGTCTTCTTGCTTTAAAGGATTGGATGTTAAATGTGGTATTACAAAAGATTATAAAGGAGTTTCTAAATATACCTTTGTTTTACTAACAAAAAATACCAATGATTAACAATGAATGGAGTAAAAAAAGAACGTGAAAATATAGGAGAAAAAAATTATGCGTTGTTCAAAGTGTGGATATGAACTGAAAGACGATATGAACTTTTGCCCCAAGTGTGGAACAAAGGTTGTGAGTGCAATCCCTAGTGAGATTTTTACTGACACTAGAGACGGCAATGTGTATAGAACCGTAAAAATAGGCAAGCAAGTTTGGATGGCAGAAAATTTGAACTACGCAGGCAACGGCGGAGTGTATTATAAAGATGCAGCCGATCCGCCATTTGAGAAAGCAGGTCGACTATACACGTGGCAGCAAGCAATGGAGGCAGTACCACCAGGATGGCATTTGCCAAGTAACGATGAATGGGTAGCTCTTATGGATTTTGTAGGAGGTTTTGCAAAAGCAGGTAAATATTTGAAAGCAACCCACGGCTGGGACAATCACAACGGAAATTTTGGTAGCGGTATAGATAAATATGGTTTTGCGGCATTACCCGGCGGTTCTGGATATGGCGATATCGGAGGATTTGGCTACTGGTGGAGTGCCACAGAGGTCGATGTTAATCGTGCTTATTACTATCGTATATGCTATAACCAAGATGGTGCCTACTTAGAAGGCAATCCTCTGGGATGGGTGGGTCCTTACGAAAATAAGACACATTTGTATAATGTTCGTTGTGTCCAAGACTGAATGCGTTGTGTTAGTGAAGCAAACACTATGCGGTACCTTTTTTCTATATTTACCACTATGATATATCAAATCACATTAGATGTCCAAGAGAATAAAATCTCTCTAATTGAGGAATTATTCCGCTCAATATCTTTCATCAAAGAGGTAAAACCTTTAGATTCTCATAGAGAACGAGCAAAACCAAATAAATTCAATGCAATGAGAATCAAAACTAAAAATTTTAAGTTCAATAGAGAAGAAGCTAATGAAAGATAAAGCTTTCTTGGACAGCAATATATTAATTTATTTGTATTCGGAGGACGAACCAGAAAAGCAAAATATTGTAAATAATATTTTTGATAAATTTGAATGTATTGTAAGTACTCAAACATTAAATGAATTCTGTAATGTTTGTATAAAAAAATTGAAGAAAACCGTATTGGAAATAATTGAATCATTAAATGAAATTAGAGGAAGTTGTAGGCTTGAATTTGTAGATGATTCGGTTATAGAACAAGCCTTACTTCTACACGAAAAATATTATTATAGCTATTTTGATTCACTAATGTTATCTTCTGCATTGAAATACAATTGTGCTATAATATATTCCGAAGATATGCAAAATGGGCAAATAATAGAAAATACGCTTAAAATTGTAAATCCCTTTGTGTAACTATTTTCAATCCCCACCTATTCTCAGGGCATAAATACGAAATCGGGCAAATCCTAAAATCGGGAATAAGTTTTATAACAGACATTTGGTAAAGATTTTATAGATGGTCGTTTTCTACTATTCTGGTAATCGGGGTTCAGACAAAAGGAATTTCTATATTACCACACACCGAGGATTATTCTTTTTCTACTATCCCTACGCCTCGGTAAATAACCTTTAATCTCGGAGATTTTATGAAAAATAAAATTGCAATTTACCAATCCGAAGACGGATTAGTAAAAATAAATGTTCATTTAGAAAATGATTCTGTGTGGCTTAACCAAATTCAAATAACAGAGTTATTGTAAACTACAAAACAAAATGTAAGTTTACATATAAACAATGCTATTAACGATGGAGAATTGGAAGAAAAATCAGTTGTCAAGGATTTCTTGACAACTGCTAGTGACAGGAAAAAATATAATGTAAAATTTTACAATTTAGATACAATAATATCTGTTGGCTACAGAGTAAAATCTATTAGAGGTGTTCAATTTCGCCGTTGGGCAACATCGGTTTTAAAGGAGCATTTAGTTCAAGGTTATACCATAAATAAAAAAAGATTAGACCAACTAAACAAAACAATAGAAATAATATCTCGTTCTTGCATTCCTGAAATATCTGGCATAGCAAGCATACTGCAAGATTACACAAAAGGTTTGGATTTGTTGGACAGTTACGACCATCAAGAATTTTCTATATTATAACCCATGTCCCTAAACGCAGACATAATATCAAAAATAGTCCAAAGCCTTATAGGTTTAAACATCTATAAGATTATCCTATTTGGTTCCTATGCAAGAGGCACAGCAACAGAAGACAGCGATATAGATTTACTTGTAGTTTTAGACACAGAAGAATTTGCCAAAACTTTTAAAGATAGAATGGCTAGAAATTTGACCGTCTCAAACGCCTTATTGGATATAAATAGAGAATTTGCAATGGATATTATTGTTTATTCGCAAGGTGAATTTGAATATTTGGAAAAAAAGGAAAGCGATTTTATCAAAGAAATCAAAAATACAGGCGTTGAAATTTATGCCAACAAAAGAGGATGCTCAAAGCTACCTAGATTTTGCTAAAAAAATAGCAAGTATTATTAAAGCAGAAATCAAATAATTCTCAACTTCAAAGCACACATATCCAGCAATCGGGAAAATAAGTATAAACAGACATTTGTCAAAAGAAGCAATAAATGTCTAAGGTTGTAATATCAGATACAAGTTGTTTTATAATTTTATCCAAAATTAACGAATTGGAATGTAACGAGATTTTCTACATCCCAGTCATCCTAATGCAAAACCCCGCCCCTCCAATTCCTTTGCATTTATAATGAGCATCTGTAACCTATTCTCAATATTTGCGAAACTTGTGTCTGGGTCGTAATCTAAACTTAAGATTTGAATATGTGGGAATCTAGATTTCATGGCTTTTGTTAAACCTCTGCCGGAAATGTGATTGGCTAGGCAGGCAAAAGGTTGAACGATAACAAAACTGTTAACGCCATGTTCTGCCAAAGAGAGAACCTCGCCTGGGATTAGCCAGCCTTCGCCTGTTATATAGGTTTTGTCTAGCATTCCGGTTTTTTCTATTATATCGGACATTTCATAGCAATTAGCATGATGCTCGTAATATTTGAATTTCTTCACTCGCTTTTCCACATCACTTGCGGCTTTTGAATAAAATTTAGAAGAAACACTACCTATTAGCCAGTTTGTAAAGGGATGAGCTATGAGTCCGCGCCTCACTTTTTCCATTCTAACAAGTTCGCCAACTCTGAAAAAGTCCAACATTCCGGGTTGAACCACTTCCATGCCATGTTCAAAAAGATATTCCTCAACAAAACCATTTGCGCTGGGATGATATTTCATCAAAATCTCGCCAAGCACGGCAACTCTGGGCTTGCGAACAGACATATCGGCTTCTATTTTGTTAAAGGCTTCCACAGCTTGTTCAAATTTTTTCAAGGCACCCCGAATATTTCCAGCGGTTTCTTGCATGGTTTCTTTAATCCAATAGTTATATACCCTTTGAGATTCTCCATGATTTTTTTCATAAGGACGAACCGAGCGGAACATTATCTCTATACCATCCATCATTGCCATACCCCAAAGCATGTGCAAACGAAAATCTAAACCTGCGTTGAAACCTGGGTGCATATTTTTGTTATCTGAGCCTGTTGTTAAAATAGGTACATTGGGATAACCCGCCTCATCAAGTGCTTTACGGCACATAACGGCATATTGCCCAGCCCTGCAATTCTCGCAGTTTTTTGCAAGACCCATGCACACTTCATCTTGGCTAACTTCGGGATGCTGTTCCAGCCAAAGCAAACCCTCGCCTATATTGACCTGAGCCGGAAAGCAAATATCATTATGCACAAATTTTTTGCCAAGCTCAAAAGCTCTTTTGTCTGCTAGTGGCAAATGCTCTGTTCTAAAACCCTCTCTTTCCATAACCTTTGCGCACAAAAAACTGAATGCGGGGCTTAAATTTGGAATTAGCACTATGCGTTTTTTGCCATCTCCTTTGGCATAAGGCACGGAGAACAAGGGTTGTATTTGCAAGGGCAAGGAATTTGCAGGTGCTTGTTTTGCCTTGCGTACTTTTACCGTTTCTATAAAACTTTTTATGCGAATGCTAACCGGTCCTCTAACATCGCCTTCATCTAGTTTTAGCATCAGCAATTCTTTATCTGAACGCTCGTGCAAAATACGCATTATCTCATCTGAGAGAATGGCATCGTGTCCGCAACCAAAACTCACTATTTGCACCAGTTCTATGCTTGGGTCTTTGGTTGCCAAAAGAGTGGCACCTAACATTCTCATGTGAAAGGAATTTAAAGCCTCCATTCTAGTATTTGAGGGAATTTCTTGGTCAAATACATCGGGTAGGGCTTCTAGTGGCAAAACTGGTATTCCCATTTGGGTGAAATGGTTAGCCACAAGATGATTCACCAGAGGGTCTAAATGATATGGCCTGCCAGCAACTACCACTGCAAATTCACCACGTGCACGAACATCATCTAAAACCTTTTGCCCTTCGTTTTGCAAGGTATCTCTGTATTTTTGCAAAGCGGTTTCACCATCACTAACCGCAGCATCTACGGTTTTTTTTGGAATTTTCCAATGTTCACTGAACCAATCTATGCACTGGCTTCTGCGCAAATCTTCATTATACCAGTGAAATGTCGGTTGGTCAACGGCAATGCCGTGTTTTTTTTCGGGGTCGTCAATATTCCGTACCACCGCCGGATAGCCTTGAACCACAGGGCAAACCGCTGTTGCTTTAAATTTTTTATGGTCACTGGGAATGGCTATCATAATTGGCAAAAATATCCTATCCACTTTTTTCTTCACCAAATCTGCAATATGTCCGTGCAAGAGTTTTGCAGGAAAGCAAATTGTGTCGCCCGGAACAGAGCGCAAGCCTTCTTCAAAGAGATTATAGTCGCTTTGCCTTGAAATAACCACCTCAAAGCCAAGTGAAGCAAAAAATGCCTTCCAAAATGGCAAAGAGACAAAAAACTCCAAAGCTCTGGGAATGCCTATTTTTTTTCCTGAAGTACTGGGTTTGGGGCACCAATCCTTCACCAAAAGCTGGTTTGCCCTTTTAATCATATCCGGTACGGAATTGATTTTGCGGCTTATATCTGCTAGAATTTTCTTTGTTTCAGGGTCATTAGGATTTGCAAAAACTTCGCCTCTTTCGCAGCGGTTACCAGTTACATGTGTTCTGCCATCGCTAAAAACCACTATGGTTCTATTGCAGTTATTGCTGCAAAACTGACAAATTTGTCCGGGGCGTTTTTCCCAACTAAAACGCTCCATTGCATCTAAGCCAATAAATGAAGATTGAATCATGCTAGTCTTTTACGCACCGAATACTATAAAACCAGGTTTTAAGATTTTCGTTTCTGCGAACATAATTGTCTGTACTACTCATACTTCGGTTATAGGCTTTATCTGCAGTACTCTGCGTATTACTCCACCAATAACCGTTGGAACCAAGATTGTTGTAAGAATTATTTGCATTGCCGTAGCCACCTAGGAGAGCTGCAAATCTATCTTTATCCTTCAATATATTCCCAGCATTTGAGCAATAAGATTCTGTGCCAGAGCAAGCCGGGGCTACTTCTTCTATCAAAGCACCCCATTCTTCATCACTTGGTAAATGCCAGTCATCGGGGCAAGCCGTATTAGCCATAGTCCAGTTGTACAATCTGCCATAAGTATTGCAGTTGCTTTCGGTGTCTTTGTAGCATTTGCTACCAGTTGCTTTGAATTTAAGGTTCTCCGACATCCAAGTTTGGCCCCCTATATCTATTATTGAATATATCTGGCAGTCTCTTTCATCTTTAAACTGGCTAGAGGAGTCATAATCGTCATCACAAGATAAGGGGACAACAGTATTATTTACGCACATTTCCGTTTCTGTGTTATAAAAATCGTCTCCGCAAGGTTCGTGAATAACAGATTTAATGCAAATTTGCGGTGGTTTATATTCTTTATCTCCACACATAAGAGTAGCAGCAGAACTTGACCTCAAAACTGAACTGGAGGAACTAGAACGAGGTAGTGATGAGGAGCTTGAAATCAAAGCTGAACTGGAGCTAGAGCGAGCAAGCGATGAGGAACTGCTAGGCACATATTCATTAAGGGTATTATTTATGCAACGCACGGAATAATAACCAGTTTTAGCATAGTTGCCTTCACTGACAGAATTACTGTCATAGTGCATACCATAAGCATAAGCACCTGTTGCAGATTTATTGCTAGCAGACCACAAATAAGTATGATAACCTACTATGCCAAATGTGCCATCTGTTCTGCGAAAGCCGGCTGGCAGAGTAGAAAAACCATAATTATCTTCTCCTTTGATAATAGATGGAGAATTTTGCCAGTCATGCGAGGTTTTTAACCTTGTTCCAGCATTTTGAGGACCGCCAACAAAATTAATCAAAGTGTTCCATTCTATTCTGTTAGGCAAATGCCAGTCTTTTGGGCAAATTCCTTGATGTGAAATATCATTGTTCCACAAAGTATCTGTGTAAGTATCGTTTATATTCATAATAGTTGTCCAATCGTAGAGTCTGCCATACATTTCGCAATTGGAAAGCATATTTTCATTGCATACACTATTACCGCTCGGTTCGTATTTCAAATTTTCTGCCATCCAAGTTTGAGAACCCATTTTAACAAATTTATATACGTGTCCATCACGGTCATCGCAAAAATGCGTTGATGAGTTGTAAGAAGGGCAAGAAACGGCTTTGTAAGATGAACTGCTCACCCGTGCTAAAGAGCTTGAACTTGAGCCTGGCGCACTATTCACTGCCGCCGGTTTATTTACATAGTCTGTTTCGTTATCTCTTTCGTAAGACGAACAGCCTATGAACAAGAATGTAAATACTAATGCTAGAATGACCATAATGTTACTCCTATGGCAAATGAAACGCCGCCTAAAATGTAAAAGATATTTCTCATTTGCTTGGCATCTTCGGCTTTTTCCCAAGCTGAGTCATAATCATCATTTTTTCCGTTGGTTATAGTTTTGTATTTTTTGTATTGTTTGTCGTATTCACTGTTTTTATCTGTTCCCATGTAAATCATTACGCCTCCGGCTACTATGCCAGTTATAAGATATAAGAGGTCGATGTTTCCAATTTTTGATTTTTCAGGAGTTGGCTGCGGCTGTGGCGGTACCGGAGAAGGTAATTGCTGCTGTTGTTGTTGCTGCTGTAGTAGCTGTTGTTGTTGCTGCTGTAGTTGTTGAAGTAGTAGCAGTTGTTGTTGTTGCTCTTGCTGTTGTTGTTGCTGCTCAGGCGGTTTTACAGCACCTTTTCCTTGAAACTCGCCTTTTATAAAAAGACCTTCAAGAACGTCGCCGCTGGCAGTAGTAAGTTTGCCTTTTCCCTCATATAGGAAGTCTTTAATTTCACCTTCATAAATATCGCCATTTGTTCTTCTAAGTTTGCCTTTTCCCTCATAAGCTGTACTATTTTTGAATATACCTTCAAAATAACCGCCATTTTTATAGACAATCTTGCCTTTTCCTTCTCTCTTATCGTTTTTAAATTCGCCTTCATAAAAATCGCCATTTTCATAGGTAAGCCTACCATGACCGTCCGCTTTGCCATCTCTCCAATCACCATCATAAGAACCGCCTGCTTTAAAAGTCATCTTACCTTTTCCTTCTTTCTTATTGTATTTCCAATCGCCTACATAGACATCGCCATCGTCATAGTTAACTTTAGCTTTACCATTCCACCAATCACCATCTTTCCACTCGCCTTCAAATTCGCCGTTAGTATAGATACGCTTGCCTTTTCCTTCATAAATTTTACCCTCTTTATATATCCCTTCAAAATAACCGCCATTTTTATAGGTAACCTTAGCATTTCCATCTTTCTTACCGTTTCTATAATCGCCTTCATAAACCTCATTTGTATCTATAAGTTTAAGTTTGCCATTCCACCATTTGCCATCTTTCCATTCTCCATCAAAAACATCGCCAGCAGCATAGACAAACTTACCTTTGCCTTCTTTTATCTCATTTTTCCATTCGCCATCATAAACACCACCATCTGCATAAATAAGTTTACCGTTTCCATCCCATTTGCCATCTTTCCAATCACCATCATAAACAGCACCATTTTTATAGGTCATCTTGCCTTTTCCTTCCTTCTTACCGATTTTAAAATCACCTACGTAGACATCGCCGTTTTCATAGATAAGTTTAGCTTTACCAATCCACAACTTGCCATCTTTCCATTCACCATCAAAAATCTCACCGTTATCATAGAATTTCTTGCCTTTTCCTTCATAAGGGTTATCATTTTTATATATACCTTCAAAAAAACCACCATTTTTATAAGTAACCTTTGCTTTTCCTTCCCTATTACCGCCTTTCCATTCACCTTCATAAACATCACCATTTGCATAGATAAGCTTACCTTTTCCTTCCCTATTACCGCCTTTCCATTCACCTTCATAAATACTTTTATCTCCATATAGAAGTTTTCCTTTTCCGTCATATTTGCCCTCTTTCCATTCACCATCATAAACAGCGCCGTCTGCATATATAAGTTTGCCTTTCCCATCCCAATTGTCTTTTTTCCATTCACCATCATAAATACCGCCAGTTGTATAAGTCATCTTGCCTTTTCCTTCCTTCCTGTTATTTTTCCATTCGCCTTCATAAATGCCAGCATTGAGCGTATCTTTATCTATAAGTTTTCCTTTTCCTTCTCTAACGTTGTCTTTCCAATCGCCTTCATAAACGCTACCATCGTCAAAGATAAGCTTTCCTTTTCCATCACGATTATCATTTTTAAAATCACCTTCATAAGATCCGCCACCTCCATAAATAAGTTTACCTTTACCGTTCCAATTGCCTTTTTTCCATTCGCCTTCATAGATATTGCCAGTATGATATATGCGCTTTCCTTTTCCTTCATAGTTGCCATTTTTAAAATCGCCTTCATAAGAATTGCCATTTCTCCAAGTAAGCTTTCCTTTTCCTTCGTAGTTACCATTTTTAAAATCACCTTCATAAATAGTACTATCTGTATCTCCATAGATTTTTTTACCTTTTCCATCAAATTCGCTATCTTTCCATTCTCCATCATAAACAAAGCCTTCTGGTGTTGTGTACTTGCCTTTTCCGTGAAACTTGTCTTCTTTCCATTCACCTTCATAAATATTTCCATTCCTATATCTTACCTTACCCCATCCATGGTTCATGCCATCTTTGAATTCTCCTTCATAAAAAGAGCCGTTTGGCTCTGTGACTTTGCCTTTCCCGTTTTGCTTGTCTGCTTTCCATTCACCATCATAAATATTGCCACTTAAATAGGTCATTTTGCCATGTCCTTCTTTCAAGCCATTTTTGCATTCTCCTACATAAATTTCTCCATCACTCATAGTTCCGCAACGGCTCAGAAGTTTACTTACAAGTTCCGTACTCGCTTTTTTATGCTCATCTCTGGAGTTAAGTTTGCTTTCTGCTTGTGCTTGGCGATTTTGTACTATTTTTCCAGTACTGGTATTTATAATTTTTGCTCTCAAGATATAAATTTTAGTACCAGAATAATTACTTTCAGTAATTTCCACCTCACATTCGAATTCCGCTTTTTGCCCTGCGGCGGCAGCTTTGCGGTCTATAGCGGAATATTGAGCACTATTTACCAAAGCTTCTTCAATAAATTTGCCTAGATTCTCCAAAGCATTGCTCCCTTTTGGTCCATCAACCCCTGTTGTACGAACCACTATTGTTCGTGTTGTTCTTGTTTCTTCGCATTTCTTTTTTATTTTTCCATTGACATCATCTATTTTTCCATTCAAAGTTCTGTCTTCTTGCTTCAAAAAGACCAACATATTTTGCCAATCCACCATTCTATTTTTAATTTTGGTTGCATTTATGCAAATATCCTCGTCAAGTTCATGTCTTAAAAGAAACTCCAATGAATCAGTTAAAAATCTATTCAAAGAATCTAAATATGGCTTTGCAACATTGGAATTACATACATAGCCTTTATATTCATATTGCCCGTTTTCAAGCTTTTTTGGGGATTCTATTTCTTGAAAATCAAATAGAACCAATTCACTTTTTATTTGACTTGTTGATTTAAAACTGCTAGATTCATTAAAAATTCCCTCAACTTCTTTGCTCTTGTCTTTCTTCTCGGTATTAGATCCCACTTTTGCAATTATACTGCTCCCTATTGCTGCTTTTGCTTCGTGGGCGGCTTGGCTTGGGTCTCCCACAAAAACTGTGGTTCCTATGAATGCGCCGCCTTTGCAATATATTCTAGCTTTTGCGGAATCTGCCGATGTGAAAGTGGCATTTGCGTTAGCATAGAATAAAATTGAAAAGATTAAGAGGGCTGATGTTAGAGTAGATTTTTTCATATATTTTTTCTCCTATGGGGGTGATTAATTTTTTGGCATTTTAAAAACTTCCAAAACAACAGACTGCTGTGTGCTTGATTTTATAGTAACAAATGCGTTATAATCTTCGGATGTTATAACAAAAAATACCTTCCCATCTTCAATGGGAACTTCTTTTACGCCAGTGCCAGCAATAACCCCTAACTCAATTAAATTATTAAATGCTGGTATAATATCGTAAAGTTTTCCGGCTGTTTTAAATATTTCTGATTTTTCAGGTGGAATTTCGAAAAACCAAATTGAGCTACCTACATAACTAGGGTTCAAAAATAAGTCTATTTCAGAAGGTTTATAAATGGAATTCTTTTTGCAGCTCAAAGCTAAATCTGTACCGCAAAATGCCACCAAATCTATTTTAGTCAAATTTTTTGCTGCATCTTCTTTTGTATAAACGATGGGTTTTCCATCTATATCGGCATAGCTGCTATCTAAAGATAGGGTGATATTTTCTCTCACTATTTTTTGATCCTCTGGCGGAGACCCGTTACCTGAGCTTGAAGGATTTTTAGCACTACTTGAACTGGGATTTTCCACATTACAATTACACTTTTCGCATTCCACTTCAGAGGAACAGCCTAAAATAAGGGCGGTGCTTAAAATAAGCGCACCAAAAAGAAAATTTGTTTTGTTCATACCCCAAACCTCATGTTTTAAAGTATAAATAAAATAGTAAACTTTTTTTCTAATCAGTATTAGTTGAGGGTGCGGTTAAACTTCTCAGGCTATCCACCAGTAGAGAGTCTTTTTTGGGGAACATATTGCGGTAAATCATATTTCTACGCTCTTGCATAAAGCGGCTTTCTTTCATTTCTGGATGGTGCCTGCCCGGGCTTGCAAGCATGGCAACCAGATTTATGGACTGGTCTATGCTCAGTTTTGAGCAGGATTTTTTGTAAAAATGCTGTGCAGCCTCTTCACAGCCAAAAATATTTGAGCCCCATTGCGCATAATTCAAATAGAGTTCCAAAATACGGTCTTTGCCCAAATATTTTTCCATTAAAATGGTATAAGCCAATTCTTTGAACTTTCTCTCCCAAGAACGTTCATTTGAAAGAAATAGGTTTTTGGCTAGTTGCTGTGTTATGGTACTTCCGCCAAACATCACTTTGTTTTTCTTTTGGTTCACTTCCAAAGCTTCTGCAATGGCCCTAACATCAAAACCTGGGTGAAAATAAAACCCTGCATCTTCTCCGGCTATAACCGCTTTTTGCATATAGGGGCTAATGCTATCTAGTGGTACAAATGTGTGCTTTATTTCCGCTTTGCCCAAACTTTTCATAAAGGCACTTTGCTCTGGTTGCTTGTTTTTTAATTCTTCTACCTCATTTAAAGTGTCCATTGCGTAATTATAAGCTCTATATGCGGCATAGGTGCAAGCGAGGCTGAATGCTATGGAATACAATATAAAGGTAAGTAGCACAATTCTAAAAATTTGGTTTAGTGCTTTATAAATCAGCTTTAAAACTTTTAAAACTTTAATCAACTCCTTACCTCGTGATAAAATAATCTTCGGGGTTTATGGGTTGATTGTCAAAGCGAACTTCATAGTGCAAAACAGGCCACAAAACGCTACCACTTTTGCCAGCTAGGGCTACAGGCTGTCCTTTTTTTACGGGTTTTCCGCTTTGAACCAAAATGCTTTGCAAATGCGAATATACTGTTTTTATTCTAGACGAGTGCTGAATTTCTAGAGTTGTTCCAAAACCAAATCTCTGATTTATAATGGCATCAACAATTCCATCTCCTGTGGCTATAACCGTGTCGCCTTCGCTAACGGCAAAATCCAAGCCTCTGTGTGAGAGTTCTCTTTTGGTTATGGGGTCTAGCAGTTTTCCAAATTTGCCAGTTATGTTTTGATGTTGTATAAGTGGGTGCAACAAAGGCAAGCTTCTGGCGTAGGATTCGTCTGCTAAAAGGGCATCGCGCAGATTTTTAAATGTTTCTTGTGATTTTCTTATGCGTTCCAAATCTGCGAGTATTTTTTTTCCTCTGTAGGTTTTTTGGGCAGGTTTTTTTTCGGGGTCTATTGTATCTACTGGGATTCCCGCTAATTGATTTATTTTTTCTCTTAGGTTGCGTCCGTTTTTTATTTGCGAATTTGCTTCGGAAATTTGTTTTTCCAATTTATTTGCTGTTAATTGCATGGCTTTTTGTTCTTGGGCTATTTCAAGTACGCGAAAATTTTTGAGGTTAATCATATTGTCTGGCAACCAAAATGCAAAGCCAAAAATTATTATTGCTAACCCAAACAACCACCCGCCAATCACCCTTATAGGAATATCATAAGACTCCGGCTTATCCGTGCCTTTTGAATAAATATGAACTTGCAGTTTTTTGCGTTTTTTTGCCATTGACTATTCTTCTGTGCAATCCTTATCTGAAAAAAGTTCTCCACCTATACTCTTGCAATCTTGCTCAGAAATTTCATAAGTGTTTTTGCACTCATCATTCCCATCTTTATTCCTATATTTACAATACTTATATCCCTCAACTTCATTACCGGTAGGAAGTTCTGGAATATCGTGATAGCACGATATGAAAATAAACATTGCGGCTATAAAACCGAATTTAACAATTACTCTATTTGACATCTGTAACTCCCTACGTTTGCATTGTTGGACTCAAATAACATTCTATTACCAGTTATTGCAGTTTTTACCCACCACTCATTATCAGTTACCGATGCGGTTTTTCCGTCAAGGATAAAACTTGTTTTCCCTTGGAATGGGTTAGGACTTTCAGAATTATCACGAGCCTGACATCCAAACACATCAGCAGATACGCCACCTACGTCAACAACAGTTCTTCTCGGTTTAAGAATAACATCAGTATTAGCTTCGGAGAATTTTATATAATCTGCCACAGTTACCTGTTTGTTACAGGTTTTTGTAATAGTAGTACCACTACACGTAGTAGATGCTGTTATGTTTAAAGTTTGATTTGTTCCAATCTGATTCTCGTTATAATTAAGAGTTGCTACAGGTTGACCTTGACCTGTACTGTTCAGCCTATATGTAATAGCTCCGCAACGACCATTGTTATTTTCTATTGAAGTGAATTTTAAATTTGCTATTTGTTCATTCCTTCCCACGTATTGCGGTATATTGCATTCACTCCAAGCAGGTGGCGGCGATTCACTTGAACTGCTACTAATCATGCTGCTAGAACTGCTGCTGACTGCACCGCCCGAACTGCTACCAGTGCCAGAGCTACTGCTAACTACACCGCCCGAACTGCTACTAACCGCACCGCCCGAACTGCTGCTAACAGCACCGCCAGAGCTGCTGAGCGCATCGCCCGAACTGCTGCTAAGCGCATCGCCCGAACTGCTGCTACCAGCACCGCCCGAACTGCTGCTGAGCGTTCCGCCAGCGCTACTGCTAGCGTTGCGAGAACTACTAACACCTAAATTGCGAGAGCTGCTGCTACCTGTATTATGGGAACTGCTGCTGATTTCTTCTTCAGAACTGCTGCTAACTTCAGCAACGTTATCACAGGGTGGAACACCTATTTCTTTGCAAAGGACTTCGCTAATTTGTCTTCTGATACATTTATCTTCAACTATTATCGAACACCAAACATCTTTTTGCGCCGAAGCTGCTATTTCCGATTTAAAGCCTTCACTAGAACAGCTAATAAGCAGGGCTAAAAACAATGGAATAAGGAACTTTTTCATTTTCTCCTCCTAAACTAAAAAGTAAAACTCACCACACCAATAATCCCAAATGTTCCAGCAGAAATATAAAGAGCATTCTTCCAAGTTTCAAAGTTATGCAAATCAGCTTTTTGCTGGTTATAAAGATTACGCTTTGTCCTATATTCATCAATATCTTCAAACATCAAATCTTCTGCTTCTTTAAATGTTTTCTGAGCTTCGTCCAGTTTTGAATTGGCTCTGGTGTGTTGCCAAATCGCACCACCTAAGCTCACCGCAGAAAGGCTAAAGGCTATCACACGTATAATTCTTGGAGCAGTCCACCAGCTTGGTCCAGAATCTTCTCTGTATTTTACCCTTTGCATTGCAAACGAAGCATCCAAATCTTGAGGGACAAGCTTACCACTTATAAGAGAATCTGCTCTCAGTGCCCATTCCAAATAACCCGGCACCTCGTCAAAACCAGGGACATTTCTGAAAACACCCTCATTTGGAAATTCAATGTCTTTCCAGAAAATATATGCTTTTTTGGCACCTGGGAATGTTTTTGTACCTTTTATCATAAAGGGATAATTTATGTAGTCTATGCTCACCGTGAAATCGTCTGTTCTTCGGTCTATTGCTTCGGCTTGCTGAGTTGAAATTTTAACTTTGCCAACAAAATCAAAAGGATATTTTTCGGAATATATATCTCTCATGCCAAGGTCAAATTCCTGTCTATCAACATCATAAGCACCCAAAGACATATCCACCTTTTTTCTATCTGTTCTTAAAACTTTTGCATGTTCCTGAAGAATATAATCTTGCAGTACCACTTTGGCATTTTCCAATCGGCCTAGAAAAGAGAAGTTCTTATCGCGCAAACTCTTGGCTATTTTCACAGAATCACTTTTGTAAAGAAACAACCTGCCCAATTGCTTGTTCAGTTGGGCAATTTTCACCCTCATTTCGTTGATTTTTAATGAAATTGTATCTATACGGGCTTTGTATCCATCTGCATTTGAGTTTTTTTCCAACAAGCTACCCCAGTCGGGTTGAAAATCTTCTTTAAGAGTTGCTGCTGTAAGCAATCTGCTTATGCCCTTTTCATTTTCAAGATATTCGTTTTCCAGCTTATCAATTTTTTGCTGCTTGTTTTTATCAAAATTAGCGGCACGCTGTTCATAAGCGGCTTGGGATTCATAATCGCTTTTGGGTTTTAGAGTTTCTTCTCGTATAGCCCTTTTTGCCGAATCTAATCTATCTATGCCCGGCAAAATATAGCGCACATAAGCCTCCAAGCTGTCTAGGTAGGCTTCGTAATGAGGATAGGGTGGAGCATTGGCTCTGGCTATGGCTTCGGCTCTTGCAATGGAGTCTTTCTTATAGGCTTCGGCTCTTGAAATGGAATCTTGCCTAAAGGCTTCTAACCTTGTAAGGGAGTCTTGCCTAGCGGTTTCCACTTTTGCAATGGAGTCTTGTCTATCGGTTTCTATGGCTCTGTCTATTGAGTCTAGCCTTGCAGATTCCATGTGTTTGGCTATGGAATCCAGTTTTGCGAGCGAATCTAACCTTGCCAAAGAATCGCGTTTGGCTTTAGCTGCCGCTACTTGGGCTGCAAAGCCACCAGAAGAAACGGGTTGTTTTGCAGGAGCAGCCTTTGCAGGAGGAGCTTTTGCAGGAGCAGCCTTTGCAGTAGGAGCAGCAAAAGAATAACCGCACAGTAAAAGCATTATACATAACGATATGCATTTTCTACCTAGATTTAACATAAAAATGCCTGTCTCCGAAGTACGCTGACATATATGTAATAATTTAGTAAATGCTACAGCAGTGTTTTTATCTTTTGGAGTGCTTCTGCGGAATTCCCGCTTTCAAGCAACTGCTTTAATTTTAAAAGTTCGGTTTTTAGCTCTGGTTTTTCCACAGATGGCTTTTTTAAGTGTTCTGCAAGCCGTTTGGGGTAAGTACCGTTTTTCAAATACTGCTTTGTTTCCAAAAGTTCTGGGTCTTCGGGTTGGAGCATCAAGGCTTTGTTTAATGATTCTTCAATGGTGCTGGTGTTGCCTAAGCAAATGCAGCAGTCATAAATTCTCAAAATGGCATCTGTGAAAAAGGGATTATATTCAAAAGCTTCTTTAAAACGTTCCAGAGCCTCTGGTATGTTATCTTGCCCAAAAGATATCATGCCAAGCGTGTAAAATGCGCTATAATGCTCAGGATAAATTTCCAAAATTTGATGGATTTTCGCAATACTTTCGTTTATTTTTCCTTGTTCTGCCAAATTTGCCGCTATCTCATTTTGCTCGCGCAATTCTATTACAGCATGTCCATTCAAATTGCTTGGAAACACAATGCCCTGTAGTTCTGCGATAATATCTTTAGCAATTTCGCTGTCGGGGTTTTTAGGGTCGGCACGTTCCAAAAGTAAATTATGAAAATATTCCTGCAAATCTTTGTTGCAAAGCCTTGCGTTGTATTCAGCAAATGTCATCTATCCAATTCTCCCGCAATTATATTTATGCTGGAAAGTACTGCAATGGAATCTGCAATTTGACCACCCTCTACAAGCTCGTGAAAAGCAGCGAACTGTGTGAAGCAAGGAGGGCGAACCTTAATTCTCCAAGGTTTGCCGGCTCCGCTGGAAATAAGGGTAAACCCAAGCTCTCCGTTTGCTGCTTCAGATGAATTGTAAAACTCACCAACAGGAATGCGAATGCCCTCTGCCACGGTTTTAAAATTCCCTATCAAAGCTTCCATATCTTGATAAACTTTTTCGCGTTCTGGTACTCTGATTTTTGGATTGTCTATGTTTATGGGGCCAGGTTGCAAGCGTCTTATGGCCTGCCTAATTATTTTTATTGATTCTTCGCTTTCGGCAAGCCTAACCATTAAGCGGTCGTAAACATCGCCTTTGGTTCCTGTTACCACTTCCCAGTCGTAGGTTTCGTAGTCGTAATATGGTTCGTCTTTGCGCAAGTCAAAAGCCGCACCTGTTGCCCGCAGGCAAGGTCCTGTCCAGCCCCAAGCCAAGGCTCTCTCTGGGCTAATTGCACCTATACCAGATGTGCGGTCTAAAAATATGCGGTTGTTATCCAAAATTTTGTGAACATCTCTTAAAGATTCTTCGCACATTTTTAAGAGCTTTTCAACATCGGCTTCAAAGCCGTTATATGTATCTCTGTACAAGCCTCCTATGCGGGCATAAGAATTTGTTAATCTTGCACCTGTTAGCTTTTCCCAAAGCACCAAACCTTCTTCTCTTGAGTCAAAAAAGTACCAGAAATTTGTTAAAGCACCCAAATCCACACAGGCAGCAGCAACACAAACAAAATGGTCAAAAATTCTGGAAAGTTCGCTAACTATAACCCGAATAACCTTTGCTCTTTCGGGAATTTCAATGCCAAGCATTTTCTCCACAGCCTTTGCATAGCCAACATTGTTTAAAATTGCGGAACAATAGTTTAGGCGGTCTGTATATGGCAGCACCATTTGCCAGGTTCCCTGTTCTGCCATTTTTTCAAAACCCCTGTGCAAATAGCCTATTTCTCCAACAGAAGCAACAATGGTTTCGCCATCTAGAGCAGCAAGATAGCGTAAACAGCCGTGAGTGGCATTATGGCTGGGGCCAAAATTCAAAGCCATAAGGTTAAGGCTTTCGCCATTTTTGTCCAAGACCTTCATATAGGGGGTAACGTAGAAAAAAATTTTCTAGTTTAAAGCCGAAAGGGAATAAAAAAATGAGTACAAAAAAAATACCAATATTGTCCGAAGACACCATCAAGAGGTGCTTCAAAAGAAAAACTCTTGAAGAGAAGTTTACAGAGCATTCTATATCAATACATCAAAGAATAGAACTTTTATTGCAGGTTATGGGCAACCCAGCCATATCCTACGCATCTGGTTTTCCTAATGAAAAAGTGAGATACGAGATTATATTAGACACTTTTCTGTCGGGTATATGGAGAGAAAAATTTGACAAATGACTATAATATTACGAGATATATTAAAAAAACTAGGCATTAATAATGACTGGAAAGAAGTGGCTTGGGCAATCTCCGTCGAGGCGCGGCTTAAAAATTTTTGTGAAAATGTAGGAAAATCACCAGATATATCTTCGCTTCTCAAAGCCTTGGAAACAAGATGTAAAAAATTAAGAGATAAAAATTTGAATCATGTTTTTCCAGAATCATTTCATATAGTTTTATTAGAAGATAATGATGACAACGAATGGTTTTATTTTGACCCAGAGGCAAGAAAATTTGTGTTCTTTTTGCCAGCACATCTTAAACTTAACGAGAATAAATCCCTTAAAAAAGAAAGCGAACTGCGTGAGATTAAATACCGTGGATTTGGGCTTTTATACAGTGCTGTGACAACTTTGGAAATAGAATATAATTGTGAAAATGATATTTTAAAAAAAGATGTAAAAGAATGTCACAATTTTTTGCACGACCATTTAAATGCAAAAAGAGGAAAAAAATCCGAAGCTTTTAACAATAGAGCCAACATAGTTACACTGCTTGTACCCCACATATTGAAATACGAGTAGATTTTTTCTAGATTATAGCCGAGTATGCAGAAATCTACAATTAAAACCGCCTATACCAAAAGCTTTGGTCATTCCAGAGATGAGCTTGGTGATGAAAATCCTTGGGCTGGTAAAAAGAAAGAAAAAGAAGAGAAGAAAGCCGCTTTGCCTTGGCGCCCTGCGCCGGCAAAGCGCGAAGAAAAAGAACTGCCTTGGCTAAAGGCTATACATTCTTTGGCTACCGAAAAAGGTAGAGAAAAAGAGGGCTTATTTTTGGCAGAGGGAGCTAGGGTTGTTGTTGAAATTGCAGAGCATCACAAAGATTTAGTGCAAGGGGTTTATGTTGACGAAAATTTTGACGATGAAGAACTCCGAAAAAAAATAAAAGAGGCGGGGCTTCGCATTCACGCATTAACTCCAGCTCAAATGAAACAAGCTAGCTCTGTTGTAAGTGGGCAAGGAATTTTTGCTGTGTGCCGCCTTGCAAACGAAAAACCAAACTACGACACCGCCCACACAATAACCCTAGTGGATGCCATTCAAGACCCTGGCAATCTGGGTTCGCTTTTTCGCAATGCCGTTGGCTTTGGTATAGATGGAATTATTTTAGGCAGAGGCACGGTTGACCCATTTAATCCCAAAGTGGTAAGAGGTTCTTCGGGATGTTTTTTGAGAATGCCTTTTGAAACGGGCATAGATTTGCAAGAGAGATTTTCTCTTTTAAGGCAAAAAGGTTTTTGCATAGTTGCAAGCTCTCCGCACGCAAAAAAAAGCATAACAAAATTAAGCCATCGCCAAGCAAAAAAAATAGCACTCCTAATTGGCAATGAAGGTTCCGGTACAAATAGGCAAGTTAGCGAACTAGCAGATGAATGGGTAAAAATTGATATGGAAAATTCTTTGGAATCTTTAAACGTAGCAGTGGCTCACGGTATTTTGAGCTATCAAATTGCTCAAATGCGGGGATAATATGAGTTCTATTTTTCTAGAAGAATTTCGCAAAAGTCCTTTTTTGGGCATAGCTCGCGGGCTTCCGCCCAAGCAGGTATCTAATTGCATTGATGCTTGTGTAAGAGCAAATCTTAAATTTATAGAGGTTCCACTCAACACAGAAAATGCTGCACTTGCACTCAAAAATTTGTGCAAAGAAGGCAAAAAAAAGGGATTAGTTGTTGGCGCAGGAACGGTGATAACCGAGCGGAATTTGCAAATTGCGCTTGATTGCGAAGCCAAATTTATAGTTAGCCCTGGCACAAATCCTGCCCTTGTTCAAAAATGCGCAGAAAAAGACATTCCCTGCATTCCGGGTGCCCTAACCCCAACAGAAATTATGCAAGCTTTTATGTTAGGCGCAACAGCCATAAAAGTTTTTCCAGTGTCTTCTTTGGGCGGCGAAAAATACATAAAGGAGTTGCGCGGCCCCTTTAAAGAAATTCCTTTGCTAGCCTGCGGTGGAGTAAAAGAAGAAAACGTAAAAGCTTATTTTGAAGCAGGCAGCGATTTTGTTTCTTTTGGTGCAAGCGTATTTACCCTTTCCGATATGGAAAACGGAAATTGGCAGGATATTGAGGATAGGATTGTTAGGTTATTAAACCAAACTGTTCCTCAGTCTCAACAGAATAAGCCTTGACATTGCTGTTGATAACGCCCATTAAACCTGCCAAAACCTTGCCAGCTCCCACTTCAATTCCCCTTTCAACTCCAAGGGAAACTGCAGTTTCCATGCTCTGCTGCCAACGAACCGGCGAAATAAGCTGTTTTGCCAAAAGCTCTTTGAACTCCGCACCTTTGCTAACCGGTTGTGAAGTTACATTAGCAATCACTGGAACTTTGGAATCGTTGAATGCTGTTTTTTCTATTGCCTCTTTTAAGCCCGCTAAAGCATATTCCATCAAAGGGCTGTGGAAAGCACCGGAAACAGGAAGCGGAACCACTCTTTTTGCGCCCTTTGCCTTTGCAATTTCAGAGGCTTTTGCAACGCCTTCTTTTGACCCACTGATAACTATTTGCCCAGGCGAATTGAAATTTGCCGCAACCACAACGCCTGCATCTTGAGCTTCTGCAAGAGCGGCATTTAAATCTGCCTCGGACAATTTAAGCACAGCCGCCATTGCGCCGGGCTTTAGCTCGCCAGCTTTTGCCATAAGCTCGCCGCGAACACGTACCAAACGAAGCCCCTCTTCAAAAGAAAAACCTCCCGCTGCATAAATCGCAGAATATTCGCCAAGCGAATGCCCCGCCGCATAATCAAAAGAAATATTTTTGCTCTTTAAAAGTTCCATAGCCATGCAAGAGCAAACATAAAGAGCAGGTTGGGTATTATCTGTGCTTTTAAGCAGTTCCTCTGGACCTTCTTGCATTATTTTTGAAAGTTCAAAGCCCAAAACCTCATCTGCTTTTTTTAGCAAAGTTTTGGCTGGTTCAAAAGTCTCGGACAAAGTTTTGCCCATTCCAACGTATTGGGAGCCTTGCCCCGGAAATAGAAGAATTGTTTTTGACATAGCTTAGAATATAGTAAATGCCGCTGTTGAACTATTTATTAAACAGATAAGTCAACAAAGCGAGTAAGGTGGAGTTTTCTCTTTTTGTTCCCACAGTGATGCGCACGTGTTCGGGCAAGCCAAAACTGCTCAACTGCCTAACTATCACGCCCTTGCTCTCAAGCCACGCAGTAAGTTCTGCTGCCCTTGGACCTATTTTTGCACAAATAAAATTCGCAGACGAGGGCAAAACCTCAAAACCAAAACCTTGCAAACGCTTGGTTAAATGCTCTCGCTCTTCTACATTCATCTTTAGAGATTTTTCAATAAAATCTGCATCTTCAAGTGCCACCGTTGCGGCTATTTGAGCGGGGTAGCTTGAATTAAAAGGCAGCTTTATTTTTTTAAGCGTACCTATAATCTCTTTAGATGCTATTCCATAACCTATTCTAAGCCCAGCAAGCCCGTAGAGTTTGCTGAACGTGCGTGTACATAAAAGATTTGGAAATTGTTTTATCCACTTATTCAAAGGCGGCTCGCTTTCGCCAGCATATTCTGCATAAGCCATATCCAGCACAACGAGGCAGTTTTTGGGAACTTTTTGCAAAAATTTATAGATGACTTTATTGGAATAAAAAGTTCCAGTTGGATTATTTGGGTTGCAGATAAAAATGATTTTCGCTTTTGGGAATTTGAGCAGATCGTTCAGCGGATAGCAAAAATTTTCAAGCGCAAGCCCTTTGTATTTTGCCCCTGTTTGCAGAGTTGCCGAAGCATAAACGGAAAATGTGGATTTTGCCCCAACTGCATAATCGCTTTTATTCAAATAAGCCCTCGCCACCAAATCCAAAATCTCGTCTGAGCCATTGCCCACAATTAAATTTTCTGGCTTAACTTTCCACTTCAACGCGAGTTTTTTCACAAGTTCGGGCGCAGAACCTCTGGGATATAGGTGCAGTTTTTGAGTGCATTCCTTGTATGCCGCTATTGCCAGTGGGCTTGGTCCTAGTGGATTTTCGTTGGAGGCAAGTTTTATAACGCGGGAAAGTTTGTGCTTTTCCTTGATTTCGTCAATGGATTTGCCAGGGACATAATCCGAAATGTTCTGAATTTCTTTTCTGGGTTGTGGTTGTGGCATTAATGGTAATTTAGTAATTTAAATATCACATAATTTTGATAAAAATCGGCAAAAATGTTCAAAATTGCCTAAAATTAATTATATTATAATTAGGCATACTTTAAAAAGCTAGGGGGGGTTTTATATGAAAACGTTTTTCAGATGTTTGCTTTCTTTTGGAGCGGCATTTATGCTTTTGGCTTGTGATAGCTTTGGTTCTGTTGAAGCTAGTGGCACAGCCTTCAAAGTTCAATATACACAATATACACGAAGCGAGCCAGTTGCCATCACAGTTATATCTTCAAAAAATGAAATTGAAGAATATTACGGAAACCGAAAAATTAAGATATGTGATAAACAAGGTGAAGTATGGTATGAGCAGGATGGTTATAATACGATTGAAAAATATTCTGATAATTATTTCGCAGATAATTATCTTGTGATTGTTGAACTTTGGGAACCAAACGGTTCTATTAGGCACAAAGTGGAAAGGATTGATAAAAACGGCGATATTGTTATTAATCGATTGGTGCCCGGACCTTATCATACAGATGATATAGGAAATTGGGGTATAATAATTGAGCTAAATAACAATTTTAAAGCTGAGCACTTTAAGACTGTATTTGTTAATGCTAAGAAGTGACCCATAATTGGGAATAATGCAAGAATAGAATATTTTTTCATTATTCTAAATCATTCGCCATAGCTATACTTACAGGTTCAGGCTCAGGTTCAACAGCAGGCTCAACCGCAGGTACTTCATCAGCATCACTCAAATCGCCCAACAGTTTTTGCGCTTCCACTTCCGGCAATGTGCGAACATCGCGCAGCTTTTTCTCTATCGCTCTTGTGCGTGTATCTGCATCGTCAATTTCGCTTAGGGCAATGCTCAGTTTTTCTTTTGTTTTTTGGAGCACAATGGCAAATTTGCCAAATTCGGTTTTCACCGCGCCTAGCAAGTCCCAAATTTCGTTGGTGCGTTTTTCTACAACAAGACTTCTAAAGCCCATTTGCAAACTATTCAAAAAGGCAGAAATTGTGGTTGGACCTGCTATGGTAACTTTATGGGTGCTTTGAATGCTCTCAAACAAACCCGGAATGCGTAACACTTCTGCATACAAACCTTCAAAAGGTAAGAACATTATGCCAAACTCCGTGGTATTAGGTGGAGATATATATTTTTGATGAATATCCTGTGCGAATCCTTCTATCTTTGTTTTAAGCTCTTCCTGTGCCTTTGCAATGCTTTCTTTTTCTCCTTTTTCATAAGCATCCAATAGAGCTTCGTAATCAGAAGTTGGGAATTTTGCATCTATGGGTAGCCAAATTATCTTATTTGAATCCTCTTTGCTCGGAATTTTCACAGCGAATTCAACTTTTTCGCCACTGCCGGCTTTAGTTTCCACATTTTGAGCATATTGCTCAGGTGTCAGAACTTGCCCAAGTATAGCTCCTAGTTGATATTCGCCTAAAACGCCCTTGGCTTTTACATTGGATAGCACATTTTTTATGCTGCCAACTTCATTTGCCAGTGTTTGCATTTCTCCGAGATTCTTTTGCACAAGCTCAAGCCTATCACTTATAATTTTGAACGATTCGCCAAGACGTGTTTCAAGTGTTTTGTGCAATTTTTCATCTACAGTTTGCCTCATCTCATCCAGTTTTTTCTCATTTCCTTTTTGCATTGCTTCCATTTTTGCCGAAAATTTATCTTCAAAGGCTTTTAAAGTTACCGTAATCCCGTCACGGCTGAATTTTAAGCTGGAATCTGTGGTTTCTTTCATTTCTTCCAATTTTTTCTCATTTACTTCCACTATTTCTGCCAGCTTTTTTTCAACTGATTCTTGAGTTTTTTCAAGCCCTTCTTTTGTGGTTTTTGTTAATGCGTCAATTTTTACCGAAGATTTATCCTCAAATGATTTTAAAGATACTGAAAGTGCTTCACGGCTGTATTTTAAGCCAGAGTCCGTGGTTTCCTTCATTTCTTCCAATTTTTTCTCATTTGCTTCCAGTATATCAGCTAGCTTTTTTTCAACTGCATCACGATTTTTTTCAAGCTCTTCTCTCGTGTCTTTTGTCAATGATTCAATTTTTTCAGAAGACTTATCCTCAAAAGCCTTTAGAGATGCCGCAAGTTCTTCGCGGTTGGATTTTAAACCCGAATTCATAAATTCTTGCATACTCTTCATTTTATTCTCTACCAATCCTATAAAATTGGTAATTGTAGTGGACAATTGATCCGAAACATATTTTAAACTTGAGGCCAATTCTTCCCTTGAATCCCTTGCAGATTTGTTTGTTTCTTCCCTATTTTTCCCAAATTCGTCCCGCAAAGCGGTTTCATTTTTCTCAAGACTTTGAGCATACTCCGCAAGCCTAAGCGATACATCTGCCTGTATATTTCGTCTATTCTTTGAAAAAAGCACAATAATTACGACCAATTGTGCAATTACAATAGCTAGAATAGCAAGCCCAATGATAAGTACTGTATCTTCCATAGTATTCTCCTATATTTTACGGTGTAAATATAGAAATTTTTTTCTATATTATAATCAATATGCTTTAAATAGTGAGGTTTCGCATGAAAACATTCACCAAATATTTGCTTTTTTGTGGGGCAGCATTAGTATTTTGGGCTTGCGGCAACATTGAGGATGAATTGAACAATTTAAAGTCAGAATTAAACATTGCTAGCTCTAGCAGTAGCGAGAGGCTACCTACTATGGATAGCAGGGTAGTTGCATATAGGCGGTTTGGAGAACTAGATGGCGTTAAAAAGGTTATTGATGATATTGATACTTTGAAATCTTGGTTTCCTAAGGGTGTGTTTTATAATGAAGAATGCAATTATTTTGCTGTAACATTTCGTGTTGAAAATGACAAGAATTATATGGTTCTTTCACAGGATATGACTTTGCATTCAATACATCCAGACCCTACTGGGAAAAAAAATGAATGTGATTTTTATTATCCACCAATTATTACCTATCACGCAATGCTTATATGTGATGATAAAGCAGGAACAATAAGAAATAATGTGGATTTTAATTCTCCGGTTGCATACGTGGACCCTAAATGGGACTGCGAAAGGGAAGGTCCAGCAGGGAGAAATGCTTACTTTGCTCTTACACCTTCTTCAAGTAGTTGGGGAGAACCTGTTGTTGCTACCGAAATGCCAGTTATGAGCAATAAAGTTATTTCTTATCAGGATAGTCGATATAGCTATGATATATTTTTGAACGCTGATTTTGAAAATGAAAGAATTATTAGCAATCCAGAAATCTTGAAATTGTTGTTCCCTAACGACTATGATGAGCAAAAAGGAGAGTGCAATTATTTTGCAATACATAATATTACTTCATCTACAGGTTCTGGGCATTTGGTTTTTGCCAATGATATGGTTTTATATTATCTGGGACCTAGCAAAGGCGAAGGATGTGTATCAACATGTGATATTATTCATGAGGTTATGCTTGTGTGCGATGATAAGGCAAATACATTTAAAAACAACATAAACCTCAATGGCTATTATGCGGTTCCAAGTTGGGATTGCAGTAAATGGGAAACCGTTCCTGAAAAAGGTTTCTTTCCAAATCATCCTCCTCCTGTAATGCCAAAACCCGTTATGGATAGCAGAGTTGTTTCTTATCAAAATGTTGAATACGCAAAGGAAGCGATTATTACAAATACAGATACCTTGAAATTATGGTTCCCTCATATATTCGGCAATGGGCAGGCAAAGCCAGAATGCAATTATTTTGCCATGACATTTCACCATCGTAATGGCTACTACGAACCTGCTATTCTGTCGTGGGATACTTTAAATTCAATATACTTTTTATATGATGTTCGCCCAGGTGCTTATGGAGAAAATTGCAAATCAGTGATAAAAAATGAAGGTCTATACGGGGCAATGCTTATATGCGATGATAAAGCCTTTACGCTAAAAAATATCATAAGTCCTCACGATACACCTTATTATTACATTCAACTCAACACTTACCTTGACCCTAATTGGGATTGTGAAAGTGGGGTTGGAGCACCAACTATTGATGAAATATTTTTTTAGCAAACTCCCCCAAACTAGGGTCTCTAGCCCCCATCAGCAAAATAACATCGCCAGATTTTGCTTTGCTGATTATCTCTTTCAAACATTCATCCCTATTTGAAATAAAATTTGCATTGCAGCCTTTTTCTTTCAAAGCATTTGAAAGAATATCCGAATCAAAGCTGCGGTCTGCCGTGCCGCCTGCGTAATATATGGAGCTGAACCACATTTCATCGCCTGAGCGCAGAACCTCGGAAATTTCTTTTATCAAATCGTCTTTTAAAAATTTTGTTGGACCAAAACCGTGAGGCTGAAACCAAGCTAACACTTTCCCTTTTGCAAAATCTTGGCAGGAGCGAATACTTGCCGCTATTTTCGCAGGATTGTGGGCGTAGTCGTCAACTAAGGTAATTCCGTTTTTGCAGTTGTAAATTTGGCAGCGGCGGTAAATGCCTTTCCAAGTTTTAAGAGCCTCTGCACATTCTTTTAAAGAGATCCCCACAACTCTGCAAGCTGCGGTAGCGGCAGCGGCATTTTCTGCATTGTACTTGCCGGGCAATGGCAAATGAAAATCCGTACTTTCGCCATTGCAAGAAATTTTGAATTCAGAAGAAATGCCGTTTGGCTTGTAATTTTCAATTCCAAATAATATCGTTTTTTCGTCTGCTAGTTTTAGGGCAAGAGGATGAGAGCCATTTACAATCAAAGTACCACCAACACCCCGAACATTTGCGGCAAACTCTGCAAAGAGATTTTCTAATTCTGATAGTTCCTTGTGGTCTTTGTCTATATTTAAAACCAAGCCGATTTTTGGGCTATATCTAACCAAGGTTCCATCGCTTTCATCTGCTTCTGCAACAAGCCAGCCCTTGCCTGCAACGGCGTTGCCTATTTTGCCCTGCTCCTCCAAAACGCTCAGTCCTGCTCCGCTCAAAAGGCTTGGGTCTTTTTTGCACTCATTCAATATATGCCAAATCAAACCCGTCACCGTGCTTTTTCCGCTTGTTCCGCTAACCGCTATGGTGGGATTTTCGCTTGTGATTTTTGCGAGTAGCTCGCTGCGGTGAATGATTGGAATCTCCAATTTTTTTGCCGCTTCTGTATCTGGGTTTCCACTTTCTATTGCGGTGCTAACAACAACCGCACTCAAATTTTTATTTACTCCGCTACCGTCTTGCAAAAAGCATTTAACGCCAGCTTGCTGCAACTGGCTTTTCACCACTTCGCCTTCGCTATGCTCAAAACGCCTATCCGAGCCGGAAACCTCTACGCCCTTTCCAGCCAAAAACTGAGCAAGCGCGCTCATTCCAACGCCAGCAACACCAACAAAAAAATAACTCACCTATCAATCTCAGGTATAACCGGATCAAGCGTTGCCATTATCGTAACCAAATCCGAAACCTTATGCCCCTTGCTCATCTCATTCAATGACATCAAATTTGCAAAGCTCGGACTTCTAGTGTGGATGCGGTATGGTTTGTCGCCTTTGTCTGCGATTATGTATGTGCCGTAAATGCCTTTTGCCGTTTCTG
>Ga0268262_10001129_pt1 | contig 33960 bp, 29 predicted proteins | sample TergutNc150P3_FD_190354 | JGI IMG/M metagenome (GOLD analysis project Ga0268262, IMG submission 190354) | Nasutitermes corniger P3 segment gut microbial community from laboratory colony in Florida, USA - Nc150 P3 (SPAdes) (version 2) | ecosystem: Host-associated > Arthropoda: Insects >...
CCCCCCCCAGGAATATAACAACCGGCCAAATTTTTCCGCCAAACCGCCTCGCGCGCGCGTGGAAAACATCCCCTCGGCGGTCGATTCGTACCGCTTCCGTTCAAGGAGGCGCGATATGAAAGACATATTTTCACGCTTTAACTACACCGACACATGCGCTTTCGAGGCATGCCCAGCCAGAAAAAAGCTGCTTATAAGGTTTATATACGCCCTATCCTCGTGGAGATACACGAGCGTACGGATGATCCACGCCTTTTTAGACTATAAATGCCCGTTTACGCGCCTGACCTACGCTTTACCCGCCTAAAGTAACCTGCATTCTATAACTGTACAATAACGGACGACCACCGGTCACCCTGCGTGCCGCATTGTTTACGCGCGATATCTCACGGGGGCGAACCGCGTCCGTTTTGAAATCGAACGAGAAGCGGAAGGGCATTCCGGTGATTTTTCTGATGACCAAGAACGATAAGGAGTTTTGATGGCTAAGAATAATAATCCTATGATGAGCAGGTTCGTTATTTTTTCGAGCGCGCTGTTTTTTGTGATTCTTATAGGCGGCAGTTTGGCGTTTTTCTTTTCTATGCGGCAGATTATTCGGACGAATAGAACGAATGAATTGTCGCAGATGCTTGAGATCAAGCGGATAAATTTGGAAGCGTCCGTCATGAACGAGATTGCCATAGTCAAAAAGATGGCCGGTTCCCCGCTTATCAAAGATTACTTGGCCGACCCTACCGAAGCGAGGCTGAGAACGCAGGCCATTAAGGAGATTGCCGCTTACCGCGCCGCGTTTGAAAACAAGTCGGTGTTTTGGATAAGCGATAGGGATAAAATATTCTACACCGACGACAAAGCGCCGTATACTGTAGATTCGAAATTGCCGGAAAACTATTGGTACGACCTGACTCTTTACAAGACGGAAGTGTATAATTTCAACATCAATTACAATCCCGACCTCGACGTGATCAATCTTTGGATCAACGCGCCGGTTTTTGACGAAAACAAAACCCCTTTGGGAATAGTTGGCACCGGTATTGAGTTATCCGCGTTTGTGAACACGATTTTCAGCGATTTGGGCGACAGAATGGATTTTTATTATTTCAACGCTGATGGGGAGATCACCGGCGCGAGGAATATTGAGCTCGTCTCTTCAAAGAAGAAAATAGGCGACGTTGTAATCAGCGCGAATGACATCAAGCTCGTATCGTTGAAGAGAAAAACAGGCGACGCGTCTAGCGTAGATGTCTTGGCTGTCGCGAAAAACCTTGCGCCCGGCGAAACCCGTGCGTTTGCCGTACCGCACGGGAACCTTGTAATCAGTACGATCCCTCTGCTCAAATGGTACGCCATTGTGTATATGCCCGACAGTATAAGCGATTATAAAACCTCAATGACCGCTTTGTTCCTCGTGGTGCTTGTCGTCATATTGCTGATATTCATCATTTTCAACGTGTTTATCTCCGATTTTTTAAAATCACAACACAAAACGATGGTGTCCCTTGAACACGCCAGAAACGAGGCGGAGATAGCCAACCGAAGCAAGTCGAATTTTCTCGCCGCCATGTCCCATGAGATCCGCACTCCGATGAACGCGATTATAGGGATAGCGCAGATACAATTGCAGCACGAGAATTTGCCCGACGAATACGCGACCGCGTTTCATAGGATATACAGCTCCGCCAATAACCAGCTCGGCATAATCAACGATATTTTGGATATGTCCAAAATCGAAACGGGTAAAATGACGTTAAACCCTGTGGAATATGATACGCCGAGCCTGATAAACGATGCAGTGCAGTTCAACATTGTTCGAATCGGGGATAAGCAAATAGAGTTCGTGGTTGACGTTGACGAAAATTTGCCGTCAAAACTCTACGGCGACGAATTACGTATCAAGCAAATACTCAATAATTTGCTTTCCAACGCCATAAAGTATACCAAAGAGGGGAGTGTGAAGCTGTCGGTAGGTTATTCGGCGGATAGCGGTGGCGGCGTTATGTTGCGCTTTGCGGTGGAGGATACCGGTCAGGGTATGAAACCTCAGGACAAGGAGCGGCTCTTCGCGGAATACCAGCGCTTCAACGCCGAAGCCAACCGCGCCACGGAGGGGACGGGGCTTGGCCTGAATATCACGAAAAAATTAGCGGATATGATGGACGGCGCTATCGGCGTGGAGAGCGAGTACGGCAAAGGCAGCGTATTCACCGTAACCGTCCGCCAGAAAGCGGTGGAGTGTCCGGCCATTGGCGCGAGCGTTGCGGAGCAATTGCGTAAATTCGTGTTCACCGACGATAATCGCGCGCCGAATCTGCGGATCAACCGCGAGCTTATGCCATACGGAAACGTATTAGTTGTGGACGACGTGTCCACGAATTTATATGTGGCGGAGAGATTGCTGTCGCTGTATCAATTAAAAATAGAGACGGCGGAGAGCGGATTCGAGGCCATTGAGAAAGTGAAAGGCGGCGCTGTTTACGACATTATCTTTATGGATCACATGATGCCGCGTATGGACGGTATGGAGGCTATGCTGAAACTGCGCGAATTAGGATACAAAGACACGATAGTGGCGCTGACCGCCAACGCGTTGGTGGGTAACGACGAAATGTTCAAGCAAAAGGGATTCGACGGATTCGTCTCCAAGCCCATAGACGTTCGCCAATTGGACGAAGTTTTAAACAAGTTTGTCCGAGATAAGCATATTGAGGAGGCGAAGAAATACGCCGCGCAAACAACGCCGCCGGAAAAGCCTCAGCAAACAACAGATCAAGCAATTAATCAAACGACGAATCCCAAGTTGCTCAAATTTTTCCGCCAAGACGCGGAAAAGGCGATTGCCGTGTTACGGGAAACGGTGAAAAACGGCGACACGAAACTCTTTACTATCACCGTCCACGCCATGAAATCGGCATTGGCGAACGTAGGCGAGAGCGAGGCGTCCCGCGCCGCCGCCGCATTGGAGAGCGCGGGGCGAAGCGGCGGCATGGAATATATCGCGGCTAATATAGATGAATTTATCAAAACGCTTGAATCGCTGATAGATAAATTCGGCGGAGTGAAAACCAATGACGCGGTCACGGAGGAATCCGATATAGACGAAGACAAAAATTACCTAACGGAACAATTGCGCCTGATAAAATCCGCTTGCGATAACTACGATGACGACGCGGCTTACGCCGCCCTAGACCGATTGAAAGAGAAACGGTGGAAGCCGTCAACTGCAAAGTCATTGGAAAAGATCCGCGACGCGCTATACGTATCCAGCGACTTTGATGGCGCGGCGAAGCAGTGCGCGTCGCTGTTTGACTCTATGGCGCTCGATAACTTATTTTCAGATCCAAGGAGATGATGATGAGACTCGAACACAAATTATCCGTGACCCTGTTTATCGCTTTCGTCGCCGTCATTACCCTGATGTTTACCGTATCGCTGACACACTCCGCCAAAACCGGCAAAGAGTCGCAGTACGAGATTGGAAAATCTATGGCCGAGGTTAGATCGGAGGAGGTCAAGAGTTTTTTGGATAAGAAAATCACCGAACTTAGGGTATTGGAACAAAACATTTTGGCGATAATGCATCTAAGCGACAAGGACAAAGCGGAAATTATAAGCAAACTGCTGTACGCTATATCCGACCAACCGGTCGTTTCCGATATTTACGTTACTTTTGACAGGGGCGCGTACTTTGGCGCCGACAAGACGGATGCGGATAGGTTTTACAGCATAGAGGCGTTCCTCAAGGAATCCGGCGAGAGGACGATGATTTTGGAACCTAATGATAGCGTTGGCGCCGCCGACGAATGGTATCACGGGCCGAAGATTACGGGAAAACTCCATTTGACGGAGCCGTACGAATGGAGATATCCGAGCGAAACGCGCGTGCGCAAAATGTTCACGCTCAGCGCCCCCATTGCGGCCGACGGAAAATTCATTGGAATGGTTGGTGTGGATTTGCAATTGGACTTGTTGCAGAAGTACTTGTTTGACAAGATGATAGACGATAAGTCGGGCGCCTACGCCGTACTAGTGTCAAACAACGGATTGATGGCCGCGCACCCGAGGGCGGATTTGATGCTTGGCGAGTTGGGCGAGGATATGGACGCCGCGGAGCATAAGGCGCTCAAAGACGCCGTAAAAAAAGGCGAGTACCGCCGTGTGCTCAAAAAGAGCCTGAAGATGGACGAATTTTCATTAGTGTCGTACGTTCCGATTTTGCCGGACGGGCTTGAATCGCCGTGGTCGCTCGCTTACGCCGTGTCGCTTGAGGTTGTGCAGGCCGAGGCTAAGGCGGCGCGGGATAAAATGATAACGCTTGGAATTCTTTGCGCCGTCGCGTGGGGAGTATTTATATTACTGTTCATGGTGTTTGTTTCCGCGTTCCTCAAATCAGAACGCAAGGCGATGGTATACTTGGAGCAAGCCAAAGATGAGGCGGAAATGGCTAACCGCAGCAAATCGAATTTTTTAGCCACCATGTCTCACGAAATCCGCACGCCGATGAACGCGATTATCGGGATAACGCAAATACAACTGCAACGCGAGGATTTGCCGGACGATTACGCGACAGCGTTTCGGAAAATATATGACTCCGCCAATAACCAGCTCGGCATAATCAACGATATTTTGGATATGTCCAAAATCGAAACGGGTAAAATGGAACTAAATCCTGTGGAATATGATACGCCCAGTTTGATAAACGACGCCGTGCAGTTCAACATTGTTCGAATCGGGGAGAAACGAATCGAGTTCGTGGTTGACGTTGACGAAAATTTGCCGTCAAAACTCTATGGCGACGAATTACGTATCAAACAAATACTCAATAATCTGCTTTCCAACGCCATAAAGTATACCAAAGAGGGGAGTGTGAAATTGTCGATAGGTTATTCGACGGATAACGGCGACGGCGTTATGTTGCGCTTTGCGGTGGAGGATACCGGTCAGGGTATGAAACCGCAGGACAAGGAGCGGCTCTTCGCGGAATACCAGCGCTTCAACGCCGAAGCCAACCGCGCCACGGAGGGGACGGGGCTTGGTCTGAATATCACGAAAAAATTATTGGATATGATGGACGGTACTATCGGCGTGGAGAGCGAATACGGCAAAGGCAGCGTATTCACCGTAACCATCCGCCAGAAAGCGGTGGAGTGTCCGGCCATAGGCGCGAGCGTTGCGGAGCAGTTACGTAAATTCGCGTTCATCGACGGTAGGCGCGTGTCGAATCTGCGGATTAACCGCGAGCTTATGCCGTACGGGAACGTATTAGTGGTGGACGACGTGGCCACTAACCTATATGTGGCGGAGAGATTGCTGTCGCTGTATCAATTAAAAGTAGAAACGGCGGAGAGCGGGTTCGAGGCCGTTGAGAAGGTGAAGGCCGGCGCTGTTTACGACGTTATTTTCATGGATCACATGATGCCGCGTATGGACGGTATGGAGACTATGCTGAAACTGCGCGAACTCGGATACACAAATACGATAGTGGTGCTGACCGCCAACGCGTTGGTGGGTAACGACGAAATGTTCAAGCAAAAGGGATTCGACGGATTCATCTCCAAGCCGATAGACGTTTGCCAATTAGACGAGGCCTTAAACAAGTTTGTCCGAGACAAGCATCTTGATGAGGCGAAGAAATACGCCGCGCAAACAACCGATCAAGCGGTTAATCAAACGACGAACCCCAAGTTGCTCAAATATTTCCGCCAAGACGCGGAAAATGCGATTGCCGCGTTACGGGAAACGGTTAAGAACGGCGACGCTAAACTCTTTACTATCACCGTCCACGCCATGAAATCGGCATTGGCGAACGTAGGCGAGAGCGAGGCGTCCCGTGCCGCCGCCGCGTTGGAGAGCGCGGGGCGAAGCGGCGGCATGGAATATATCGCGGCTAATATAGATAAATTTATCAAAACGTTAGAATCGTTGATCAATAAATTCAGCGGCACAAAAAGCGTCAACGTCGCTGATAATGACGGTATGGATAATTCAAGCGTGACGGAAGATACCGATTATCTCACGGAACAACTGCGCATAATAAAATCGGCTTGCGGCAATTATGACGATGACGCGGTCTACGCGGCTCTTGACCGGCTGAAAGAGAGACGCTGGAAACTATCGACAACAGCGTCATTAGAAAAAATATACGATACCATGTTCGCGTTCAGCGACTTTGACGGCGCGGCGAAACAATGCGAGGCGCTTATGGATACATATAGTAATTAACCGTATCGGAGCGCGGGAAATCGCGCTCCGTCACATTACATAAAAAAGATAGGAGCTATTGCAATGAGACTAAAACACAAATTACCGCTGATACTCTTTATCGCCTTCGTCGCGGTCATCTCTCTGACGTTCACGGTGTCGCTGACAAATTCCGCCAGAACCGGCAGGGAGTCGCAGTACGAGATAGGCAGGTCTATGGCCGCTATTCGATCGGAGGAGATCAGAAGCTTTTTGGAGAAGAAGATAACGGAACTTATAGCGTTAGAACGCAGCATTCAGGCGATAATGAGTCTGAGCGACAAGGAGAAGGCGGAAATTCTGAGCAAACAGCTCTACGCCATATCCGAACAACCGGCCGTTTCCGATGTCTACGTTACCTTCGAGAGGGGCGCGTATTTCAGCGCCGGCAAGACGGAAGCCGGCAAGTACTACAGTATAGAGGCGTTCCTTACGGAATCCGGCAAGAGAACTGTGATTATAGAGCCGGATGATGAAGTCGCGGACGACGACGAATGGTACAACGGGCCGAAGGAAACGAAGAAACTCCATTTGACGGAACCTTATGAATGGACGTATCCTAAAGAAACGAATCCGCGAAAAATGTTCACGCTGAGCGCCCCCATAATAGCCGACGGAAAGTTCGTAGGTGTCGCGGGAATCGACTTGCAGTTGGATCTGATGCAGAAACACCTGTTCGACAAGATGATAGACGAGAAGAAAGGCGCTTACGCCGTATTGCTTTCCAACGACGGTTTGATGGCCGCGCACCCTAAAAAGGAGTTGGTGCTCGGCGAGGTCGGCGAAGACATGGACTCTTCGGATCGTCAGGTGTTAAAGGCGGCTATAAAAAAAGGCGATTACCGCCGTGTGCTCAAGAAGAGTCTTAACACGGGCGATTTTTCCCTCGTCTCCTACGTTCCGATGCTGCCGGACGGACTTGAGTCGCCGTGGTCGCTGGCTTACGCGGTATCTCTCGATATTGTACAGGCCGAGGCGAAAAAGGCGCGGAACAACATTATTATGTTGGGAATTTTCTGCACCGTCGCGTGGGGGGTATTTCTGTTGCTGTTCATGTCCGCCATTTTCGGCAGAATCACCCGCACGGTCACCGCGCTCAGCCGGATGACCGATGGCGACGGCGACCTGTCCATCCGCCTTGACGATCGCGGCAGCGACGAATTCGGGCAGATGGCGCGGGGTCTGAACAGCCTGATGGAGAAGCTGCACTCTATGATAAAGACGTTGAACAAAATGACCGAGGGCGACGGCGACCTAACCATACGCTTTGAGGAGCGCGGCAAGGGCGAATTCGGACAAATGGCGCGAGGCCTGAACGAGCTGATGGAAAAATTACATTCCACTATAAAGACGACGCAGGCGGAAGCGAAAAACCTGTCTAACACATCCGCGGCGCTGTTCGAGCTCTCGAATGTGCTCTCCAAATCCTCCGAAACCACGCTTGAAGAGTCTATAAGCGTCTCCCGCCAAAGCAAAGAGACGAGCGAGAACGTTCAGGGCATCGCGAGCGCGGCGGCGCGGTCAAGCGCCGGCGCCGAAGAACTCTCAGCCACCGCGGAGCAGATGGGTTCAAACATGAACACCGTCATAAACGCCGTAGGGGAGATGAACGAAAGTTTCACCAAAATCACCGACAACACGCGGGAGTCGAAAACCATAGCCGGCAGGGCGATAGACAAAGCCTCGGCCGCGATGGATGCTATGGACGCGCTCGGGGCGTCGGTGGAAGAGATCGGTCAATTTACCAACGCCATCAAAACCATCGCCAAAAAGACGAACCTGCTGTCGCTGAACGCCGCTGTAGAAGCGGCGCGCGCCGGAGAGTCAGGAAAAGGCTTCGCGGTTGTGGCCGGCGAGGTTAAACAGCTGGCAAATCAAAGCACGTCAAACGCCAACGACATCACGTTGCGCATAGAAAAGATACAAACCGAAACCGCCGACGCCATAGATGTCATAAGGGAGATATCCTCCATCATAAAAAAGATCGGCGAGTCCGCGAATTCGATATCCGAGAACGTCGAGCGGCAGATAGAAGTAAGCGTTGACCTGACAGACAAGGCCAAGCAGACGAACACCGGCGCTCAGCAAGTGGTTCAAGCGATAAGCGACGTGGCGGCGTCCATACACGCCTCAGCCAAACACGCCGACATAGCCGCCGCCGGAGCGCAACACGTATCCGACAGCATCGGCGTTATCCACGGAGACGCGGAAAAGACAAACGCCTATTCCACGGAATTGAAAGAAGCGGCAAACTCATTGAAGAATATGGCGGAGCAGTTAGATTCGATAGTCCGCCGGTTTAAGACTTAAAATCTTTGAAAACACTCTATACTACCGCAAAGAATACGAATTTGGCGGACACCTACATTCCCACCATAATTCTAGACGACCTTAGCCGCGTTATCCCAACAACGAGCTATGGTTGACGGCAGGATCATATTTTTCGCAAAAACTTCGATTATTCGTTTCGGCAAATATTATTTTAATATGTGATTATAGAGGGAAAAAATAAGAAAGATCAGGATTTATATTTATGACCGCCCTTGAAGCGTTAAAAAAGTATTTCGGTTACGGCGAATTTCGCGGCGGGCAAGAAACGTTGATAAACGGTATTCTTGCCGGCAAAGACGTGCTGGGCATAATGCCCACCGGCGCCGGGAAATCGATATGCTTTCAGGTTCCGTCGCTAATGATGGACGGTATCGCGCTTATCGTGTCGCCCTTGGTTTCCCTCATGAAAGATCAGGTGAACGCCCTGACCCGATCCGGCATCCCGGCGGCGTACATCAACTCGTCGCTGACGCAGATACAGATAAACAAAGCGCTCCGAAACGCCGTAAACGGCGCGTATAAATTGATATACGTCGCCCCGGAGAGGCTGCCTACGCCGGAGTTCATGGCGTTCGCCCGGTCGGTCAGTATATCAATGTTGGCGGTTGACGAGGCGCACTGCATATCGCAATGGGGGCAAGACTTCCGCCCCAGCTACACGCGGATACCCGATTTCATAGCGAAACTGTCAAAACGCCCCGTCGTGTCCGCGTTCACGGCCACCGCCACGCCTAAGGTGCGCAGAGACATTCTGGCCCTGCTTAATCTCCGCGACCCGCAGATTTTAATAGCCGGCTTCGACCGCAAAAACCTCTACTTCGGCGCTCGGAAACCGTGGCGCAAATACGACGCCCTCTCCGCGTTTCTGAAAGAACGGGAAGGTCGCAGCGGAATAGTTTACTGCGGCACGCGCAGTTATGTGGAAACTATATGCAAACGGTTACGGGCCGACGGATACAGCGTCTCCCGTTACCACGCCGGCCTGCCCGATAAAGAACGTCACGACAATCAAGACGATTTCCTGCACGACCGGGCGAAAATAATGGTCGCGACAAACGCCTTCGGCATGGGAATAGACAAATCCAACGTATCGTTTGTGATACACATCAATATGCCCAAAGATATAGAGAGTTACTATCAGGAAGCGGGACGCGCCGGGCGCGACGGCGAACCCGCCGAGTGCATACTCTTCTACAGCGACAGAGACATCCGGATGAACGCGTGGCTGCTCGAAAACGAAAAAGAGTCCAGATATCCGAACAGAGAAATGGAGCGGCGGCTGAAAGAGCGCAGCAAAGAGCGTATGCGAGAGATGATCTCTTACAGCACGACAACGGAGTGCCTGCGCGGATTCATACTCAAATACTTCGGCGAGACCCCGCCGGAAAGATGCGGCAACTGCGACCGCTGCAACGCCGTCGCCGTTACGACAGACGAGGTTGACAAACCCAAAAAAGCCGCCAAGAAGGACAAGGCCGGCGCAAAGAAAAGAGCGGTCAAGACAAAAATTGCCGACAAGACCGATAAGGCGGGAAAGAGAGACGATATAAAGACCGCGGACAAGATCGGCACCGCGAGAAAATTAGACGGAGTCAAAATCGCGAACAAGAGCGTCGCAAAGAAAATTGCGAACAAAACCGTTACGAAAAAAAACGCCGCGAAGAAAAAAGCCGGTGTAACAACGGATAAAGAACATAAAACAGCCGAGATATTGACATGCGTGAAAATCACCGACAAACGGGCCCCGGTGAGCGCGATCGCCGGGAGAATAAACGAATACTTCGTCCCGCTAAACCGTAAAGAAGTCAGCGCGATCGCCATCAATGAATGGTTAGTCTCCGAAGGTTACATCGATACCATAAACGACAAAGGCAAGAACAGAAAGGTCACCACGGACAAGGGAATCTCGATCGGAATAATAACCGATATACGAAAGGTCGGCGTCGAAAGAGTGCGGATAAATATGTTTGACCGAAAAGCGCAGGAATTGGTGGTGGCGAAATTTTGCGGGACGGAGGGATTCGGAGAGGGTTATACGGGTTTGACGGAAGCGGCGCAAGCGTTGTGTGATCTGTTTCAGCCTGAATCGACAGTCATCCCGGAATTGACCCGGTATCCCGAAGAAGAACAAGTGATCGAATGCGAAGAGCCTTCTCTTGACGAACACGATGTTGTTGTCAAGACGCCTTCGGATGTCGAAAGTGAAGAACCATTTATCGATGAACACGATACGGATGTAGAGACGCAGCCTCCGCTTGTAGAACCTATAGAACCAGTGAACCCGCCGAGAACCGTACTCTCCATAATCGCGGACGCCCTGAAATCACTCGGCAAGATTTTTTTCGGACGCTAGAGACCGTATCACCGCAATCCTCCGCTCCCCAAGCCCCAGCTCCGCCGCCTCCGCGTTAAATATCTCCGCATCTTCAAATTGATACACGTCGTCAAGAATCTTACTCTTGTAAAGCACAATCTTCCCCCCCGGTTTGAGCAGCCGCAGCAATATCGGCTTATAGAACGGCTCAATCTTGACAGAGCGGGAAACGATTATGTCGAAACAGCCCCTGCCCGCAATATCCTCAATCCGCTGATCCGAAAATTCGCAATTCTCAAGCCCAAGCGCCTCCGCCGCACCCCTCACCGCCGCGATCTTCTTCTTCTTCGAGTCGAGCAGCGTAATCCTAGCGTCCCTGAAGACAATGGCCAACGGAATCCCCGGCAGCCCCCCGCCCGTCCCGAAGTCCAGCACGCCGCGCCCGCCGAACTCCACGTACTTGGTTGACAGGAGCGAGTCCAAGAAGTGCGTCGTCCATATATCGTCCGCGTCCGTCTGCCGCGAAAATAGATTGATCTTGCTATTTTCAGACACAAGCCACGCGCGGTACCGCTCAAACGCCACCAAAAGCCCCTCGGCGCGTCCCGGAAATGTCCGCTCCAAAAATTGTTTGAAAATATTCTTTTGATTCATAGTTACAAAAATATATATTTATACGGTGATTTTGCGCGATTATTTAGGCTGACCTATACTAGGGAGGGTTTTTTATTATGACGCCGCCGTTTTCCCAAAGCGCCCAAGGCATGCGCTCCTCCGAGATCCGCCGGATAATGAAACTCGCCGGCGACCCGTCGCTGATCTCCTTCGCCGGCGGCTCACCGGGCACGTCGCTGCTCCCCGTAGACATCGTCGACGATCTCTACGGCGCCTTGTCGACCCAAGCCAAGCGGACCGCCATGCAGTACGGAGCGACCGACGGCTACCAGCCGCTGATCGCGGAAATCTCCCGGTATCTGGAATCCAAAGGTATCAACATGAATGGCCAAGGCCTGATAGTGACCACCGGCGCTCAGCAGGCCATAAACCTGGTCGCCAAGGTCTTCGTAGACCCCGGCGACGTCGTCGTCACCGAATACCCCAGCTTTATCGGCGCTTTGGCCGCTTTCAAGTCCTACGGCGCGGAGACCGTCGGCGTGCCGATGGACGACAACGGAATCATCATCCCCGAACTCCTGAAAACGCTCGACCGCCTGGGGAAGAAGGCCAAGATACTCTACCTAACGCCCTACTTCCACAATCCCGCCGGGATAATCTACGGCGCAGACCGCAAAAGGGAACTCTTAGACGCCCTAAAAGGCCGCGACATCATATTGCTGGAAGACGACCCCTACGGCGAACTCTACTTCGACGCCGCCGACAAGCCGCTCACCGCGGCCATGAAGTCCGTGCCGAACCATCCCGCAGAGATATGCTACACCGGCTCTTTCGCCAAGATATTCGGCCCCGGAATGCGTTTAGGATGGCTCTGCGCTTCGCCGGAGATAATAGACAAGTGCCAGCTGGCCAAACAGTCGATGGACGCCTGCTCGCCAACCTTCACGCAGGTATTGGCCGCCGAGTTCTTGTCCAAAAACAAGATGCCCGCCTACTTAGAGACCCTCCGCGCAGCCTACAAACGCCGCGCCGGAATAATGCTGAACAGTCTGAAAGAACTGATGCCTCCCGGTGTAAAATGGACAATCCCGCGAGGCGGCTTCTACATCTGGGTAACGCTGCCGGAGTACATGAACGCCTCCGACGTCTTCCAGAAAACCTTCGAAGGCGGAGCCGCGTTCGTGATAGGGAGCGCGTTCGACCCGGCAGGGAAAAAGAACGACTGTCTGCGCTTGGCTTTCTCCAATACGCCTGTCGAGGATATCGAGCGCGGGATGGAAATCGTAACAGACGCGGTCAAGGCGTTTGTCAAAAAATAAATCAACACAAAAAGGATTGACAAAATGGTAGACAAAGCATTGCTGGAAATTCTCTGCTGCCCGGAAACGAAACAAAGCGTTTCGCTGATCGGCAAAGACGCCGTCCAAAAGATCAACGACGGCATCAAGTCCGGAACCGTCGTCAACCGCGGCGGCGCCACAGTCAAAGAGGCCATCGACGGCGGTCTGTTGCGCGAAGACGGCAAGTACCTCTACCCGATCCGCGAGGATATTCCCATTATGCTGATCGACGAGGCGTTTTCGGTCGGGGCTTGATGGATTAGTTTGAGTTGATGATTCATGATTGATAACATTGAAACTTTACAATAAGGAGAGCTTGATAATGAAACGCTTTTTTGCGAGTATTGTTTTGGTAGTGGTAGTCGCCGCAACTTCCGCGTTGGGTGCAGAGGATTGGGATGAGGATTGGGGCTTTGGTATACGCGTCGGGTTGACTTTCGGTATGCTTCAGGCCGAAAACGCGCCGACCTTGAATACCCCCGGATATGGCGCGAGTATCGGTATAATATTGGGATACCCCCTCTCTAAGCACTTCGGCTTTGTCTCAGGGCTTGATATGACCACTATGGGGCTTGGCTACTACAATAACAACATCGATGAAGAGGTATCCATTAGAAACGGCCTATTATCCGTTCCCCTTACGATACGATTCCAGATAGACGAAAGCTTCCCGCTCTACCTAGCGTTTGGAGGTCAATTAGATTTTCCTTTCTACCCCAAGGCGGCAATCGGCGATAAGGGATACGCCATAAAAGACAGGGCATTCGCCGACATTGGCCTCAGCGCCGGAATCGGTTACGCTTTTGAGGATGCGCTGAACGTTGACCTTAAGTATGTTTATAACCTCAACCCGGCGTTTGACGAAAAGGCGCGGGGCGGGGCGGGCAAAAACTCTCTCCATTGCGTGTGGGCCGGATTTTCCATTGCGGTGGGATTGTTTAAAGACGACGCCGCAACCGCCGAGAAAAACGCGCGACTCAAAGCCGAGGCCGACGCGAGAGAGGCGCGGGTCAGGGCCATGCAGGCGCGCGACGCCGAAAGAATGGCGCGAGTCAACGCAAATCCCACGGGTTTTGGATATACCCCGCAACCAGAACCACGCGCACGCGCCGAATCACGCTCCGAAACGGAACAGGTGCTGCTCGAACGCGGTATGATAGTGCTCGACGCCGTCTACTTTGAGACCGGCAAGGCCGAAATACACCGGAATTCTAAACCGTACCTGACGACCATAGCCAAAATGCTGGTGAAATACCCCAAACTCAGGCTCGAAATCGGCGGGCACACGGACAATGTCGGGAGCCTGCAAAGCAACATGACCCTAAGCCAACAGCGGGCGGACAGAGTGTCCGTGTTCATGCGCAGCGTGGAGCCGTCGCTCTCCGATATGCTGTCGGCGAAAGGGTACGGGCCTACGGAACCTAAGGCCGATAACAACACGGCGGAGGGGCGGGAGACTAATAGGCGGGTGGAGCTGAAAGTGCTGAATCCGGAGGTGCTGGCGGAGTATAAATAATCGCTGGGCGCGGATGAACGCCGCCATGACGCCGACCACACAGTGTGATCGGCGGGGCGGTTTTTCCGTGAAACAGTCAGTTTTGAACACAACGCACTGAAAACCCTTGGTTCTTGTTGGTATTGTCACGACTCATGCTATTGTTGCCGCGATACATACTGCAATAGTAGGCATATAAGCCATCCCAACCCGACCTCTCCGTGGCCATCCACCAAATGCCGCTTTCTCCGGCATAGCTGAAACTGCCGCTTGGGGAACGGGAGCCACCCGGTATGGCCGAAAATTCGAAATTATCCGTACCGTTACCGTCATTTCCATAATAGTCTTGATTCCAGCCATTTTCCGATTTCAGCCTTCCACCTGCCACTGCCAAACCACCGACATACGTAATCAACGTATCCCATTCTGCCCAAGATGGCAAATGCCATCCCGCAGGACAAACCCCTTGCCGTTTTACATCACTTCCCCCCCACGTAGTGGTTGTGTAGATCGCCTCCAAACCCATCGCCGTCGGCCAATCGTAGAGTCTGCCGTATTTGTTGCAGTTGGAATTATTGTTATTATAACACCACGAAAAACCTGTTTCTCTATTTAGGTTCTCCGCCATCCACGTTTGACCGCCTATTACGATGGTCTTGCATGAATTGGCCGTTCCATCTTTCCCGCAACTATTAGTTCCGCCTACGTTGTTGCCAGCGCCGCCACTGTTGTTGCCACCGTTGCCGTCGTTGCCGCCGCTATTGTTGCCGCCGCTATTGTTACCGCCGCTATTGTTGCCGCCGCCATCGTTGCCTCCACTATCAGTATTAGTACCGCTCCCCGGCCAATTATACGTCCCGTCCTCCCCCTCCGAGCACCCCGACGCCACAATCACCGCCAGCGCCGCCGCAACCGCCAAGAGCAAAACCAGCCCCCGGCGCAAGTACTTTCCCGTCAAACTGCCGTTCCCCGAACCTGCGCCCAAGCCCAAACGACGATTCTGTCCGCGCATATACCGCCTCCTTATCCTTGATTTTTTCTAGTTATAATGATTAATTGCCTACATCCGCAATATAATATTTTCCGCCAACTCGATGCAAATTATTGTCCGAATTAATATTTCTAGGATTAAAAGGGTTATGAGATTAATTTGATAAATAGCTGACCACGAACTCCTCCGTAAACAGCTCCCTCTCCTCCCCGGCGCCGACGAAGACCGCGTTGCCCGCCCCGATATCCACGGGGAGAATTTTTATCCCCGGCCCCTGACCCGACCCGCCGCCTATCCAGCCCTTTATCTCCGCAACGTTCTCCGCCGCGGCAAGCACTATCAGCCCTAGCGACGAGTTTCGCGGCGAGAGGTCGGCGTCTTTCGGCTTTTGGGCGATGTGGGGGATTATCTTCAGATTCTTCAGTATCTCCAAGACGCCGTTGGCGTCGCCGAGGCCCTGCTTTATCAGCATGAACTCGTGTTTCGCCGTTTCATACGGCATCCGTTTGCTTGCCGGCAGCGTGATCTGCATGACCATGCCGTGTTTGCCGCCGCCCAGCAGATTTTTGGAGTATATGTTGATATTGCCGCTGTGCGCCTCTATTATCGAGCGTATCACGCACAAACCTAGGCCGGTGCCGCCCGTGCTCTGCTTTGTGGTGAAGAACGTCGTGAAGAAATTCGCCAGATTGTCGGCGTCGCATCCGACCCCGTCGTCCTCTATGACGGTCAGCGCTACCGCGCCGCAGGCGCTGAACCTGACGCTTATGCTCTGCGCCCCGGCCTCGAAGGCGTTGCAGAACGCGTTGACAAAAACGCGGCCGAGCTTTTCCGGGCTGCCGTTGACAAAAACGCCCTCCGTCTGCGCGGTGCCGCTCTGAACGTAGCTGATATTGATCTTTGACGACTGCCTATGGAAGTATACGTCAACGCACGCGCGTAGCGCTTGAACAAGTTCAATCTCCTTGTTCTCGTGCATGACTTTAGACCTAGAGAGCTCTAGCACGCTCAGGCTGAACTCCTGCAATTTGGCGGTGGTCTGCGCGATGTTGTCGACCATGCCCCGGTCTCTTTCGTTCAGCTCTTTGGACTTTGTGAGCAGCGCGGCGTAGCCGGAGATGATCATCATGTAATTTTTTATCTCGTGATTGATAAAGGCGCTCGATTGGCCGAGTTCCCGCAGTGGTTTGGTCGTTTCCAGGTCTTTGTAGGCCTCGCGCAAGCTGAGGTGCGCGGCGTTCCGCTCCGCCACCATCGCCGTAAATTTGTTGAAGATCGTCATCATGCCGATAGCGCAATAGCAGAGAATGCCGATTATGCCGAGCATCGTGTGTTTGACCATATCGGTACCGGCCAGTTTGAAGAACGTCGCGGCAACGGCAGGATACGACAGGGCGATAAGCACAAAGGCGTAGAACATCGCAAGCCCTACGAGCTGTATGATCCTCATCGACTTCTGCAGCACGGTCGTCTTGAGGAGGCTCGTCAGGTGCAGGTAGAGCAGATACACGAGCGTGGCGATCATGTACGGTTCGAAAAGGTACGTGTAGGGTGCGGCCGCGAAAATCACCCCGTCGGCGGCGCGGCGGAACATGATGCCGGAGAAGAAAAGCGCGGCGAACACGGCGGCGAGGGCGACGAGCGTCTTAACCACCTTCGCGTTCCTCTTGCCCGATATGACCATTATGTTCCAAACAAAGAGCGGCGGAAATAACAGCACGACGGCGTGCAGGAGCAGAATGCACCACATAGAGGAGTGGCTGCCGCGCACGACCCAAATATCAACTACGCAAAAGAGGCCGATCAGAAAATTCCTGACCGCGTATACCGGAAGGCTGCGGTCAATCCTCGCCTTAAACTCAAGGACGACAAAAAAGGCGCCTATCACCATGAGCAATAGGCACAAAAACATTAATACATCGTATAACAATTGGCTACTCCTCCCGCCGGATTCCGCGCGCCGACCAGAGACACTCCGAAATGTCCGCGGTCTAGGCCACGTCGATCATATCGTCTTCCGCTCCCGCGACGTCCGCGCCGCTATTGTACTCAAGCTCCACGCTGTCGCTCTCGCTCTTCATCTGCTCGATGAGATCCTCGCGCCCTATGCGCTGGAGATGGCGGATGCGCTTGTACTCGTTCCGGTGCTCCGGGCAGTACTTGGGGTAGATGAACTGCCTCGGGTAGAGCTTCACCTCGAACTGGTTGTCGCACCCCGGCAATTTGCAGTTCATGACCGTCATCGTCACCTCCGTATAGGGGTGCGGGATCGTCTGATTCTTAATATTGACGTTCTCCGGCCGGGAGCGTTTGCGGATCCTATAGCGATCCTGCCTATGCTCGGCGCAGTATTTGGAGATATGGATGCCGTAAAATATCTTACCGCACCCCGGATACTGGCACTTCTTCTCGCGCAGTTTCTGCCTGCGCCGCGATTTGGGTAGCTGCATATATTAGGGGTCTCCATTGTGTGGATGGGACATTGTTGAGGACACATTGCCGGTCAACAATTTGATAATATACGGGCGTTTTGTAAAAAAATCAACAGCAATTTACATTTTTTTTGCCGCGACATTTTTTTTGATTGACAACTGTTTTTGTAACACGTTGATTTTCAACAAATTACGAGAGCCGATAGCCGACGCGCTTTTTTTTGTTTTTTTTGCGTATTTGTATAAAAATTATGTATTTTCTATAGTATGGACAGACCGCGCGCAATCAAAGCCCCGCCCACGCTCGACCGCTCTTGGGTCGCCGCGTGCGGTCTTTTGAGCGGCGTGAGGCCCGGCGGCCGCCTGACGCTCGACCTCTCCGAGACGACGCGGGTCGACTCGGCGGGCGTCTGCTTCATGGAACTCCTACGCCGAATGTACCGCGAACAGGGGGGCGAATTCACCCTCCAAGGCGCTAACCCGCAGATAGAAAGCCAGCTTGCCGAAGAAAAGAACGCCGCAACCGTAAGCGCCGCGGCAACGGCGCCTACCCCCAAAGAGGGCCCTATCGAACGCATCGGAAGCGCGACAGCCGAAGCCGCGGGCACCTCCGTAAGCGCCCTCTCAGTACTGGCCGAGATGCTCTATTGGAGCACAATCGGCTTCTTCAAGCGGCAAAACATAAAAAAAGGCGCTCTCTACGAACAAATGTACCAGCTGGGCTACAAGGCCGTGGGGATCATCGCCCTGCTCTCATTCCTGATAGGCACCGTGCTCTCCCTGCAGAGCGCCAAGCAGCTGAAGACGCTGGGGATGGGCATCTTCCTTGTCCCCCTTATCGGCATAACCATGATCCGCCAGATGGGCCCGCTGCTCACGGCGATCATCCTCGCCGGACGCACCGGCAGCGCCACGACCGCCGAGATCGCCACAATGGTGGTCGGGGAGGAGGTGGACGCCCTCCGCGCAATGGGCGTGAACCCCATGCAGTACATAATGGCCCCTAAATTCTGGGCTATATCCCTGACAATGCCCCTCCTGTCCATAATCGCCACGGCCACCGGGATACTCGGCGGGTACGTGATCGCGTACCTGTATCTGGACATGACCTCCTCCATGTTTATGCGGGAGCTGGCCAAGGTGATAAAGCTGGAGCACATTCTGGCCGGATGCTTCAAATCCATGGTCTTCGCGTGGCTTATTATATGGATAGGGTGCTACTTCGGTTTCCGGGTTAGGGGCGGCGCGGAATCGGTGGGCAAAGAGACGACGTCAAGCGTGGTCGCCGGGATCTTCATAATAATCGTGGCGAACGCGCTGTTTTCGTTTGTGATGTGATCCGTTTATAATTTATACCGTTGGATTTTTAAAGTTCTATCGATGTATATTTATTCTGAGATAGCCAATAACGAAAGGATCAACCCGATGCGCAAACTCTTACTGGCTACGGCGGCGGTCGCGGCGGCGATTTGCTGGGGCTTACGCTGTTGAGACGGCTTTATGACTTCCTTTTCCATGTCCAAAACGTATTGCGCCCCAAGTCGGCTTTCAATGTTGAAGTAGATTTTCATCATATCGGTACGCCACCCCGCTCTAAAAATTGTTTCACGACCAAACGACAATCAATAAACATTGCTTGACTTGGAATATCACCAATTTCTTTATCATTTATCGAACTGCCGCTATCAATCTTGAACACAACGCACAGAAAGGCCACTACGCTTGTCGCAGTTATCGTCTAGGGCCACGTCGTTAAAGCTCTTGTTCATAATTCGGCTCACGGCGCTACCCATTGATGTTTCCGTGGCAGTCCACCATCTACCATCGTATTTGTCACCAATGAAAACGGATTTACCTGCAAAAGGACCAGAGACTTGGGTACTCAGAGAACCACCTGGCAGAGCCGAAAACCCGTAATTATCAAAACCAGAACCGTATCCGACAACGCCGATTTCCCAGCCGTATTTTGCTTTTAGTTTTGCGCCAGCCACAACACCTACTTCTTCCACCAAAATACGCCATTCCTTATGGGTAGGTAAATGCCAACCATCAGGACAAGCTTTTCTTGCCGTTTCCCAATCGTAAAGTCGACCATACTTCACACAGTAGGATTCATTGTTATTGTAACACCAACTTTTGCCAATGTTGATATTCAGGTTTTCCGCCATCCATGTCTGATTACCTATTTTTACAGTTTTGAATGCTTTGGGGATTGTTTCTGTTATAAATGGTTTTGTTTCTCTTTCAAACCTATTTTGAAGACAACGCACAGAAAACCCACTATGTTTGTAACTTTGAAACTCATTTACAAGGTTTTGGTTTCGCATCATTTCTACGTACCAGACGGTCGTCGAATTTTCGTTTCCCGAGGATGTCCACCACATCCCACCAGTGTCAATACCTCTGAATTTCACACCCTCAATTAAGCCACCCCCAGGCAGAGCCGCCCATCCGGTTTTTGTTTTTAGTTTTTTACCAGCCGTTTCAAAACCACCCATTGTTGATATCAAAACACCCCATTCATCACGTGTCGGTAAATGCCATCCTTGTGGACAAGCAGCTCTCGCCGCTTCCCACGTGTACAATCGACCGTATTTGGCACAATTATCGGAATTGTTTTCATAACACCAAGAAGGACTTACTTCTATGTTTAGATTTCCGGCCATCCACGTTTGATCCCCTATTTTTATCGTTTTGATTGTATCAGTGTTTATTTCTGCCCATGATGTACCTAAACTAACTATCACAATTAACAAAAACACTTCAATAATTTTCCTCAGTGATGTTGCCATAATCCCATCCTATTAAATGTGAAAAAATATAGTCACTCGTCATTAATTAATGACTCACGTCAATGGTACTTCACGGTTTTTTGCAAAAACATATCATTTCCCTTAGTAGTAATATAATATCTTTCCACTCAATTTCTCAACTATTTTATGACATTTTTAATGTTCTATATTATTCCGTAGGCATTAAATAGCCCTTTTTATGTCTAAATCGATGGTTATGTACCAAATATATACATTACGGGAGCAGTGCTGGCGTATCATATGTCGCCGCTCTGCACCCACTCCGACCCGATCAGCACAGCAACCATCACCGCCACCACGTCCCGACTTAGTCCAATCAAAATCTTTGGGAATTATATACATAACTCCACGAATTCCCCGCGAATTCCCCGAAAACGCCGCCGAACGCCCCGCGAATCCCGCAGAATTCCGCCGAATACCCGCCGGCGGCCCCTGCGGAGCCAGATAATTAATTCCCAAATCTTTCATAATGCGCACTCTTATCAATAAAAAGTGAATATATAGTTAAATTACCCTCCGTCGCGCCACAACGTTATGTTGCCTCTGCGTCCCGCGCCCGGACAGCCCAAAATAAAAAAGGCAGAAACCCGTCCCTACCGCTATAGCCTATATACTAAATATATATTATTCCACAGTTCACAAATTGAAAATTGTGAAAAAAAGCCATCCATAAAACGCCGTCCCCGCCCGAAGAGCCTCAAATTCGATGGAAAAGGCGTTCCCCCTGACCAGAAAACCACCCTTAAAAGCGCGTTTTTAGCCGTCGGAAAGCCCGTAAAGTCGTCTAAACGAGCGTGATTTTGGTCGAAAATCGCGTGGTTGGCCCCCCCGGCACGTTTGTGGTTTTTCCGGGTCTTTCGAAGGCGTTATCGGTGGATAGAGGTTACCGTTTCAACACCGTAAGCGCCAAAAATAAACGTCTCGGCAGACATTTCGGCGTCTCGGAGCGTTCCACATGTTTAAAACAGCCCATTAGCGGTCGGCAAGACGGGTTACGGCCATGTTTTTTGAGCGTGGTGGCATCAAAATTGCTAATTCTTGCGATTTCAGTTATCTTTGGATCAACGGAGAGCGCTAAGCCTATAAATGTAGTAAGGAAACGAGTAAATTTTCGGGTACGGGGTAGTTTAATTCATTAGTCGGTAGCCTTAAAAAAGGAGGTTATGTGGGATGCCGCGTTTATTACAAAATCCTAAACTATAACTATTCAGGTGGATGTCCAAGAGGTGTTGCCAGTCGGCCCCAAACAAAGACGGCGTGGTGAGGATGCCCCCGCCCTTTGTAGCCGACATTGTGGCGTTCTCGAATTGAAAAATGGTCGATGGTAGGGCGTCAATCCGGCGTCGTCGATCGCCTAAAGAGGTTCAAATTCGGCTTTTGGCTGATATGTTGGCGTTTCGGAGCGTCCCCGCAGAGTTCTGGCCACCGACCCACCTCGTAGCGTCTGTTGGCTACTTTGTGCCGTGCCAACCCAAATATTATTTTTGTTTGGCGGTGGCGGATATTATATCATGGGAATTATATACATAATTCCGCGAATTCCCCGCAATGTCCTGAAAACGCCGCCGAATCAGCCGGAATCCCGCCGGTGGCCCCTGCGGAGTCAGGTAATTAATTCCCAAAAATTAGGTATATCTATATAACCTTTAACAAACGGGGTTGAATATGGGACGAGAATTAGAATCCAGATTGGAGAAAATGGGCATCCACAAGATGAGCTTGAAAGATATGTTAAGGATTGCCGAAAAAAACGGCGATACCGACGCCATTGCGCGGGTTAAAAAATTAATTAGTTTTGATGAATCGCTTAAGGCGGGACGGCGTTCTGCCGCAAAATCTCTTGTTGTGGAATCCACGAAAAAGACCGTCGCCAAATCAACGAGCAAAGCTCGGAGCCGGAGCGCAGTAAAGTAAGCTCCCTCAAAAAACGTTACCCGTTGTGCGGCCATCATAACAGCGGTGGCCAAGCTGTCAGATTTTTTACGCGGATAACCGTAGTGGCCGCCCGCCTCTGGCTTCGTCGCAAAAACGTCCCCAATGCGTCCCGCTGTGCCCGTTGCTATAGTACCTTACCTATGGCTTTGACCGACACGGATAGCGGTAGCGTAGGGCGTTAATTCTTGGTAAACGGCCTTTTAACCCTTGGCTAAACATATTTTGACGGCTTCTAGTTGAGGTTATTTAATGGAGTCTACTAAAATTGTAATAAAAAGTGTGGAAAACATACGGCTTTTCGGTTAAATTGTTTAACTGTAGTACCGTTTGTCTCAAAAACATTCCAAAATAAAGGCTTTTTTGCAAAACCCGTGCTTCTGCAAGAAATACGGCAGACATTATGATTGGAATACGGCAATGATGACTTGCCCTAACGGATACCATCTGCCGTCTCGTTAGGAGTGGGAAAACTTGATGCTGGTCGCAGGAAGTATACGACGGATTGATCCTCTTGAGGGATCTGATGTTTTCTATGACTTTAAAATGGTTATCGATGGTTTCACTACCGAGTTCGTGCCAAGCAGTACCTGGTGGACGGCTACAGAATTCGTGGACGACCTCGCCTACATATTAACCCTTAGTCTGCACATTGGTTATGTGGGAGGAATAGTTTACGAAAAAAACAACTCGCATTTCCGTCCGTTGCGTCGCCGACAGCCCATGATTTATATTACTACTTACCCCTTAACCCAAAGGATCAACCCTTAGGTGATCTACACTCTGCGGTTTGTTGTTTTGGGTTGACATGAACAGTTTATTTATCGCCGTAATGCCCTGCGTAGACCTATCCACGGACTGCCAGTACGTGTAGTCTTCAAAGCCGTCGGGCGTAAAAACAATGTCACTCATTTTCCATCGCCCCTAACTCAGCCATTGTTTTGACAATCACTTGACCGGATTCGGCTTGGGCTATAGACTCCCGTAACCGCTCCATATTGCGCTCGTTGAAATACTCATCGTGCTCGCTAACCGCCCTAATCTGAAACGGGATGGCCTGTTCGCGGATGGCCTGACGAAAGAAGACGTTGATTGCGCCGGACATACTGAGACCCAGCTTGCCGAAGAGCGCTTCCGCGTCCCGCTTTACGTCATCGTCTATTCTGACTGTGATGTTCGTCATGATTTTGACGCTCCTTTTTATGGGGTTTGTATATATATAATACATTATTATCATGTACAATGTCAATACTTTTCTTTAAAATATGTTATTGGGTTTTTTTGGGAGCGGCAAATGCCTCTTTTTGTTGAGGGATTGATTTATATTACTACTTACCCCTTAACCCAAAGGATCAACCATAATGCGCAAACTCTTACTGACTACGGCGGCGGTCGCCGCGGCGATTTGCTTGGCGGGATGTTCGAAAAAACCGGCGCAAGAAGCCGTATCTATAACATACGATACGCTCACCGACAAAAGAGACGGACAGAAATATAGGACGGTGAAAATGCCGGACGGCAAGACTTGGATGGCGCAGAACCTCAATTATCGAACAGATAGCTCTTGGTGTTATGAGAACCGCGCGGATAGTTGTAATAAGTACGGCAGGTTGTACGCTTGGGACGCGGCGAAAAAGGCCTGTCCTGCCGGATGGAAGTTACCGGATACGGCGGATTGGAGAAAATTGGTGACAGCGGCTGGTAGCGAAGATGAGGCGGGCAGGAAATTGAAAGCGAAAAGCGGATGGAACGAAAACGGTAACGGTACGGATGATTACGGATTTTCGACCTTGCCGGGCGGCGGCCGTAACTCCGACGGCAGTTTCTACTATGCCGGCAACAACGGCTTCGGGTGGACGGCCACGGAGCTCGTTGATAACCTCGCCTACTTCCGGCTCATGTACTACCACGTCGGCTACGTGTTCGAGAACTACTACCTCAAGAGCTACGGGCTTTCGGTGCGTTGCGTTAATGACTGAAGCAATACTTCTTTATTTAGACCCCCCTCCGACGCCCGATCCGTGATTTATACTATATTATAGGGCGATCCCGGAGGCTTGCTCATCCGCCCGCCAAGACCGCCTCCGGCGGCTTTCCTACCCATCCGGCGTACTTTTTTTGAAAAAAAACTTGTTTTTTGGAGCGCAAACACACTATACTTGAAATTGGGGGGGGTATAAATCCCGACAAAACAATTTCATTTTAATCCTAAAAACGGGGGAGGATTTTATGAAAACAGTACCTTTAATTGTGGCGGCGGCCGTCTTAGGCTTCGGTTCTCTTGCTTACGCCTTGGACGCCAAACAGTATCTGGACGTAAGGCTGTACGCGGAGGACGGGACGTATCTGGGGAAGGTGAACAATAACCCGAACGACCCGGAGTCTATCGCGAACCCGCTGGGGAAGTACGGAAGCAAGCACTCTCCGACCAGCATCAATAACGAGTCGGGCGCTTACGGAAGCAAAGTCTCTTTGCTGAGCGCCAACAACCCGAATACCGCGCACGCTCCGAACATGTACGGAACCGGTTACGGGAACAATCCGACTTATCTCGGGAAGAAGAGCGCGAATCCGTACGACAGCAGGTCCGTGTCAAATCCGTACGGCGAGTATGGAAGCCAGTATTCGCCGACAAGCATCAATAACCCGTATTCGGTATGGGGGCGTTCCGCCAATAGCCAGGAGAGAGGAGGTGTAAAATGATATCACTGCCCGGACAAAGAAAACCTATCGTCACGAGAACGACGTGGGTCGAAAGAGCGATGCCTGTTCTTACATCACTGTCTCTGCTGTTGCTGATATTGGTTTGGCGGGCGGCGGAAGCGGTGAAATGAACACCGCGCCGCGTGGAAGCGGAGGCCGGTCATCGGTCTCCGCCCCGCTCAAAACGATGAGCGACGCTCCGCGCTAAAATCCGACTCGACGCTATGCAAGCATAATAAAAATTCCCTATCACGCAACAGCGCAATGCGAAAGAATATCCCCTCAGCGTAACATAGCCGTTTTCAAAATGCAAAACGCGCCATCCTACCGCAATCTCTATATGAAAAATATTTTTCATAATGAGAATACTGAAAACGATTTAATATATTAAAAAGTTGTTGACTTATCGCCGCACACGCCTTATATTTAACGAATAGACCTAAATATCGCCGACGCGGTTATTGTGATATTTAACTCCATACCGGAGAGGCTTCTATCTTTCTTATACAGGAGAGCGTTATGAATAAAGTATCCGCGATCGCGATATTGTCCGCGTGCTTGCTGTTTTTTGTTTGCGCTAAAGAAGATAAATCTTTCAGCGCGTATACGGAAGACGATACCAACAACTTTTACGGCGCGCAGCAAAACGGCATCGGGAAAGAATACCTCAATTCGCGCCTGAAAAGCGAACTTCTCGCGGGACGCAAAAACGAACTTCCGCGGTCGCTGAATTATGATTACAGCGCTATCTGGCCGACAGACAATAACGCGCAACCGGCGGGAATAAACACGCATAAGAACCGTCCGCAAAACGGCGTCATCGGGATCAATTATCAGCGCATAGAAATGTATATAAGCAAAGTGACCAAAAGCAAAGACCGGGCGGATGTTTATCTAGTTACAGGGAAGTCGAAAGTAAACAATAATATTTGCGATTTTTCGGGGAAAATCAGGCTTATAAATCTGTTTTATATCGATTGCGACGACGATTCGGCCCCCGCGGACCGTCAAAAAACCGCCAACTTCCACAAATGCGCCGTCTTATTCGCCGAATACGTATTCAATGAAGACGGCGCGCAAAACAACGCCGGCGTTTTCAGCGGGATAACGGAATGCAGCGTCCGCGCCGATAAAACTAAAATGCTGCTGGACGAATCAATGTACTTCGCGGACGGCTACTCCAACAGAACGTTCGTAGGAACTTGGACCGATTATAAAACAAAACAATCGAAGAAATGCGTTTGGGGCGATTACCGCCTCCCCTTAACGCCCGGCTTTGACTGCGGCGACGGGGAAATGATCGTTTGCGGCGAATATGTAAAAAACGGATGGCAGACGTATCAAGACGGTTCGGAATCGGCGTGGAACGAGAAAGAGCAAAAGTATGACATAAAAGATAAATGGTGGCTGAAGAAATGAAACCGATGTCACCAATCCTCGCGCGCGGGCGGCGGCAGTTTCTTTCCCGTCCCGAACCGGAACTCGTCTTTCCCGCATATCAGCCGAACGTCTTTCCCGCCGATGTCAATCGACACATCGTCAGCGGCAGCGTCATAATAACCGTTGCCGTTATTATTGAGGATAACGCCTTGACCGTTAACGCCGCGTAATTTTTTATCGACGTACACCGACGCTAACGCCACCGCCTTCTCCAATCCGTCGCCCCGCCGATAGTTCCAGACTTCGTCCGGCTGCGCCAAACGGTACTCCTCGTCATATATCGATACGTCGGCGAATGCCGATGACGACAGGTATCTATACGCGTCATTGATCGCCATTTCCTTGCAACCGATAGAACACACGGGATTTCTCTCGACGGCGGCTTTCAGAAACGGTTTCCACGGGGACGACGACAAGTCCCTGAACGCCATGAACGCCAAATCAACCGTCTCGTTACCGCCGCGCTGAGCGATCAGCGCCTCCCGCGCTTCCGACGCGCTCGTCACGCCGTCGAGCGTTACGGGCGGGACGCTTCCCGGTTCGGCCCACGATTTTTGCTCTTCGCGGGGCATCACCGGCTCGGTGCGGCAGAATTTTATCAACTCGCCGACAAGGTGCGAACCGCTCAGCGGGCCGTCGGCGAGTTGCGCCTTCAGTTTATCGATGCCGTCAACACTGTCAATATCTATCCTGTTCCCGCCCAGAAACGCTTGCAACTTCCCTAGATCGAAACGGTGCGGGCATACGTCCGTATAAAATTCGTCATCCTCGATCTCCTGCAGCAGATTCTCCTGCGTGGCGTCGCCTACGCGCAGTTTGCTCGAGTGCTCGTAACTGTAAACTTTTTCGGCCTCTATGTAGAGCGTCTTGCCGTGCCTGCCGTACGAAATCTGAAAGTATCTTTGCAGTCCGCTCTTGTGCCGCAGAAAATTCGCAAGCGTCTCGTAGGTGATGCCGGTCGAAAGAAATTTCGTCAGTTTGTCCTTCATCTGCCCGTACCGCGCCCTGTCAATGTTCGCGTCGGGAAAGACGGTATGGATACATCCTGTATTGTGGGCCACGATGGTGACCGTTTCGTTTTCCAAGGCGCGGCGGGCTTTGGCCGACAACTCCGTGCCGTTGTACCACATATTCTTGGTAACGATTCGGCGGTTGTTGGTTAAGACCCCCTCGCCGATGTCCAGAAAATTCTGCGAGTGGAGCGGCGTGGCGAGCAAAAATATTTTGTCAAGCGGGATGTCCGCCACTGCGAAAGCGGCGGAGGCGTACAAGGCGGCGAACGACACGCACTCCCCCGCGCCGCCGGCGTATCCCTCCTTGAACTTGAAGGCCTCCATAGCCTCCACAGTCTCCGTCTTCCAGTACGGGATGACGTTCGACGTGTACTTGTCCAGCCCGAAGTGTCGGCGGATGTCGATATCGAAGTAGTACTTGTCGCCCTCGTACCCGAAGAGCGCGTTGCTGCGCGCCAGAATCTCCTCGCTGATGAACTCCGAGAACCGCGCGATCTCCCGCTCTTTGGAGGTCAGACCCCACGTGTCGAGGTCGAGGTTGAAGGAGAACCGGTCCATGATGTACTGCTTGAGCCGCTGGACGCGCTTCATCTCGCCCTGAGCATGGCTCTTCGAGAACCACGGATCGCCCTTCCACGCCCAGAGGCGGCCCGACATTACGTTCGCGAGGACGAGGGCGTACATCAACTCCGGGAAGATGAAGACCTCCATGTCGGAGAGGGTCACGGCGGAAGAGTACTTTTCCACGGAGGCGGGTGAACGCGGGTCGTACATCGCCGGCAGTTTAGCCATTCTTCCTCCGGGTTGGGGGGACGGGTCGCGGTTCGAGTATGTAAAAATACATCATGGGCGGCGGAGGGAGGTCAAAATATTTAAAATCGACGGTTTTCGGGGGCGGGGGACGCTGTTCCCCTAGTCATTTTTTTAATTTTTTTGACGGATGATCCAGTCATAATATATATTTAAGTAGGCGGTTATCCGTTAATAAACAATTTCACGAAAAGGAGCGAACGAGATGGGGAGCGGAACAGTCTACGTTGTGCATAATAATTGGATACAGAATCCCGACGCTGAAAAGGGGTGCAAGACTTACAAGATAGGGATAACTACGAAATCTGTGGGTACGAGATACTACGGCTTGGACTTGAAGATGCCGAGCGAGTTTGCATGCGACTTCGCGTACAAATTTGACAACGAACAGTACAAAGAGGTTGAGCAAAAACTGCATAAATTCCTAAATCAATTAAACGTCGGCGGGGAATGGTACGACTTAAATGACGATACGCTGGAAGTGGTGCATGACGTATGTAAACAGAATGGCGGGGAATTGATTACCGATGACTTTGAGAAAGAAATCGCGGGAGAAAAGAAACAACGCAGAAGACCGACAAAAGTTAAAAAGCAACCTAAAGAAACTGAAACATCAAAAACAACATTTAAAAAGCTAGGTATTAAAGTTGGTACAGAACTTGTATACAAAAATAACGAAGCAATAAAAGTAAAAACGGTAGATGAAAAAAATAACGTTAAATATAAGGGGAAAACATTCACTATAAGTAACGTGTCATTTCAATTGATGGGGTATAATACCAATGGATATAAATACTTTAAATATAATGGAAAAGTTTTAGATGATATAAAAAGAAAAAAGTATCCAAATTAATAAAATAGTAATTGTTAACTCCGAAATATATATTTAATATAAAGGAGGCGTACGATATGACCGAAAACGTCAAAGCCGAACTCGGCAGAATCGTAAGCGCGTTGGCGGGGACGGGGATCGTGAGCAAGGTCATCCTGTTCGGTTCGTGCGCCAGCGGCGAGGAGACCGCGGACAGCGATATAGATTTATGCGTCCTAACGCCCGAAAAAGACGACGGCGACGGTCGGCGTCTCACCGATATTACAATAGATTTGCGAACAAAACTGATAGACGTACGTGAAAGGCCGTTAGATTTGATAACCTACAACCAAGACGAATTTTCGGCTCTCGCGGCCGTCCCGCGCTCGTTTCCGCGCCGGATCGTTGATCATGGGGTTGTGCTATATGGTTGACGATATTTTAGACGTAGCGGAGTGGATTCAGTACGCCCAAGAAGATTTTGACGGCGCTGTCGGCACTGCCAAAGCGCAGAATCCGTATTCGCCGAGGCATGTGTGTTATCTCTGCCAGCAATCGGCGGAGAAGATATTGAAGGCGTATATGATAGCCAAAGAAGGCTCGCGGGTCAAAGAGCATGATCTCGAAAAGTTGTTACGGCGGTGCGAGCGGCATTCCGCTGATTTTAACGGTCTCACCGTCGCATGTTCGGCATTAGATACGTATATAACCAAAACGCGCTATCCGTCCGGGATGAAGTTAACGGAATCAGACATGGGGCACGCATTGAAAGTCGCTTCTCAGATATTAGAATTTACATTACAGAAATTGAAAGCGTTGGGATATCCACCTGCTTAGCCGCAAAGTGTTAGGTTATAGAGAATTTTATCTCTAAAAATCATACGTCGCCCGCATTCAAGTCACGCGGCTTTTTCGGAATAGCAGACCACGGCGATTTCCGCCGTCGCCGACAGTGTGACGCTTCGGATAATCTGTTCAAGCCGCCGTGTCACGCCGTCGCTATATGAGACTTCCCCGCATTGGCCGCAAACGCCGGACGGGACGTTTTTGATAACGACGATGCATCCGCCCAGATCGGCGGTGAAGACGGAGAATCCGTCACGCACTGTCCCTTTGCACATAAAGCAAGTCATCATTTCCTCAATATCTCAGGCTTTCCCGACTTTGCCGCTTAGGGCATGGTACTGTTCGGCGTATCCGGGGCTTGTTTCCGCTACAACGGAGAGTATTCCGCGCGCTCGTGTAGCGTTGTCAAGCGCGCGACGTATCTGTTTTTCGTCGCCGTCGGCAAACGACGATTCAAGGTACGTGTCGATTTCTTCATTACTGCGAAGATGTTCGGCGGTGTCCCAGAGTTTAATCTTTTCGGTCATTGCGTTATCGTATCGCCCCATGCCTATAATATAATAAACGCACCGCGGCGCAAATCTGATTTTTTAACGAGTATCGTGATTTTTTTGAGCCTGTCCGAGCCGTTAAAGGTTTTGGGGCGGGGGGTGCTGTTCCATAAAAAAATTTGACATGGCGTGTAACAAATATTATTTTAATCCATATATGGAAACGGAACTCACTCTAAAACTTGACCGGGCAATAATAAACTCGGCAAAAAAATACGCTCGGAACAACAATAAGGACCTCTCCGGTCTGGTGGAGGATTTTTTCAAAACTTTGACCGATGAACACAGCTTGACCGAAAAATATCCGCCTCTTATTCAACAACTAAGCGGCATTATCTCCGAAACGGATTTGGAAAGAGTCTCTCGCGACTAGGTCGTCGAGGGGGTCGTCGGATCGAAGATTAGCATTAAATTATTTGCAACGTTTACGGTTTTATACTATATTTATACCATGACCGTCACACAAACAGTAGACATACCGGCCGACCATAGGCTGATCATCGATGTGCCGCGCGAGGTGCCGGCAGGCCGGGCCGTCCTGTCCTTTACCCCGGCCATCTCCGCCGCACCATCCGCCCGCGCCGCCGCAAGGCAGAGCAAGATGGACATAGTAGAGTCGCTGTTCGGAATCATCCCCAACGACGGTACGTCCCTGACGGAGTTGAGAGAGGAACGGCTGTCGCGGTATGAAAGCGCTGATTGACACCAATGTAATCCTTGACGCGCTTATGAACCGCTTGTATCCATAGCCCCCCGGTTAATCCGGCAGGGGGGTCTCGCAGGACTTCATTTTTTTTCAATTTTATTATTTTGACATCCCCGCGCCCATAAACTATATTATTAGTCTATTACCGAATCCGTGAAAAACCGTAAACAGAACCATAAATATCAAACTTTTAACGCAGTGGGGGATCAAATGAGTCAAACCGCTAAGGAAAAAGAACACGCCGACGGCGCGGCCGCCGCGCCCAAGCAGAAGGCCCTTACCACGCCCAAGGGGTGGTCTATCAACCACAAGACCCTGGACAAGGCCGACGTGCTCAAGAGCATGCTCTACAACTTGGAGTACAGCATCTCCAAGGACCGTCTCTCGAACACGCCCTACGACCTGTTCCTGAGCCTCTCCTACGCCGTGCGCGAGCGTATCATCGAGCGGTGGATCTCCACCTCCCAGACCTACAAGACCCACAACGTCAAGCGCACCTACTACCTCTCCATGGAGTTCCTGATGGGGCGGCTCTTGGGCGACAGCCTGATGAATCTGCGGATGACGGAGGCGAGCGAGGAGGCGGTCCGCGAGTTGGGGCTAGACCTAGAGGAACTCATCGACCAAGAGAGCGACGCCGGTCTCGGCAACGGCGGTCTGGGCCGTCTGGCGGCCTGCTACTTAGACTCGATGGCCACGCTCAGGCTGCCGTCCATGGGCTACGGGATACGCTACGAGTTCGGCATCTTCAACCAGAAGATCGTGAACGGCTTCCAGCACGAGGTGCCGGAGCAGTGGCTGCAAAAGCGCAACCCTTGGGAGATCGAGAGGCCGGAGTACAAGGTGGTCGTGAAGTTCTACGGGCGCACGATGCAGTACAATGACAAGGACGGCAAGCCCTGCAACAACTGGATCGACACCGAGAACGTGGTCGCCATGCCCTACGACATCCCCGTCCCCGGCTTCGGCGTGAACAACGTCAACACCCTGCGCCTCTGGTCGGCGCGGTCGGCGGAGGAGTTCAACCTCCAGTACTTCAACAGCGGCGACTATATCGGCGCATGCCACGACAAGTTCACGAGCGAGAACATCTCGAAGATACTCTACCCCAACGACAACAACGTCTCCGGAAAGGAGCTGCGCCTCAAGCAGCAGTTCTTCTTCTCCTCGGCGTCTTTGCAGGATATCATCAGGCGGTATCTGCAAACAAATAAAGACTTCAAGTCCTTCGCCGACAAGGTGGCGATACAGCTCAACGACACCCACCCGTCCATCGCCATCGCGGAACTGATGCGCCTCTTCATAGACGAGCACGGGCTGTCGTGGGACGAGGCGTGGGAGATCGTGCAGAAGACTTTCGCCTACACGAACCACACCCTCATGCCGGAAGCGTTGGAGAAGTGGTCGGTCGGTCTAATGCAGCACCTCCTGCCGCGCCACATGGAGATCATCTACGAGATCAACGCGGGCTTCCTCCGCCAGGTCTCCTACAAGTTCCCCGGCGACATCGACAGGCTGCGCCGGATGTCGCTCATTGAAGAGGGCGACGACAAGCAGGTGCGCATGGCCTATCTCGCCATCGTTGCCAGCCACTCCATAAACGGCGTAAGCGCGCTGCACTCGCAACTTCTGAGCAGCGGGCTTGTACGGGACTTCTACGAGATGTGGCCGGAGCGTTTCAACAACAAGACCAACGGCGTAACCCAGCGCCGCTGGCTCTACAAGGCGAACCCCGCTTTGCGCAAACTCATCTCCGGCAAAATCGGCGACGGCTGGGTGACCGACCTCTACGATCTCAAAAAACTGGAGAAACTCGCCGCGGACAAGGCGTTCCGCAAAGAGTGGGCCGACGCGAAACTCGCCGCCAAGAAGGCGTTCGTGGACAAGATCTACAAGTGGGAGGGGATAACGATAGATCCGAACACGATGTTCGACGTGCAGGTCAAGAGGATGCACGAGTACAAGCGGCAACTGCTGAACGTCCTGCACTGCATAGCCCTGTACAATAAGATAAAGAGCGGCGACACGAAGAATTTCGTGCCGCGCACCGTGATGTTCGCGGGCAAGGCCGCGCCGGGCTACTACATGGCCAAACTCATCATCAAGTTCATCAACAATGTCGCCGGGATCATCAACAACGACCCGTCGACCAAGGGGCTGCTGTCGGTGCACTTCCTGCCCAACTACAGGGTCTCGCTGGCGGAGTACGTGATCCCCGCCGCCGACCTGTCGGAGCAGATCTCCACAGCCGGCACGGAGGCGAGCGGCACGGGCAACATGAAGTTCGCCCTCAACGGCGCGCTCACGATAGGCACGATGGACGGCGCGAACGTCGAGATGCACGAGGAGATCGGCGACGAGAACATCTTCATCTTCGGTCTGCGGACAAACGAGGTGGAAGCCCTGTACCGCAACGGCTACAACCCGTGGGACTTCTACAACAACAGCCCGACGCTCAAGCAGGTCATAGACCTGATATCCAGCGGCTACTTCAGCCCGGAGGACACCGCCATGTTCAGCCCGATATACGACACCCTCCTCAAAAACGGCGACCGCTTCTTGGTCATGGCCGACTTC
>Ga0268262_10001130_pt1 | contig 33955 bp, 46 predicted proteins | sample TergutNc150P3_FD_190354 | JGI IMG/M metagenome (GOLD analysis project Ga0268262, IMG submission 190354) | Nasutitermes corniger P3 segment gut microbial community from laboratory colony in Florida, USA - Nc150 P3 (SPAdes) (version 2) | ecosystem: Host-associated > Arthropoda: Insects >...
TTAAGGATTTTTAACATCGAATTATACGAATTAACACGAATATTTCAATAGCATTTAGGTCTTTATTCGTAAATATCCATGAAATCCGTAGACTATTTTCTTTAAGTTTATGATGTTGGGTCAGAGCTGCAAAAACTATAGATAGAATCTATCTTTTTTCAATAAACGGAACATATATGCTTACAAGAACAGGTGGTTCCAATTTGGAACTACCTCTTTCTTATCTTTTTCTGAGGGACTATTTGTATATTATAATTCATTATAAATCAATACCCAAGCTATTGGCAAAATCTTCAAGCGCCATTGCGTCATCTTTGTCCGGGTTTGATAAATAGTCGTCACATAAACGCTGACAATATGCATCATCTGCCGCTTCTTCTAATATAATTGCTATATTGGCAAGTTGTTCATCGCTTAGATTATCAATTAACATCAAACACTTTTCACGGGTATTCATCAAACTCCTCCCTGAGTATTTAATAAAAATACAATAAAATGATAAAATACCTGCGTAAATTATTTTTTAATAAAGAAATAAGAAAAATTGGAAAGCAAAGAACTGTTTGACATGTATAACACTAACACAAAAATATAAATAATTATTTGACATATACAGCAATGGCATAAAATTGTTTGCAGGGGTTGTCTAATAAGTAACAAGAGGAAACGATTAGTACATACCTGCGTCATTGCGAGCGAGTCGGCAATGTTTGAGTATAGATTATGTAACTTTCGCGTGGCAATCCAGAGTCTTAATTTATCCTACTGGATTGCCACGCCGAGTTTACATTGGATTATCAGGTGAACTTTAACACGGCTCGCAATGACGTGTTATATAACTAATTGTTTGACATATACGATTGTCTGCGTGTTACTTATCAGACAGCCCCGCAATTATCACTATACAGGTATAGTATGAGCAGAAATCTTCCAATAGACAGAACAAGAAATATTGGCATAATGGCGCATATTGACGCAGGGAAAACAACTCTCACCGAGCGTGTACTTTTTTTTACAGGTAAGACTCACAAAATGGGAGAGGTTCATGAAGGCACTGCAGAGATGGACTGGATGGTGCAGGAAAAGGAGAGGGGCATAACCATTACTGCTGCTGCAACAACATGTACATGGAAAAACAGCGCTATAAACATTATTGATACGCCCGGTCATGTGGATTTTACAATGGAGGTTGAACGGAGTTTACGCGTACTCGATTCGGCTATTGCTGTATTTGACGGAGTAGCAGGGGTTGAACCTCAATCTGAAACGGTATGGCGTCAGGCTGATAAATATAATGTGCCGAGAATATGTTTTGTAAATAAACTCGACCGTTTAGGCGCAGATTACGAACAATGTATAAGAATGATTAAGGATAAGCTCTATGCCGTTCCTCTGCCGTTACAGATTCCCATAGGCGCTGAGAGTTCGTTTACAGGCGTTGTTGACATAATTACAATGAAGGCTATAGTCTGGAATGACCAGTCGGGAAAGGAATTTGAATTTTTAGAAATACCCGACGATCTAAAGGCTAAGGCTGATTCTGCAAGAGATAATATGATAGAAAAACTTGCAGATTGCGACGAATCCATACTGGAAAAGTTTCTTGAAGGAATTTCTCCCACCGAAGATGAAATTAAAAAAGCTATAAGAAACGCAACAATTAACGCTAAACTCTATCCTGTTTTCTGCGGATCTGCCTTAAAAAATAAGGGGATACAGCCGTTATTAGATGCAATAGTTGATTATTTACCGTCGCCTAAGGATAAACCTGCAGTACAGGGTCATGACGTAAATGATTATGCTAAATTAATAACACGCGAGGTTGATGATAAGGAACATTTCTGCGCACTTGTATTTAAGATTATGACTGATCCTCATGTGGGAAAGCTTTCATATATGAGGGTTTATTCTGGAACATTTAAATCGGGCGACCAAATCCTTAATGTTTTTTCCGGAAAAAAAGAGAGAATAGGAAAATTTTTAAGAATGCACGCCAATAACAGAGAAGAAATAGATGCTGTTTATACGGGTGATATTGTTGTAGCAGTAGGTCTTAAAACAGTAAGAACGGGAGATACTGTAACATCTGTTGAGTATCCCATACTTTTAGAAAAGATGACCTTTCCAGAACCTGTAATTTCAATTGCAATGGAGTTAAAATCCAAGGGTGATCAGGATAAGTTAAATCAGGCGCTTTTAAGATTGGCAGACGAGGATCCTACATTCAGGTCAAATATCAGCGAAGAGACGGGTCAGCTTATAATATCAGGTATGGGGGAACTCCATTTGGATATTATTGTGGACAGGCTGCTCAGGGAGTTTAATATCCCTGCTAATGTAGGAAAACCCCAAGTGACATATAAAGAAACTATAACAGTACCTGCTGTTTCCGAACATGTTTACGAAAAACAGATAGGGGGCAAAGATAATTTCGGTCATGTTAAAATTTCCATTGAACCTTCCGAATCAGGCAAGGGGTTTATTTTTAAGAATAATATCTCCCCTGAATTAATTCCTAAGATATTTATAGACAGTATTCATGCAGGTTTAATTGATTCAATGATGTCAGGGGTCATAGCAGGCTATAAAATGGAGGATATTACAGTTACACTTTTAAAAGCAGATTACAATGAGCTTAAATCGAGCGAATTGGCATATAGAATAGCAGCAAATATGGCTCTAAAAGACGGCGTAAGAGAAGCAAAACCCTTTTTAATGGAGCCTATAATGAAATTAGAGATTGTTTCGCCTGAAGAATATACGGGAGATATAATAAATGACCTTAATTCAAGACGCGGCAAGATAGAAAATATAGATTTTAAGGGAAATTTAAAGGTTTTAGAGGCATTAATCCCGCTTTCCGAGGCATTTGGTTATGCTACTGTAGTAAGGTCTATGAGTCAGGGGCGGGCAACTCATACTTTACAGTATTCTCACTATGATCTTGTGCCAGAATCAATAATGAACCGCATTTTAGGTAAATTTAGCGGATTAATTTAATTAATAATATTTTTTTAATATTTTTTTGTTTTACAAATTTCTTTTGTTTTAGAGAATGGTTCTCAGTTATATTTTTATGATATTTTTTTGTTATATGAGCCTCTATTTGACAAAAATATGTAAATTTAGTAAATTTACTTGACAGAATAGGGAGTTTTTTTTTTATTTCAAAAACTCGCTTTTTTTAAAGCGGGTGGGATATCTATGTATATACAATGCAATTATTTCAATTGTGTGATTTGCAATATAGTCAAAAGTAATTATGATTTAAATTAAAATTTGTAAGGAGAAATCTAATGGCAAAAGAAAAATTTGCACGAACAAAATCTCATGTAAATGTTGGTACAATTGGACATATTGACCACGGTAAGACGACTTTGACATCAGCAATTACAAAGGTTTTTTATCTTGCTTATGGCACAGGTAAAGCTAAGAATTTTGACGAGATAGATAATGCGCCTGAAGAAAGACAGAGAGGAATAACAATAGCAGTATCTCATCAGGAATATGAAACGCCAAACAGACACTATGCCCATGTTGATTGTCCCGGTCATGCCGACTATATTAAAAATATGATTACAGGAGCTGCACAGATGGATGCGGCAATACTTGTTGTTGCAGCAACAGACGGCGCAATGCCTCAAACAAGAGAACACGTTTTGCTTGCGCATCAGGTTAATGTTCCTTATATAGTAGTATTTTTAAATAAAGTCGATATGCTTGATCCTTCCGACAGGGCTGAGATGGTTGAACTTGTTGAATTGGAGATCAGAGAACTGCTCTCTAAGAACGATTTTCCCGGTGATGATGTGCCTGTAATACCCGGTTCTGCTCTTAAGGCTTTAGAGGCTGCAGATGCCGGCAAGAAAGATGATGAGTGGTTCCAATCTGTAATAAAACTCGGCGAAGCCCTCGACACTTATGTACCTGAACCGGTAAGAGAGAAGGATAAGCCTTTCCTTATGCCTATTGAGGACGTTTTTTCAATTACAGGCAGAGGAACCGTTGTAACGGGAAGAATAGAAAAGGGAATTGTCAGAACAGGCGACGAGGTTGAGATTATAGGTTTTGTTGAGACTAAAAAGTCCGTATGTACCGGTGTTGAGATGTTCAGAAAAATTCTCGATGAAGGTTTTGCAGGTGATAATGTTGGCTGTCTCCTTAGAGGTGTTGGAAAAGAAGAGGTTGAGAGGGGACAGGTTCTTGCTAAGCCGGGTTCAATTAAACCGCACAAGAAGTTTACCGGCAGAGTCTATATATTAAAGAAAGAAGAGGGTGGAAGACATACTCCTTTCTTTGGAAACTATCGTCCGCAGTTTTATTTTAGAACAACTGACGTAACGGGAACTATTACTCTGCCTCAAGGAGTTGAGATGGTTATGCCCGGTGACGACATTGATATAACAGTTGATTTGATTACACCGATAGCTATGGAGCAGGAGCTGAGGTTTGCAATCCGGGAAGGCGGAAGAACTGTCGGAGCAGGTGTTGTCGTTAATATAATAGAGTAAGTTTATAAGAGATTTAAATAAAATATAATCGTCAGGCTTAGCCTGACGATTATTATCTAATATATAAGGTGAAAAAAGTGGGAAAATTGACAGGACAACGTATTAGGGTTAAATTGAGGTCCTATGATGCAAAACTTTTGGATCAGTCTGCAGAAAAAATTGTTACTACTACAAATAGAAGCGGTGCAAAGATTTCCGGACCTATTCCACTTCCTACTAAGATTGAAAAGTTTTGCGTATTAAGATCACCTCATGTCAATAAAAAGGCAAGGGAACAGTTTGAAATACGAACTCATAAAAGATTGATAGATATTATTGATCCTAATTCGGATACGGTTGAGGCTTTGATGAAATTGGAATTACCTGCCGGTGTTTCTGTTGATATTAAGTCTTAATTATTAAGTTAATATGTGAAAACTAAAATCAATATTATAGTTGCATTCTTGCTTCAAGGGTTGATTTAACGCTTTCCGTAATAAGTATAAAAAACATAGAAGTATAAAAATAGAATTTATTGTTATATAATAGGTCAAGGTGATGAAAAAGGCGCTATTCGGAAAAAAAATAGGCATGACTCAATATATAAAAGAAGACGGCACGGTAATACCTGTCACTGCATGTGAGATAACGCCATGTGTTGTTGTTCAGAAGAAGACCGTTGAAAGAGACGGTTATTCTGCGCTTAAACTTGGTTTTTTTGATCAAAAAGAAAGCAGGCTCAGCAAGCCCATACTTGAGGATCTTAAAAAAAAGAATATATCTCCAAAGAGGCATTTTGCCGAAGTGGAAATTTTTGATGATTCCCTTGAAGTCGGCAGTGAAATAAAATGCACGATCTTTCAGGAAAATGATAAAGTTGAAGTAACAGGAATATCTAAAGGACATGGCTTTGCAGGCGTAATCAAGAGATATGGTTTTGGCGGCGGCAGAGCAACACACGGATCGCATTTTCATAAAGCGCCCGGTTCGGTAGGTTCTGCCACATATCCGGGAGAGATTTGGAAAGGTAAAAAGCTCCCCGGTCGTTTTGGTAATAAAAGAGTAACTGTAAAAAATCTTAAAATAGTGAAGATACTTGAAGATAAAAATATTGTCCTTATTTCAGGCGCAATTCCGGGAAGAAGAGATACGCTGATTAAAGTAACAGCAGTAAATTAGGTGAATTATTATGAAAGTAGATAAGTTTTCAATTGATGGAAAGGTCATAGGACAGGTAGAACTTTTAGACGATATATTTTCTGCCGAAGTGAATGACGTTCTAATATATGAGTATATTAAAGCTGCAAATGCAAATTTGAGGCAAGGGACCCATTCTGCTAAAAGCAGAAGTGAAGTCAGGGGCGGAGGAGCTAAGCCCTGGCGCCAGAAGGGAACAGGCAGAGCCAGAGCCGGTACATCAAGATCGCCCATTTGGCGCGGCGGCGGTATGATTTTTGCCCGTAAACCGAGAGATTATTCAATACAGCTTCCGAAGAAGATTAAGCGCGCTGCATTTATATCAATATTTTCTCAAAAAGCAAAATCCGGCGCTGTAAAGGTGATTGAAGATTTTAAAGTTGACGGTAAAACCAAGAGCGTGGCAAAAATCGGCGATGCATTATCAATAACTAAGGGGATCATAGTTTCAGGTAATCCTGACGCTGAGGATTCTTTGTTAAAAAGGGCTGTCCGAAATATCCCGTGGTTTAAATATAATCATGTAAGCAGAATGTCAGGGAGAGATATATTTTATTCAAATGAGATTATATTTACCGAAAGTGCTTTGAGTCAAATAAATGAAAAATATGCTAAGGTGAAGTGAAATGAATCCTAACGATATAATAATAAAACCGATCATTTCAGAGAAGTCCACCGGACTGATGGAACAACAAAAATATGTATTTAAGGTTGCTAAAGATGCAAATAAATTAATTATAATGCAGGCATTGAAGGAACTTTTTAATGTAACCCCTGAAAAAGTAAACATAATCAATGTAAGGGGTAAAAATAGAAGACTTAGATATAAGGTCGGTAAAAGAACGGCTTGGAAAAAAGCTATTGTAACACTAAGCGTTGGCGACAAGATAGAAATTTTTGAAGGTCAATAATTAATAATTGCCGCAAGAGATAAGGATAACTAAAGATGGGAATAAAAAAATATAGACCAATTACATCTACCTTAAGGTATAAGACGGTACTTGATAAAAATGAGATAACCGAAGAAAAACCTTATAAACCGTTGACTAAAGGGCAGACGGCCGGTTCCGGCAGAGGCTATAAGGGGCAGATTACTACAAGAAGACGCGGCGGCGGTCATAAGCGTAAGCTTCGCCTTATAGATTTTAAGAGAAATAAGTTTGATATACCGGGTAAAGTTCTATCGATCGAATATGATCCGAACAGATCTGCAAACATTGCATTGATTGTTTATGTTGACGGCGAAAAACGTTACATAATTGCGCCTGAGTCTTTACAAGTGGGCGACAAGATTGAAGCCGGTGAAAAAGTAGAGATTAAAGTTGGGAATGCGCTCCCGTTAAAAAATATTCCGTTAGGCTCTGACATTTATAACATTGAACTCCATAGGGGAAAAGGGGGACAATTAGTGAGATCAGCCGGTACTGCAGCTGTATTGACTGCTAAAGAGGGAGATTATTGTTTGGTAAAACTTCCTTCCGGTGAAATAAGAAAGATCCATAAGGAGTGTTATTCGACAATCGGAGCTGTAGGGAACAAAGATCATATAAATTTGACAATCGGTAAGGCAGGAAGGTCAAGGTGGCTTAACAAAAGACCGAGAGTCAGAGGGGTAGCCATGAATCCCGTTGACCATCCCCTTGGCGGCGGCGAGGGCAAATCTTCGGGCGGTCGTCATCCCGTATCTCCCACAGGTCAGCCGGCTAAAGGCTATAAAACCAGAAAAAAACATAAATATAGTGATGATTATATAATTAAGAGAAGGAAAGGCTGATATGGCAAGATCGATCAAAAAAGGACCCTATGTAGATTCAAAACTTTTTAAGAAAGTTGAGGAGATGAATTCGTCAAATACAAAGAAGGCTGTAAAAACCTGGTCTCGAAGATCTACTATATTCCCTGATATGATAGGTCATACACTAATGGTTCACAATGGAAAGATATTCGTCCCTGTATATGTTACAGAGAATATGATTGGTCATAAACTCGGAGAGTTTTCTCCCACAAGAACATACAGGGGTCATACAAGTAAAGATGATAAACTGGCAAAGAAGAAAAGATAAAGAAGAAAAGATAAAGAAGAAAAGATAAAGAAGAAAAGATAATGAGGATTAAAAATGGAATCGTCTGCCAAATCAAGTATCAATAGAATATCAGCATCAAAGCTGCGCTTAGTTGCAAATGAAATAAAGGGATATTCTCTTCCGGAGGCTATTGACGTTTTGAAACAACTGCCGCAAAAGGGAGCAAGAATTGTGCTTAAGACTTTAAACTCTGCAGGAGCAAACGCAAAGTACAGCAATCCTGATATAATTGAAGAATCTCTCTTCATAAAGAAGATTGCAGTTGACCAGGGTCCTGTTCTGAAGAGATTTCATGCAAGAGCGAGAGGCAGAGCAAGCAGGATAAAAAAGAGAACAAGCAGCATAACAATTATATTATCTGATGAAAATTAAAGGATAGGTGAAAGATAAATAATGGGTCAAAAGGTAAATCCAATAGGTATTAGATTAGGAGTCAACCGAACATGGGATTCCGTATGGTATGATGAAAAAAAACAGTATGCGGCTAATCTCCATGAAGATATCAAAATAAAAAAGTATATTGCAAAAGAAAAGAAGAGCGCGGGAATAGCAAAAATTACCATTGAGAGATTTCCTGATAGAGTAAATGTAAATATAAATGCCGCAAGACCCGGCGTATTAATTGGGAAGAAGGGTGCAGATATTGAAAATCTGAAGGATCAACTTCAGAAGCTCGCATCTAAGACTGTATATATAAATATTGTTGAAGTAAAGAAGCCCGAAAAAAATTCAAAGTTAATTGCAGAACAGATTGCTTCACAGATAGAATCAAGATTTCCATATAGGAGAGCGGTTAAGCAGGCTATTACAAATGCAATGAGAAGCGGCGCGCTTGGAATAAAGGTGATGGTTGCAGGAAGATTAAACAATGCTGAAATGGCTAGAACAGAAGCATATAAAGAGGGTAGAATACCCCTTCATACTTTAAGAGCGGACATAGACTATGGCTTTGCTGAAGCATTAACCTCTTTTGGATTAATAGGAGTGAAGGTTTGGCTGTACAACGGCGATGTTTTGACAAAAGATAAAGATGATGATGAAGATAAATATTCTGTAAAAAGAAAGACGAGATAAAGTTCGGCGGGGTGAATTTTTATGTTAATGCCAAAAAGGGTAAAACACAGAAAGGTAATGCGTGGAAGAATGACAGGCGTTGCTCAGAGAGGGGCGACAGTTGCATTTGGCGAATATGGATTAAAAGCTCTTGAATCTGCAAAAATAACAAGCAGACAAATAGAGGCTGCAAGGGTAGCAATAAATAGAAAGGTAAAAAGGGGCGGTAAACTTTGGATTAGAATATTCCCGGATTTCCCATTCACAAAGAAGGCTGCCGAAACAAGAATGGGTAAAGGTAAGGGAAATCCCGAAGGTTTTGTCGCCAGAGTGAAACCCGGCAGAATTTTGTTTGAGATAGCAGGGGTTGATGAGGAGATGGCAAAGAAGGCTCTTGAGAGCGCGTCTCATAAGCTTCCTTTAAAAACAAAAGTTATACAGGTGGAGAAAATAGATTAATATAATTTAGAGGGAGCGAGATGAAAGGAAAACTTGAAGAGTTAACAATGGCTGAATTAAATAAGAGTTTAGAAGATTCAAAGGCTGACCTTAGAAAGGAGAGATTTAGGGCAGTAACAAGTAAGGTTGATAATCCTAAAAAGATTAAAAGTTTAAAAAAACATATAGCCAGAATTTTAACCCTCAAAAATGAATATGATTTAAAGATCAGAAAATCCAGAGGGCTATAAAATACGGAGATTATTTAGATGAAATCAAGGAAACAACTAATAGGCAAAGTAACAAGCACCAAAATGGACAAGACAATAGTGGTTGAAATTGAAAATTTAGTTATGCATCCGCTTTATAAGAAGTCGGTTAAAAGGACTAAAAAATTAAAAAGTCATGATGAAAAAAATGAATGCTCTGTTGGCGATATAGTCAGAATTGAAGAATCGAGACCATTATCAAAAGATAAAAGACATAGATTGATAGAAATTATTGAGAAAGTGAAATAGGGGTCTAGTATGATACAGGCGCAGACAATTCTTGAAGTAGCTGATAACAGCGGCGTAAAAAAGGTGATGTGCATTAAGGTCCTGGGCGGGACAAAGAGAAGATATGCCTCTGTTGGTGATATAATCGTTGTTGCAGTTAAGGATTCACATCCTTCGTATGGTTTAAAGGATTCTACCGGAAAAAAGGTTCACAACAAATCTGTGTTAAGGGCAGTAGTTGTAAGAACAAAGAAATCCGTAAGAAGGAAAGACGGGTCGTATATAAAGTTTGACGATAATGCTGTTGCAATAATTGATGCAAAGAATGAGCCAAAGGGTTCAAGGATTTTTGGTCCGGTAGCGAGAGAGCTGCGCGATAAAAATTTCCTTAAGATCGTATCGCTTGCACCGGAGGTTTTATAATGAGATTAATGATGAAAAGCGAAAATGCTGAAGATTGTGTTAAGACTAAATTTAAAAAGAATGACAGCGTTGTTGTAATTAGCGGTTCGGATAGAGGGAAAAGAGGTAAAATTCTAAAAGTGGACAGGACCAAGGGGAGAGTTATTGTTGAGGGAGTTAATAAGAGGAATAAATATCTTAAACCTTCTCAGGATAATCCTAAAGGGAGACTTGTTAATATTGAATATCCTATTCATATTTCCAATATAATGTATTTTTGCGATAAATGCAAAAAAGGTACCAGAATAGGGATAAATCAAACCGAAAAAGCGAAAGTTCGTGTTTGCAGGTCGTGTTCTAAAAGTATAGATAAATAAAGGTATTTGCGATGCAGGTAAGATTAAGGGATGAATACAATAACAAGTATAAAAAGAATTTAATGGATAAATTCAAATATAAGACTATTATGCAGGTCCCGAAACTTGAAAAAATAGTTTTAAACGTAGGAATGGGAGATGCCCACTCAAATACTAATTACCTTAATTCGGTAATTGACGAATTAACAATGATTACAGGTCAGAAAGCTGTTAAAACAGTTGCCAGAAAATCAATTGCTAATTTTAAAATAAGAGAAGGGTATAATGTTGGGTGCAGAGTGACTCTTCGCGGAATTATGATGTATGAGTTTTTTGACAGATTAATAAATGTTGCTTTACCAAGGGTAAGAGACTTTAAGGGTTTGTCTCCAAAATCTTTTGATACAAACGGGAACTATAATTTTTCAATAATGGAACAGATTATTTTCCCTGAGATTAATTTTGATAAAACCGAAAAGATTCATGGTATAAATATTACAATTGTAACATCAGCAAAAACTAAAGATGAAGCGTTAGCGCTTCTAAAAGAATTTAAAATGCCGTTTAGAGAGCAGGGGTAATAGATATGGCAAAAGCAAGTATGGTCGCTAAGAATAAGATGCCTAATAAATTTAAGGTCCGCAATTATAACAGATGCGCAATATGCGGAAGACCAAGAGGTTATTTAAAAAGATTTGATATGTGCAGGATTTGTTTTAGAAAGCTTGCAAGTGTCGGCGAAATCCCTGGTGTAACGAAATCGTCATGGTAGAAATTTTAAGTGGAGAGTGGTTGAAACATGAGCACTACTAATGATCCAATTGCAGATATGTTGACTCGCATAAGAAATGCAGTCAAAGCGGAACATTTGAAAGTAGATATACCTGCATCTAAAATGAAAATATCTATTGCTAAAATACTTAAAGATGAAGGTTTTATAAAGAATTATAAGATTATTGAAGATAATAAGCAGAAGATATTGAGAGTTTACCTCAAATATAGCGAGCAGAATCAGTCTGCAATTCTCAGTTTAGTTAGAATAAGTAAACCCGGCAGAAGGATTTACGCAAAAGCACAAGAGTTAAAGCCTGTTTATAATAATATTGGTATAAGAATATTGTCAACGCCAAAAGGTATAATTACAAATAAGGCTGCGCGTAAACTTAATGTCGGTGGTGAAGTAATTTGTGAAATCTCATAGCGGGAAGAGAGTATTGATATGTCTAGAATAGGAAAGTTGCCGGTTGAAATTCCCGGAACCGTAACGGTTAATATAACTGATACTGTCATTAATGTAAAAGGTCCTCTTGGCGAGGATAGTATAACTCTGTTAGGTGGAGTTATAGTTGTAAAAAATGATAATATAATAAATGTATCGGTTGAAGATGTAAATAATAATAAATTAAGAGCTTATCACGGTCTATTTAGGACGTTAATAAATAATATGGTAGTAGGCGTTTCAACAGGGTTTGTTAAAGAGATGGAGATTGTTGGAGTCGGTTATAGAGCTGTGCAGCAGGGCGATGATATACAATTTCAAATAGGATATTCCCATCCTGTAATATTTAAGGCGCCTAAAGGCATTACGCTTGAGGTAACAGAACCTACAAAGTTTAGAGTCAAGGGTTTTAATAAAGAACAGGTTGGACAGGTAGCGGCTAATATAAGAAAACTCAGACCTCCAGAGCCTTATAAAGGGAAAGGGATTAGATATAGAAATGAGAATATAAGGAAAAAAGCAGGGAAAACAGGTAAAAAATAATGGATAAGCTGTCCTTAAAGAAGACGAGATTTTCTCGACGAAGAGTCAGAATAAAAAATAAAATAAGAAAAAACAGTAATTTGCTGCGACTATGTATATCACGAAGCAATAAAAATTTTTATGCGCAGATAATTGATGATTCAAAGGGGCATACTCTTGTTGCTATGTCAACACTCTCAAATGATTTTCCCGAAACGAAGAATTGCGGAAATCTTGAAACGGCTAAGAGTCTGGGAAAACTCATTGCCGAGAAGGCTGTTGCAAGCGGTATTAAAAGGGTTGTGTTTGATAGAAATGGTTATCTATATCATGGGAAAATAAAAGCCTTTGCCGATTCAGCTCGTGAAAACGGATTAGAGTTTTAGGAGTTTAATATGAAGATCAAAAGAAAGAAAAGTAAAATTGAAGGCATTGATATTTCTGATAAAGTCGTTGTTATAAACAGGGTAGCAAAAGTTGTTAAAGGCGGCAGAAGATTTTCATTTAGCGCATTGTCGGTTATTGGTGATAATGACGGACATATAGGGGTTGGATTTGGGAAAGCAAATGATGTTCCAGATGCTATAGATAAAAGTAAAGAGGATGCAAAGAAGAATCTTTATAAAGTTAATTTAAGTAAAAATACAATACCGCATGAGGTCATTGGAAAATTTAAGTCAGCTACAGTAATAATGAAGCCTGCTGCGCCGGGAACGGGAATAATTGCAGGCGCTTCTGTTCGAGCGGTTATTGAAAAAGCAGGGATTTCTGATGTTTTAACTAAAGCGCAAGGTTCAAGAAATCCAATAAATTTAGTAAAAGCAACCTTAGACGGTCTGTTACAGCTCCGAAGCTTAAAAGAGGCTGCTACTATAAGGGAAATTCCGATCTCAAAACTTTGGGAGTAGTGTAATGGCTAAGAAATTATTAGTTAAAAAGATAAGAAGCAGTATATCTACAAAGCCGGATCAAAGAGCAACATTAGTTGCCCTTGGGTTAAGAAAGATGAATTCATCAAGAGAACATGATGATAATCCTGTTATTAGAGGGATGATAAACAAGGTAAAACACTTAGTTGAAGTTAAGGAAATTAATTCATAATTATTTATAGAGAGATACCGTAATGGAACAATATACAATAAAGAGACCTGATTCAATAAAAAAACGTAAACGGATTGGAACAGGACCTTCAGCCGGAGGGGGAAAGACAGCCGGCAGGGGGCATAAAGGTCAGAAAGCCAGATCAGGAAGCAGATACCGCGCATGGTTTGAGGGCGGTCAAATGCCGTTACAGAGGCGTGTTCCGAAAAGAGGGTTTAATAATATATTTAAAAAATATTATCAGATAGTTAATGTAGAACAGATCAACAAGCTTGAATTAAATGAAATAAATCCTGAAACGCTCTTTAAGTCAGGATTAATTAAGGATTCATCAAAATTAATTAAAATTCTTGGAAATGGGGATTTTAACAAATCTGTTAAAATCACTGCTGATTCTTTTTCTGCCGGCGCTATGAATAAAATAAAGAATGCCGGCGGAGAAGCTATAATTAGAAAAAACGCGGCTGAAAAGAAATAGGATAATCTAATGTCCAATATTGTTGTAAATATCTTTAAAATTCCCGATCTGCGTAAGAGAATTTTATTTACGATCTTTGTGTTAGTTATTTATAGAATTGGCGCTCATATACCAATTCCGGGGATTAATGTAGAGGCGCTAAGGGACTTCTTTGTACAAGCGCAGAGCGGCGGCGGAGTAATGGATTTTTTTGACCTTTTTTCAGGCGGAGCATTAAAGAGATTTTCCATATTTGCTTTAGGCATTATGCCGTATATATCAGCGTCAATTATAATAGATCTTCTTAAATCTGTTTTTCCATATTTGGCAGAGCTGGCTAAAGAAGGGGCAGAGGGTCAAAAAAAGATAAGCCAATATACAAAGTATGGGACAGTTCTATTATGTACTATACAAGGGTTTGGCTTAGTCTATTGGATGATGAGAAATGTAGAAGGCTCAGGTGTTATCGCAAGCGATGTAGGATTTGGCTTTGTATTAACAGCAGTAATTTCAATTGTTACAGGTACTATGGTACTAATGTGGATGGGTGAACTGATTACAGAGAGAGGAATAGGGAATGGAATATCGCTGATAATTATGGCAGGTATTGTTGTTCGTCTTCCGCAGTCAATTTATGCTACAGGCAGAAAAATCGGCGATACTGGAGAACCAATCGTAGGATTTATTCTTGTTGGTCTATTCTTTCTTGTTGTTGCAGCTTGTATTCTTTTAACTCTTGGTACAAGGAGAATTCCCGTTCAGTATGGGAAAAGAAATGTCGGCGGTACGGCTGTTAGTGTAACGGCTCAGTATATCCCTCTACGGGTGAATGCGGCAGGGGTTATACCTATTATCTTTGCATCGGCGATAATTGTATTCCCATCACAGATGCTGCGAATGATTGGCTCCGCAAGCAGCAATGAATTTTTAAACAGATTACAGTATTGGCTGACGCCCGGTCAGATTCCATATATAGTTCTTTATAGTTTGTTAATTATGTTTTTTTGTTTTTTCTATACATCTTTGCGTATTAATCCTGCTGATGTAGCGGATAATTTAAAAAAATACGGCGGTTTTATTCCCGGGATAAGACCGGGTAAAAATACATCCGATTATTTAATGGGGACTTTAAACCGGCTTACATTTTTCGGATCAATTTTTCTTGCATTAATAGCAGTTATTCCTGATTTTATTATTAGAGTATATCCGGAGCAGGTTCCAATGGAGATGGCTTATCTGTTTGGAGGGACATCGCTTTTAATTATTGTCGGCGTTGCCCTTGATACATTAAAGCAGATTGAATCTCAATTGCTTATGCGCCACTATGATGGTTTTCTTGGCGGGAAGAAAAAATTACAGGGGAGATTTTAATATTTTGTTAGAGAGAGTTTATGGCTAAAGAAGAACCTATAGAGGTTGAAGGTGTAGTTGTTGAACCGCTCCCTAACGCTATGTTTAGGGTGAAATTAAATAATGGTCATGTAGTATTAGCGCATATTTCAGGTAAAATGAGGATGCACTATATTAAAATATTAACAGGTGATAAGGTTACTGTTGAATTATCGCCATATGATCTTAATCGCGGTAGAATTACCTATAGATCAAAATAACAAAAGTATAAGAATGAAGTTGACATAAAAAGCGTTGTTGACAAAACTGTCTTTTTGTTTAACGGGGAGTATTATAGAGATGAAAGTGAAAGTTTCGGTAAAAAAAGTTTGCAGTGAGTGCAAAGTTATAAAAAGGCATGGCGTGGTCCGGGTTATATGTGAAAATCCGAGACATAAGCAGAGACAGAAGGTCAGAACTGTAAAAAAACATTAAATTTTATTTAAGAGGATCTTATGGCGAGGATAGCGGGAGTTGATTTACCCAGTGACAAGAGAATAGAAGTTGGATTAACCTATATATTCGGGATTGGACTTAGGACTGCTCAGAGGATAGTTTCCGAATCAGGGATTAATCCGGATACAAGGGTGAAAGATCTTACTGATGATGAGATAGCAAGTATAAGGAAATTTATTGACCAGAAGGTTAAGGTGGAAGGTGATCTTAGAACTGAGATTGCTATGAATATAAAGAGATTGATGGATATTGGATGTTACAGAGGAATCAGGCATAGGAGAGGACTACCGGTAAGAGGTCAGAATACAAAGAATAATGCCAGAACCAGAAAAGGCAACCGCAAAGTATCTATCGGCAGTAAGAAGAAGAAATAAGAGGTAACCTAAGTGAAACAAAAAAAAGCGAAGAAGAAAGAGAAAAAAAATATACCGCTTGGGAAAGCATTCATACAGGCAACATATAATAATACAATAGTTACTCTTACTGATATGCAGGGAAATGTTATAGCATGGGCTACATCAGGCGGAGAAGGCTTTAAGGGTTCAAGAAAATCAACTCCATTTGCTGCGCAGATGGCGGCAAAAACTGCTGCCGAAAATGCTATTGAAGCGGCAGGTTTACAATCTATTGAAGTATATGTTAAGGGACCCGGTATCGGGAGAGAGGCTGCTGTAAGATCATTGTTTCAGAGCGGCTTGACTATTTCAAAAATAAAAGATATAACACCTGTTCCTCATAATGGATGCAGACCAAAGAAGAGAAGAAGAGTGTAACGGAGATTCGCTATGGCTAAATATACAGGTCCAAAATGTAAGTTATGCAGGAGAGAGATGACTCCTCTAATGCTGAAAGGTCAGAGATGTTTAACAGATAAATGTCCTCTTAAGGGGGATAAAAAATATCCTCCGGGTCCGCCCAGAAAGAGAAGAGGAAAGGTATCGGATTATGCTGTTCAGTTAAGGGAAAAACAGAAGATCAAGAGAACTTACGGACTGCTGGAAAAACAGTTTAGAATAAATTTTGAAAATGCCAATAAGATGAGAGGCGTTACAGGCGAAAATATGCTCTCTCTCTTAGAAAGAAGGTTAGATAATGTAATATATAGATTAGGCTTTGCTACATCAAGATCACAGGCAAGGCAGTTGATTCAGCATAATCATGTTAAAGTAAACGATAGAGTTGTTGATATTCCTTCATTTATCGTAAGAGAAGGCAATAGTATTGAGATACGTGATGCCTTTAAATCAAATGTATTACTTGAAGATTCTATTAAGTTATCAAAGGCTATTGATTCAAAGCCTGAATGGGTTGAAGTAGATTACGAAAATAAGGCAGCTAAAATTATTAGAATCCCCAAAAGGGAAGACATTAAAGATACTTTTAATGAGCAGCTTGTAGTTGAGTTGTATTCAAAATAGATAGCTGTGTAGCGTTGTTTATTTATTATCTTGTTGGAGGAGAAAATGGCCCAAAAAAACCTGCTTAAGGGCTTTAAGAGACCAGGAAAAATAACATTTGAGCATGATGAATTACAACAAAATTATGGCAGATTTATAGCCGAACCTTTTGAAAAAGGGTATGGTTTAACAGTTGGCAATTCTCTTAGAAGGGTATTGCTTTCATCACTTGAGGGTGCTGCTATTACAGCGGTTAAAATGGAAGGAGTACCTCATGAATTTTCAACAAGTCCGGGCGTTTATGAGGATATTACCAGAATTATTTTAAATCTAAAAAAACTTAGATTTAGATATGAAGGGGAGTTATCAAAGGTTCTTCACATTGTTAAACAGGGTCCGGGTGAGCTTACGGGTGAAGATTTTGATATAGATCCTGATATTGAAGTAATGAATAAAGATGTTAAGATTGCATCTTTAAATGATTCTGCAGTTATAGATATGGAGGTACAGATTGAAAGAGGGAGAGGTTATGTACCCTCTGAGATCAATAAATACAACTCAGAGACTGTTGGAGTCATAGCTATAGATTCTATATTCTCTCCGGTATTAAAGGTTAATGTAAAGGTAGAGGATACACGGGTAGCTCAAAGAACAGATTATGATAAGCTCATTCTTGAGATATGGACAGATGGATCAATAAAACCTGACGATGCGCTTGCGCAGGCTGCCAAGATTATTAAAGAGCATATGTCTATTTTTATCAATTTTGAAGAGGAACAGGAAGAAGAGTTAGAAATCATTGACGAAAGCGCAGAAAAAATGAAAGCACTTTTATCCAAATCTATTGATGACATTGAATTTTCAGTCAGAGCTTATAATACTCTTAAAATTCTTGATATATCTACTTTAGATGAAATTGTAAAAAGAACTGAAGATGAGATAAAGAAATCAAAGCATATTAGCGATATTGTGCTGAAAGAGATAAAGTCAAAACTTGAGGCGAGCCACTTAAGCTTAGGTTTAAAAGATTGAATGAGGTTTTTAGATGAGACACAAGAATAAAGTAAGACAATTAGGCAGGACCCATTCTCATAGAAAGGCTATGTTTGAAAATATGGTTACATCATTATTTGAGCATGAAAGAATCATTACAACAAAGCAGAAAGGGAAAGAGTTAAAGATAATATCCGAGAAGTTAATCACAAGGGCAAAAAATAATATTGATATACCTGAAAGTGAAGGTGAGAAAAAACTTCACAATAAAAGAGAGGTCCTTAAAGTAATCAGGAATAGAGATGTTGTAGCTAAACTTTTTGATGACATTGCCTTGCGTTTTAAAGAGAGAAAGGGCGGATATACCAGAATGTATCTGCTTGGAGTAAGACGCGGAGATTCTGCAGAGATGGCAATTGTAGAATTAGTTGAACGCGTACCTAAGGTTAAGCCGACTAAAACAGATAAGAAAGGCGAAAAGTCAAAAAAAGATAAGAAAGATGAAAAAGATAAGAAGAATAAAAAAGATAAGAAAGATAAATAGAATAATTTAAAATAAAAAAACTTCGAAAGAAGTTTTTTTTATTTTATAATGTAAAAGAGATTGAGTAAATAACTCTATCTGCTTTTATAGTAAAGCTATGACTCTAATAGATTTACATTGCCATACTACCGCATCTGACGGAATAAAAACTCCCACAGAGTTGATAGATTATGCTATTGGAAAGAATATTAAAATTCTTGCCGTTACAGATCATGATACAATATCAGGGCTTAAAGAGGCTATGGCTTATGCATCAAAGAAAAAATTTACCCTTATCCCCGGTATTGAATTTAGCATAGATTATCAGGGCGGTTCATTTCATCTTGTCGGATTATATGTAGATTATAATTATCCTCCGCTTGTTGAAAAAACAACCTATCTCCACAAAGTAAGGGATAACCGCGTTTTTAGAATAATAGATGACTTAAAGGTTCATGGCATAGATATACCCATTGAAGATGTTTTCAATGAAAGTACAGGCGGCGCAATAGGCAGACCTCATGTTGCAAGAGCCTTAGTAAAACATGGTTATGCTAATAGTATCAATGAAATATTTAAAAAGTACTTAGTAAAAGGAAAACCCGGCTATGTAAAAAAAGAGAGAATTAAACTTGAAGAGGCTGTCTCCCTTATTAAAGGAGCAGGAGGTATAGCAATAGTGGCTCATCCGGTTTCTTTAAACTGCAAAAGTATATTGGATTTTGAAAATACAATTAAGGGCTTCATTGATAAAGGGGTGGAGGGTATAGAAGTCTATTCATCAATGCATAAGCCGTCTGATATCAATGACTTTCTCAATCTTGCAGTTAAATATAACCTTATAGTCTCCGGCGGGAGTGATTATCATGGAGATAAGGATGAAAAGATCGGCTATTATCTTCCGGCAAAGCCCATACCTTATTATATTTATGAACGGATAGAACATTTTTCGTAAGCGTTCGCTTTTTACTATTCCTCCAAATAATACAAAAAATCACTAACCTCTTATACTCGATTCTGCCGATTGATAATTAATGGATAGTCTATAATAAATGAAGCAGGAGTCTTAAGTATGAACAGGATTATAAACAGCGCTGTAATACCGCTGATTAATAGTTTTGGCATCTCATCTCTAAGAATGATGCACTTAATATATATAAAGGAATTTATTGATAGAATTTCTACAAAACCATATTTGCATAGTGATGAGGTGAAAATATTAGAAGAACAATTTGGCGTAAAACCTGATATTCTTTCATGGGGTGATTATTTTCAGTCGGAAATTGCTGTTTCTGCAAAGTGTTTAAGCGATGATGAGTTCGTGAGAATTTTTGAAACGTTTAAGTTTGATATGATTTCAAGCTATATTATTTTTAAAAACAAAGGGACAGATTTTTTTGAGTGGATAGAAAATTTATATGCAGGTATTGAAAAGAAAGATGTTGATCAACTGACAGATGAAGATAACGAGATAATTCATCTAAGAATATTGATGAACTACTATAAAGAAATGGGTATTGCAGATAGATTTTCAGAATCTGAGCTCAAGTGGCATTCGTCATTCAGCGAGGCGCTTGCTGTGTGATAGTGGATAAGGCTCTGACCCCAGTTGATAAGTTTGATAAGTTTGAAGTTGAGGCTCTGACCCATATTAATAAAAAAACTTGTCATAACAAACAATATCTGTTTTCTTATACTTTATTATTTAATACTTACAAAAAGATTTCAGGTTTAACATGAACAATATGTTATATTCATACGACAGAGAGAATCTTCACAGCATATTGAAAGATTCATGGAAACAGGTTGAAAATGCCCGGCAAGGTATAGATCTTTCGGTATTAAAAGATAAAAGAATCGATAATATTATAGTAACAGGTCTTGGCGGTTCTGCCATCTGCGGAGATATTTTGAAGAATTTTCTCAACAATGAACTTCACATTCCCTTTGCAATTAATCGCACATATAACCTTCCCCTTTATGCAGGGGAAAATACGTTAGTAATAGTGTCATCATATTCAGGGAATACCGAAGAGACAATATCCGCATTAAAATCCGCCATTGAAAGAAAATGTTTAATAGTTGCAATGACAACCGGTGGAGAAGTAGAAAGAATAGCTCATGAAAATAGATTATGTACGGTTAAACTCCGGGAGGGCTTCCAGCCCAGATATGCCCTTTACGCTTCGTTTTTTACGCTTTTAAAAATAATGGAAGAGTTAAGTATTATAGGTTCGCAAGATTCAACAGTTGTTAATATAATGGATTTATTGAAAAGACTTGGTAATGAATGGGGAAGTGAAAACGGCAAGGCGTTTGAGTTTGCAGCTTCTATTAAAGGGTACATTCCCGTTATCTATTCCGTAACGGATCTTAATGATTCTGCCGGAAAACGCTTTAAGTGTGAGTTAAATGAGAATAGTAAAGTTCATGTCTGGAGCGCCGAATATCCCGAAATGAATCATAATGAAATTGTAGGATGGGAAAATGTAAAAGAATCCGGTTTAAAGTATATAATTATAACTATCACAGATGACGATATTTCTCTTAGAATTAAGAAACGAATAGAGATAATGAACGATCTGTTTAGTAAAGAGGGGGTTGATTTATTAGATATTAAAGGTAAGAGTAAAACTTTTAAGGAGAGACTCATAGAGGTTATTTATTTTTGTGACTGGGTATCATACTATTTAGCTTTGCTAAATAAAAAGGATCCCGGCGAGATAGATTTTATTCATACATTGAAGAAAAGGATGGAGGAATAATCATGGCAATTTCGGATTTAGTTAAACAGAGAGCATACGAATGGACTAAAACTCCTTATGACGAAGAATGCAGAAATGAGATCAAAAAATTGATCGACAGCGGCAATGATAAGGAACTTGCCGAACGCTTTGCAGTTGAACTTGAGTTTGGTACGGGCGGATTGCGGGGATTAATCAGAAACGGCACAAACGGCATGAATAAGTATGTTGTTGCAAGAGCAACGCAGGGTCTTGCTAATTATGTCAACAGGATTGGAACTCAGCAGCACTCTGCCGCTATTGCTTATGATTCAAGATTTTTTTCAAAAGAATTTGCAATGGAGAGCGCTGCGGTTTTAGCCTCTAACGGCATTAAGACATATATCTTCAGTGAAATGCGTCCTACCCCCGAACTGAGTTTTGCAGTAAGAGAATTTAAATGCACTACAGGTATAGTGATTACTGCGAGTCATAATCCGAAAGAGTATAACGGCTACAAGGTTTATTGGAATGACGGCGGTCAGATAGTAAGTCCTCATGATAAAGATATAATAAATGAAGTGAGAAAGGTTGAAAGATTGGAAGATGTAAAGAGGGGAGATTTTGAATCGCTTGTAAAGACCGGCATGATTGTATGGATTGGGAAAGAGGTTGATGAGAAGTTTATGAAAGAGGTTCTCTCTTTATCTAAATTTTCAAAAGATATGGAAAAGAGCGGAGTGAAAATTGTTTATACTCCTCTGCACGGAACAGGCGCAACCATAATACCTGAGGTCTTGTCAAGGGTTGGATTTAAAAACGTTATTTATGTGGACGAACAGATGAAACCCGACCCGTCATTTTCAACAGTAAGAAAACCCAATCCTGAAGAAAGGGATGCCCTTGATCTTGCAATAAAATATGCTCAAAAACATAACGGAGATATTGTAATAGCAACAGATCCCGATGCAGATAGAATGGGTATTGTAGTAAAAAATTCTAATAATGAATTTGAAATTCTCTCAGGAAATCATACAGGCGCCATCCTTGAATATTATTTGCTCTCTAAAATGAAAGAGAATAACAGCCTTCCTTTTAACGGGGCGATAGTAAAGACTATTGTTACAACAGACTTGCAGGATAAAATCGCCGAGTCTTTTTCAATGAAGGTGTTTAATGTACTAACAGGTTTTAAGTATATAGGAGAAAAAATAAAGTCCTTTGAGGATACGGGTAAATATAAGTATATTTTCGGCGGCGAGGAGAGTTACGGTTATCTTGCAGGAACATATTCCAGAGATAAGGATTCCGTTGCAGCAGCGCTGTTAATCTCGGAATGCTGCGCTTATTTAAAAAGTCAAGGTTTAACTATTACCGATTATTTAGACTCCATCTTTAAACGGTATGGATTTTATAATGACAAAAACGTTTCAATTGATGCTGAGGGTTTGGAAGGCTTAGCGGTTATCAAAGATGTAATGAAAAAGCTAAGAGACAAGTCATACGAAAAAATAGGAGGAGTAGATGTTGTCAAGGCTGTTGATTATATGAATGATACTATTTTTGATTCGGATGACTGCGATGGTGTTTTGCCAAAATCGGACGTTCTTCAATATAAGCTATCCGACGGTTCTATTGTTACTGTGAGACCGTCAGGAACAGAGCCAAAGATTAAGTTTTATTTTTCGACAAAATCCAATTCACGGAAAGAGACTAATTTCAAATTAGACAGAATGATTGACGATATTATTCCCGGTATTAAGTTATTTGTTGAGAAGAGGATGTAACGGAAATTCTATGACATAAAAAGATTATTCCCTGTTTATAAATTTTGTTTTAATGCTTTCATGTAATTCATTAAATTTTTCTTCGGTCTCTAATCCGTATCTTTTTATTACGTCTTCTTCTAAGTAGAAATAGTTGAATTTTCTCTCTTCTATAAGACAGAGCGCATTTGCAAGATATGTAATAAAAACTATGTCTAAATTCTTTTCACTTGCCAACAGCGGAGAATGATGGTAAGCAATAGTTTCTTTAATGTAATCTTGAAAATTCCACTTTTCGGCAATCATTTTTCCAATGGTTGAATGACTTATCCCTACGTAAGCCTCTTCAAGCGCTGTTGAAGTTCTCATTTGTCTATTTGTTATTTTATCTATCTGCTCTGCCATATCTTCATTGACCGATAAAAGAACAATCTTACCGAGATCATGAAGCATTGATGCTAAGAATACCATATCGCTTATTTTGTTTAGTTTAAATTGTTGCGATAGCTGCTTCGCATAAAATGCAACTTTGTTACAATGATTCCAAACATTTTGGAAATTTGCCAAGTGCTCATCCATAATCTTTTTTGCGGATGAAGCTGTGAGAATTGATTTAAGATTATTTAAGCCAATTATTTTTATTGCCTCAGCGATAGTCTCTATTTTTTTAGATGTGATAAAACCGGCTGAGTTTGACAGTTTTAAAACAGATGCTGCAAGTGACGGATCAATGGATATTTTCTTTGATATTTCATTTATTGAAGCGTCTTTTTTTTCACAAAGTTCTTGAATCTCTGTTATATGCTCCGGAAAAGTCGGGAGGTCATTTACGCTGTTTACTATTTTAATCTCTAATCCTCTTTTTATTGCAAACGGTTGAGTTTTAAAAGGTATTACAAATGAAGATTGTGTTATTTTCCCGTCTGAGACTATATTAAACGACTTATCCCCTATACCCGAATTTTTTAAAAACAACATTGTTAATGGGATTCCAAGTCCTTCACCCTCTTGGTCATCAGCAATATCTACATATAAGTCTGCTAAATCATTATACTCTCTCGATTTATCAATACGTTTATTAATTCTTTCTTGTTCAAACGGCAAGAGACCGGCGGTATTTCTAATAATTACTTTAAAACCATCAGGCTCTTTTTTAAGAACAAATTCTATTTTATATCCGCTTTCCTTTAATTCGTCAGGGAGATTGTTAATTGTTTCTGTTAAGTATGTTTTAAAAGAAGACATCCCTTGTTCGTAATGCTCAGGGTCTATAATATCCAGATTGTTCTTTTTGAAAAAGATTCTTTTTAAGTTAGCCTTTACTGCATTTACTATCATCTCTCTAATAATCTGTTCAATTGGTCCTTGCAGGTAAAGCATATCATCATGTGATAAAACTTTTATAAAGAGGGAATTTAGAAATCTATTTATCTCGTTTGTATTATAATGAAATGTGAGTTTGACAGGTTCCCCTTGCAATACTTGTTTTGAAAGTTGTGATGTCTTTGTAGTGTTCATAATCCCTTCTTTATGTTAAATAAATTATAATTAATCTATTATTTTATTAATTATAGATATTGTATCCTATCTAAAAATATTGTATAAAAATACTTTCAATGGAGTCAACAATAAAAGTTCTTATCTTGCTTATAATACAAATTTTACAGATATATCATATATAAAAATGTTATATAAAATACTTTCAATAGAGTCAATAAAAAAATTTTTAGTTTACTTGTATGCAAATTGTTTTTAGCTTTTTTTGTTGTAATTGTTATAAATATATAATTTTTATTGAATAGTTATAATGTTACTTTTAATTACAACTAAAGATTGTTTGCATATCGAACTGCTGTTTTATAGAGTTTCGGCTTATTAAAAATGAACTCTAAAAAATATATCTATTTTATAAAGAATAATTTTTACAAAAATTTTATTATAAGGCTATGACCGCGCTGATGTACTTTATCCTGCTTTAAAAAATAAGATTATTTTTGTCTATTTTATTAAAAAATATTGATAAAATAAATTCACTATAACATTGTAGCAGCATACTGTAAAGTTTATATAAACCATTATTTATATTTCCTTTGATTTGTATAAAGTTTATTGACTTAAATGATTAACCTTGGAGTGTCTTATGAAAAATAGAAGAATTGGACCAGATACAATTATGAATATAATAAGCGGGATTAGTATTATATCGTGGATAATTCTTGCTGTGATTTTTATAATTATTTCAGTGAGCAATCCCAGTTCTATTCGAACAGTCGGTAAAAGCGGAAGCGGTTGGACAACAAATGCAATTTATGCGCTTTTTGTTTTTCTAATAATTTTGAGTATTAGCGGTATTCTTTTTAATATGACACGATTAAAAAGAAAGACGGATAAAATGAGGTTAACTCCAATATTTTCAGGAGTATTATCGGTTATTGGTCTTATAGTTATGAGCATGAACTAATTTTTGTATAAGTGAATAAAAATTTTCTACATGAAAATTTCAACACTGCTTAAGATTTTAATATCGGTTTTCATTTTTTTTCAATCTCTGCATGTTTTTTACGTCATTGCGGAGTTGATCCGTAATCTAAAGTATCAATGCAATGACGTAAAATGCTGCTTACTTTAGCAGCCCTGCCTCTTTTAGAAAAAGATAAATGTTATTAATATAAACAACGGAATAAGAATCGGTATTGAATATTTAAACATGTATCCAAAAAAGCTCGGCATAGCCACTCCGGATTCCTCTGCAATTGACTTTGTCATAAAATTCGGCGCGTTGCCGATATATGTATTGGCTCCCATAAAGACTGCGCCTGCGCTTATAGCAAGCAATGTTGCTGCATGAACTCCCATAAGATCTACAGGATTACCTCCTGCCGTATTAAAAAATACAAGGTATGTAGGAGCATTGTCTAAGAAACTTGAGAGAATCCCTGCTGCCCAGAAAAAATGCGAATTGATAAACTCACCGCTGCTGTTCACAACGCCTCTTATTACCATACCCATAGGTCCGTCAACACCTGCCCGGAGCATTGCAATTGGAGTTATCATAGTCATAAAGATCGTTGCAAAAAGTTTTGCTACTTCCTTTATTGGTTCCCAGTTAAAATCATTACCTTCGCGAATTGCCGGGTCTGAAATTTTTAAAGAGACAAAAGTTATAATTAACAGGAGCGCCACTTGAAGTAATGATGAAAGGGGCATCTCTACATAGTGAACTGTAAATGCTGTTCCCATATTGATGCTTGATACTATAACTGCGCCGATTATACATGGGATTAAAAGCATGTTAGGTATTCCGACAAGTCTTAATTTTTCTCCATCGGCTTTTTTAACCGGTTTATTCTCCTCTTTTTTATAATAGTATGAATCCATTATAAAGAATATTATCATTAGAATAGCAATTGAAAATGCTACTGGTGCCAGCATGTGTTTCATTGTCCATGAAAAATCTACACCCTTTAAAAATCCGAGGAACAGGGGAGGGTCGCCCAGCGGTGTTAGTCCGCCGCCTATATTTGCTACTATAAATATAACAAATACCACTATATGCGTTCGGTATTTTCTCCATGCGTTAGCTTTGAGTATTGGTCTGATGATCAGCATTGCTGCGCCTGTAGTTCCCATAAAGCTGGCGAGTATTCCCCCTGTTAGTATCATGGCAGAATTAATTTTAGGAGAACCGGCTAAATCTCCTTTAAGCTGGATTCCTCCTGCAACTGTAAAGAGCGCAAGGAGTAAGGTTATGAACGGAATAAATTCAAGGAGATATACCTCCAAAAGATAAAATGTCCCTGTTGAAATACCAAAATTGACACTAAACGCTCCAAAGAATACAAGCCACCAGAATAGTGATATTTTACCGTAATGGTGGTGCCATATATGCGGAGCAAGCAGCGGGAACAGGGCTATTGAAAGAAGTATCCCTAAGAATGGTATAACCCATAGCAGGCTTAAGTTTTTAGCATCAATATGCGGCGCATGATGCTCTGTTTCTGCTGCTGTAATTCCTTCAGCCTTGTGACTTTCATCACTGCTTTGAATTTGCGCAGTCTCTGCGTAAATATTAATAATTGGTGAGGATAATACTAATAATGCAGAAACTGCGGTTAATATAATAAGAATTTTTTTCATTATCTGTTTTCTCCCAAAGATTTTTTTATAAAAATAAGGAAATTGTTTTTAATGTCAAATAGTTCTATTGTTTTTTATAAAAAAATTTTTAGTTTAGAAATATGGTTTTTCAAAATTTACAGAAATTCCGCTTGTAATAAAAAACAGGATATAAAAATAGAATATGAATTAGAATATTTTTCAATATAAAATTAGTAATTGCAAAAAAATATGTAAAAAATTTCAATGAACTTAATGATATGTCAACAACTAAAAGATATAGTATTTTTTCAATTTATGGCATGGGGCAAATACGGATTATTTGAATTTTTACCCAAGGCGGGTGTCTTTTTAGTATCGGGTATTTTTTTAGTATATAAATAATACTAATCTATAGTTTGGATTTAAAAAACAGATTTGGAGAATAAGGAAATGTCAACAAAGCAGGAAATTTCACAAGAAATGGAACAAAAGCTATCCCATCAACTATCTATGCAGATTATGGAGGTAGGTCAGACCATCCTTGAATTAGAGGCAAGGTTCCATGATTCATTTAGCAGGCAGATGAGGGATAAGATACAGCGAGCTAAAGAAATTCTCGATGAGCTGGCAAAGGATTGCATGACTGAGCTTACATCCGAGAGAATGAAAAACTGGCAGAAAGAGAGACTTCAGGAGAGAGAAAAATATAATTTTACCAGAAAAAAAGATACCTGGGAGTCGTTAACTCCAAATCAGGAACTTGAATATCAAAAGAGATTGACCCGAAAAATGCACCAGGGGTTTGGGAGATAATTATAAATTACAGCTAAATTAAAAGAATTTCAAGGAGATATGTTGTGGGAACAGATAGAGTGAATATTAAGAATCCGGAAGGCAAACTTGGCGTATTAATTCCGGGTCTTGGGGCAGTGAGTACTACATTTATTGCCGGCACTATGATGATAAGGAAGGGACTTAGTAAACCGATCGGTTCATTGACACAGATGGGTAAAATCAGGACAGGTTCCGGTGATAATATAAAAGAGATAAATATAAAGGATTTTGTTCCGCTTGCCTCTTTAAATGACCTTGAGTTCGGCGGATGGGATATATTTGAAGATTCGGTTTATGAGTCTGCGCTCAATGCAGAGGTTTTAAGCAAGAATGACCTTGACAGGGTAAAGGATGAGCTTTCTAAAATTAAACCCTGGAAAGCGGTTTTTAACAGAAATTATGTCAAGAATTTAGATGGTAAATGGGTAAAAGAGGCTCCTGCACATTGGGATCTTGTTCAACTGCTTAAAGATGATATTGCCAAATTTAAACAGGAAAAAAATCTAAACAGAATGGTTATGGTATGGTGCGCCAGTACTGAAATTTATCAGGAGATTATACCCGGAGTTCACGATACTTTAGAAAATTTTGAAAAGGCTCTTAAGGAGAATCATCCTGCTATTGCGCCGAGTATGATTTACTGCTATACAGCGCTTGACCTTGGGATACCTTATGCAAACGGAGCGCCGAACCTGTGCAATGATATACCGGCATTTTGGGAACTTGCCGATAAGAAAAAAGTTCCAATGGGCGGAAAAGATTTTAAATCAGGCCAAACATTTATGAAGACTGTTCTTGCGCCGGCATTTAAGGCAAGAATGCTTGGAATGAACGGCTGGTTTTCAACCAATATACTCGGCAACAGAGACGGAGAAGTGCTTGACGATCCGGAATCATTTAAGTCAAAAGAGGTGAGTAAACTATCAGTACTTGATCAGATATGTCAGCCTGAATTATATCCCGACCTGTACGGAGATTTTTTCCATAAGGTAACTATAAATTATTATCCGCCAAGAGGTGATAATAAAGAGGGATGGGATAATGTCGATATATTCGGCTGGCTTGGATATCCAATGCAGGTTAAGGTGAACTTTTTATGCCGTGACTCAATACTTGCAGCTCCCATAGTTCTTGATTTGGCAATATTTTTTGACCTCGCCCAAAGAGCCGGACTTTACGGGAATCAGGAGTGGCTCTCTTTCTATTGGAAGAGTCCTATGCATCCGCCTAAGATAGAAGCGGAGCATGATCTTTTTGTACAGTTGATGAAATTAAAAAATAAACTCAGAGTGCTAAAGAACGAGCCTGTTGAAAATTACGGCAATGAATCTTATAATTGACGGTTCGGATTTTTTTGATTTCGTTCACACGAAATTTATTGAATAACGAATTATTATTTGTATGAATAAATATGAATAACAAATGTAATTTGTGCAATTTTAAATGCGGCATAGACAGGTCCGAACATACAGGGAGATGCGGTTTAGACAATAAAATCTATGTATCTCACTATGGATTACATAGAGGGGAGGAACCCTTCTTTACAGGGAACAGAGGCTCAGGCACTATATTTTTTTCGGGATGCACTCTCAGATGCAGGTTCTGCCAGAATTTTCAAATCAGCAGATGGAGAATATCAAAGGGACTCACCGGTGTTGATACTGTCTCTGTAGATTCATTAATAGATATATTCTATTACTTAAAGAGTACAGGCGCTTCGAATATTAATCTCGTATCTCCAACACCATACGCTGATAAGATAAGGGAAGCAATAACAAAAGCAAAAGCCGCAGGATTTAATCTTCCGTTTATATATAACAGTCATGGGTATGATTCGCCGGAGACTGTTGAATCATTGTCGGGACTCATTGATATATATCTTCCCGATATGAAGTATGGAGACGATTCTCTCGCTAAAAATTTTTCTCATGCTCCGCGGCTATATACCGAAGGAAAAGAATGTATAAAGAATATGTATAATCAGGCAGGCATACTTAAACTTGATTCAAACGGATCTGCATTAAAGGGTATAGTTGTGAGACACCTTGTTATCCCCGGTCATATTGAAAGCACTTTTCAGGTACTGGATTTCCTTGAATCGATTGATCGTAAAATCCATATATCGCTTATGTCTCAGTATCATCCGTTTTCGGTGAACAGGGACAAAGATTTTCCCGAATTAAACAGGACGCTTGGAAGAGACGAATATAAAAGAGTAGTCGATTATGCCGTGAACTTGGGGTTTAAAAATCTTTTGATTCAGGGTTTAGACAGCCATACATCTCATATACCGGATTTTAACAGTGACGGAGTTTTTGAGGAGTAATTTTTTAATCTAATATAAATGTCTTAATTTTTAGTTTGATATTTATGCTTAAATCAATGTTCGTTCTTTCTTATAAGTTTTTCAATGAGTTTAACTGCCTCTGCATGTTCATTCTCTTTAGCGAGGGTCAGAGCTGTTTTATCCTCATTATCTTTAGCTTTTATGTTGGCGCCTTTTGATACAAGAAGTTTTATCAGGTCGGAGTAACCATATTCGGCAGCATACATGAGAGGCGTTCTGCCGCGATTATCGCTTGCATTAACATTTACGCCTTTATTTACTATCATTTTAACAATATCATTTCTGCCGTTTTTTACGGCATATATTAATGCGGTTTTTTCATCGCTGTCTCTTGCATTGGTATTTGCTCCTGCATGAATTATCTTCATAGCTATATTGCCATATCCTTTGATAGCTGCCTCCATTAAGACTGTTGTGTCGTCTTTATACCGCATATTAACATCTGCTCCGGCATTTATCAGGAGTTTTACAATATCTTCGTTCCCGGCTGAAACTGCATAGTAAAGCGGAGAAAATCCGTCGTCATCTCTTGTGTTCGGGAGAGCGTCTTTTTGAAGAAGGATTTTTACATTATCCAAATCTCCTCTTTTTGCCGCTTCTATGAGGTCGCTGTTCATTCCTGCGAATGACAATTTGCCGCTAACGAGCAGGATGATTAGAAGTAGTAATATTTTGTTATTGCGTAACATTTTAGTCCTCAAAAATTTTATTCTCAGTATTATAATTTATTTGCAAGCATAATTTTTAGGCACGCAGATGACGCAGATGGGTTAGGATTTGCCACGCTGAACCTGACAAATGTACAGGTTTTATTATTTATATTTTTGTGATTTTGTTCACATGAAATTTATTGAATTTGCGAATTATTATTTGTATGGATAAATTTGTAGAGACAAGGCATGCCTTGTCTCTACGGTCGGTCGGTTTCCTGCCGCAAAACAATCCCCTGCGAAACCTAAAATGTGCAGAATAAAACACTTGATAAAATCAAAACACCAGTATAAATTGAACTTATGAATATTGAAACAATAGATGCTTTAGAAAAAGTAATAAAGGACGAAAATTTACTCAAAAAACACAATTTGGAGAAAATTGGCGTATTTGGGTCATTTGCCCGCGGCGAACAAGCGAATGATATTGATTTTTATATTGATTTGGAAAATTACAATGTTAAAAACTTAATAAATTTGAAAAAAGACCTTGAAAAAGTAACTGAAAAAAAAGTCGACATAATGTTAAAGAAATACGCAAACCCTATCATTTTATATCGTGCCCAAAAGGACATGAAATATGTCACTCAATGAAAAAGATGATTTGTTGTATCTGCTGAATATTTTAGAGTATATTGGAAAAATATGGAAATATACTGAAGAAACAAAAGACGCTGAGGAATTATTTGAACTAAATGACCAAATGAATTTGAATGCTTCATTGACATTATTGTCAAATATAGGAGAAAATGTTTCAAAAATAACAGAAAATCTAAAACTTGAATATTCAATGATAGGATGGCAACAAATAAAAGATTTTCGGAACAAAGTTGTACACGATTATGTTGGAATGGATTTAGCTATTGTGTATGAAATTATTACCAATGATTTAAGAACATTAAAGTTTGAAATTGAGAAAATAATAAACGAAAAATTGGAACAGAAAATATTTGATATTGATGAATTAAAAATATCCAAAGATAGCAAATTTTATAAGCACATTGATTTTGAAAAAATAATCTAAACAAGCGGGAATAAAGATATCTTAGAGTATTAGAATAATTTTTATAATTATATATTAAAGGAGGAACTGTTATGGCAATTGAAGGTGATCGTTCATGGTTTAAAAATTATGACTATTCCATACCAAGGGGGTATATTTATCCAAAAATACCTGTCAGGGATATGTTCCTGAGTCATGCTGCTACAAAGGGAGCAAAACCATACATAATAATAAATGATATTGTGTTGAATTATCAAACATGCAATATGTTAGCCAGAAAGTTTGCAAATGCTCTGCTTGCAAGCGGAGTTAAAAAAGGGGACAGAGTCGGATTAGTTGCCGGAAATATACCGCAGTATATCTTAGCTCTGCAGGGATGCTTTAAAATAGGCGCTATTGCAGTACCGGTAAACCCGCTCTATACGGTCGATGAAATAGAGTATCAGTTCAAAGACTGCAGCGCAGAGACTATTGTAGTAATGGCATTGTTTGCAGATAAAATCATAGAGATAAAGAATAAAAAGACCACAGCTATAAAAAATATAATATCTATACAAGTCGCATCTCTCCCTGTTGATATGACAGGCAAGGATGTAATTGATTTTAATGAATTTACAAATAAGGGCGAGGATAAAGAACCCGATGTTGAAGTTCTATCCGAAGATATTGCCATGCTTCAATATACGGGAGGGACTACGGGAGTATCAAAGGGATGTTGTCTTACAAATTATAATGTTGTTTCAATGGCTTATCAGATAGGTCATCAGATGCTTGAGTTCTGTCCCTATGAACTTATAAAATGCGTGGCAGTGATTCCGCTCTTTCATATATTCGGATTTAATACGACAATTAATGCCTGTCATTTTGTCGGCGGAACAATCGTTCTTGTCCCAAGACCTGATCTTGATCTTCTCTTAGAAACTATTAATAAGCATGAACCGACTGTGCTCACAGCAGTACCTGCATTATTAATCGGATTAAATAATCATCCTAAACTTGCCGAATCAAAGATAAAATCTATTATTGGAGTTTTATGCGGTTCATCTCCGCTTTCTGTTGAAACATTTAATGAATTTGAAAAGAAATCCGGTTCATGGATAGTTGAAGGATACGGCTCGTCTGAGACTACAAATATTGTAACTACCAATACAAAACATAAGCGAAAAATAGGAAGCGTTGGATTGCCATGGCCTGACGTTGATCTAAAGATTGTTGATATTGAAGAGGGCAAAACCGAAATGCCGACAGGTGAGGCTGGTGAGATAATCGTTAAAGGTCCGCAAGTTATGCCCGGATATTGGAATAATGAAGAAGAGACGGCTATTGCAATAAAAGACGGATGGTTCTATACCGGCGATATCGGATATATTGATTCGGATGGATTTGTTTTTATCGTAGATAGAAAAAAGGATATGATTATCTGCAGCGGCTTTAATGTTTATCCGCGCGATATAGATGAAGTATTATATCAGCATCCGTCGGTTCTTGAGGTGTGTACTGTGGGTATTCCCGATGAAAAGAGAGGAGAGACAGTTAAAGCATTTATTGTATTAAAAGAGGGAGCGTCTCTTACTGAGGACGAGGCAAAGAAGTTCTGCGCAGAAAAACTTGCGCCTTATAAAGTTCCAACACATATAGAATTTATCAAAGAGCTGCCGAGAAGTTCCGTAGGAAAGCCTCTAAGAAGGGTAATGAGAGACATGGAAAGGAACAAATCTTGAGATTTTTTGATGACGAGCGCATTAAGGAGATTGCTTCTAACATATATTTGTTGAGACTGTTGAATTTTTAATTTTTGATAAGATTTTCATCTCTATCTAATTTTTCTTAACCACTTTCAGTAAATTATTTTCGAAATTTATAAAAGATCATGCTATTGCTGTATTTATTCTATGATTTC
>Ga0268262_10001131_pt1 | contig 33920 bp, 30 predicted proteins | sample TergutNc150P3_FD_190354 | JGI IMG/M metagenome (GOLD analysis project Ga0268262, IMG submission 190354) | Nasutitermes corniger P3 segment gut microbial community from laboratory colony in Florida, USA - Nc150 P3 (SPAdes) (version 2) | ecosystem: Host-associated > Arthropoda: Insects >...
CTTCAAATTTAACTCCATACGTACTCCGGTAAGTGTTCTTGCCGGTATTATTTCATTTTCCGTATGGTTAGATTTTTATTATGAGGCATCAGCCTTGTTACGGTTTGATTTTACGTGAGGCATTGCGTTTACTTGTAAAAGCATATATTATTATGTTATATTTTTAGGAAGCAACTGTGTAAAAAAAACGGGCGTATAAATTTCCTGTTATTAGAAAAACAAGTATTATCTTCCAAAAAACGCTCATTTACATTTTGTGCGGGAAGCTGTACAATTTAACAATCCTTTTATTAGGAAAAACAATTTTTAAGGAGCAAATCAATGGGTAAATCAATAAGCAGGGGCGGTAGTAGAAGTATTGGATTGGTGCTGTTGAATATCTCTGTGGCTGTCTACCTTTTTGCCACAGGTATTATGGGGATTACAGGGTCCAAAGGCGGTGAAATCCGCACAGCGGTAGAATCAGTTTTTTCCGGTGATTTTGCCAGGATACTGACGATCATTATTTCAGTCTTGGCTATTGCGGCGGGAGTTTTTATCCTCATCAGGTTCTTCGGTATTTCAATCAGCATTACCGAAATTCTATTGATCATCCTGGCAATTACCTGGCTTATCTTTATTTTAATGATTGATATTGTCTATCCCATCAATAACAAGGGAATTAATTTTATAGACTGGCTCAGGAGTTTCGGCTCTCATGTTATGGTATTATCGGGAATTATTTTGGGGACAAAGAGGTTCGGCTTCTAGGCAGACACATAATGCGCCTGCTATAGCTTTTTCTTGTTAGATAAATTCGTAATTCTCTATGGCTTGCAGTAATTCATGCCTGTCGATTCCCCAATTCCGCCCGAAGCGGGAATAAAGTGAATCCGAAAGGGTCATGAATTTCTTAAAAACCGGCTTGCCGGATAAATTTTTTATGAACTCGGGATGTAAGCGGCGGTTAACAATTATCTCCCAAAATCGGGCGAAATTCTTTATCCGCTTAATATCTTCTTCACGGATGGCGGAAGTTTCTAAAACTTCATAGGGCGGCGCGGGGTTATACCGCGCGTCTTTGTGCCTTTGAATCGGAGCGCCCGGAAGCAGTTTCAAAATACCGACTTGGATTTCTGCGCGGAGTTCTTTCGTTCCGGCGGACGGCTTTTCTTCATCAGACAGGGCAAGCCAAAGGCTGTCGAAGCCTTTGCCGAAAGACGCAAGGTCTTCGCCGGGAAGTCCTGCGATTAAATCCGCGTGGATAATAGCGGCGGTTTTTTGCCTCAGGAAGCGAAGCGTCTCCGTTTCTTCTTCAGGGGAAAAAGACCGGCCTGTGCCTGAACGTTTGATGCGGGAAGCGGTTTCTTCGTTAAGGGTTTGAATGCCTGTCTCAAGGCGCAGTGTTCCGGGAGGGAAACGAGCCAGCATTTCACGTAACTCAATAGGAAAAAGAAACGGAACCATTTCAAAGTGAACCACAAGAGGACTTTGCCGTATCTTCCTTTCCTTTATTTTTTCAAGGAAAAATTCCATTATTCGCAGCGCGCGTTTAATATTTACGTTAAAAGTTCTGTCCAGAAATTTAAAAGTTTTCACTCCGCGCCTTATCAATACGTCCATTTCGGCAAGAAACGGTTCAAGAGGAAATTCCCTGAGCGCGCCGCCGTTTTCTTTTACGGCGCTAAGGCAAAATTCGCAGTTAAAGGGACACCCCCTGCTTGATTCAACATAAATTAATTTGTTAGCGGCATCTTCGTCAGTGTACAGATGATAGGCGCTTTTTATTTTACCGGTATCGGCGTTTCCCGCGTTTATAAATTGCGGCTTTACCTGTTGCTGACCGTTCAAAAGTCCGTTTGTCAGTATATCTTCACATAACTTTTTAAAGGCTTCCTCCCCCTCGCCGCGGATGACATAGTCGGCGTACCGGAAAATTTCCGCATCGCTTTGCAAATGGGAAACTTCGGGGCCGCCGAGCACAATAACGGGTCTTTGTACTGTCCGTATTTTGCGCAGTTCTTCAAGCAGTTTTACAGTCGCGGTATTATTCCAGATTGAAACGGAAACGCCCAAAATCCGCGCCGCCGATGATGACAGAACGCCTGTTATTTCAGCTAACGGCTGGCGCAGGTTAAACTCGGTTATTTCGCATGAGTCTTCCAGAGCGCCGAGGTTTGCCTTTAAAAGCCTGAGGGCAAGGGACGGATGTATCCATTTGGCGTTAATTGTTGAAAGAACTATATTTTTCACACTGAATGTCAGGAGCCGAATAAACCGACAGTGCCTGTTTTCCATTCTTCGCGCTCTTCCATAACCATGCGCTCAACTTCAAACCAGTTATTGGCGCGCGGAGCGGGCATATCGCGGTTTGTGGAATTGTTGAAAATTATTGTTTTACAGCCCTGTTTGCGCAAATTGATAATGTTTTCCGGAGCGTCGTCAATATAAACATTTGCGCCTACCGCTCCCTTGTCATTCATAAAACAAATATCCCAGTAGGGAATGTCAAAATTGTCGAGCCAGTCGACTGTCTGCGTTATTGTTGCGCGGTGGGAATATTTAAGGAAAAGCCTGTGTGTAATGATGCGGATACGGACGCCCTGATTGGAAAGCTTTCGAAGAATAGCCGGCGCGTTTTCAATCGGCTGCATATCGCGGAAAATATGGCGCTGTGTTACGGCAAACCGGTGCAGTCTGTCATAGCCCCCGAATTCGTCAATGCCCCATTCCTGCAACCCGTAAGAAACATCAGGCGTAAGCGATTCAATCGGCTTATTCAGCCACTCGGCGGCGATCTTCCGCACCTCCCCGTAAAAGTCCCCTACCACGCCGTCAAGGTCGACTCCCAGAATAAAGCTGCTGCTATTCATTGGTTTTTTCCTTAGAAATCAAAATAACCATACTCCGCGCTTTTACAGGGTAGGTGTGCTGTGAAGGCAGGACTTTATCGTTTCCCGCTGCAAGAATATCATTCGGAGGCTGTAATCCCGTATCCAAAAAGCGGAACCATTCTTTTTTTGCCGGAGGACTCGCCAGCACAAAGGGCTGAACGTCAAGGCTGGCGTTAAAAATTATATAGAAGTCATTGTCATCGCGGTCAGCCAAAGTTTCAGCCCTGCTGCCGTCTACGCGTAACGCAAGGAAATAGCCGATATTGTCCCAATCGGGGCTTTCGCCTCTGTCGTCATACCAGCTTATGTCAGGGATAGCGTTGTAACTGCCTTCCCTGCCTGTATAAAATTCAGGGCGCATAAAGCCGGGATGGCGAAGGCGGAAGGCAATCATTTCTTTTACAAAACGGTAAAGGTCTTTGTTCTGTTCAAGCAGGGACCAGTTGTACCATGAAATGTCATTGTCCTGGCAATACGCGTTGTTATTGCCGTTCTGCGTGCGCCCGAATTCATCGCCGCCCAGAATCATGGGCGTGCCGAGCGAGATCAGCAAGCTTGCGAAATAGTTTTTGATCTGCTTTTCACGGATATTTTTTATCAGCGGGTCGCCGGTGGTGCCTTCAATTCCGTAATTGTAACTCAGGTTATAGTTGCCGCCGTCCCTGTTGTCTTCGCCGTTATCCTCGTTGTGCTTGCCGTTATACGAAACAAGGTCTTTCAGCGTAAAACCGTCGTGGCTTGTTATAAAGTTTATTGAATGAAACGGCTTGCGCCCGTCTCTAAGGTACAGGTCGGAACTGCCTGAAATACGGGTCGCAAAATAACGCGTTTCTTTCGGATCGCTTCTCCAGTATCTGCGCACATTGTCGCGGAATTTATCATTCCATTCCGCCCAGCGGCCTCCGGGAAACCAGCCTACCTGATAAGCTCCTCCCGCATCCCAGGCTTCCGCTATTATTTTTGTGGAGTTAAGCACAGGGTCTTCCGCGATCCTTTCCAAAGTCGGCGGATTTTCCATTACATTTCCGTGTTGATCTCGCCCAAGAATGGAGCCAAGGTCAAAACGGAAACCGTCAACGTGCATTTCAATTACCCAGTAGCGAAGGCAGTCCATGATAAATGAACGCACTACCGGATGATTGCAGTTCATTGTATTTCCGCAGCCGGAATAATTTTGATAATAACGCCGGTTTTCGTTCAGTATGTAATAAATTGAATTATCAAGCCCCCGGAAAGAAAAAGTCGGTCCCTGTTCGTTGCCTTCGGCAGTATGGTTAAACACAATATCCAGAATCACTTCCAGCCCCGCTTTGTGCAGTTCCCGAACCATTTCCTTGAATTCTCTTACCTGACCGCCGGGAGTCCTGTCCGCTGCGTACGAGCCTTTCGGCGCAAAAAAAGCGACTGTTGAATAACCCCAGTAATTTTTTAATTTTTCGCCTGTACGCGGATTTACGCGCGGCGTTTCATTTTCGTTAAATTCCTGTACAGGTAAAAATTCAAGGCTTGTAACGCCCAAATCCTTAAAGTAGGGAATTTTTTCTATTACCCCCCTGTAAGTGCCGGGATATTGAACCTTGGAACTTGAATGGGCTGTAAGTCCTTTGACATGGGTTTCGTAAATTACGCTGAAACGAAGCGGATAGTTTAAGGGCGTGTCTCCCTGCCAGTCAAAATTATTATCAATTACAATACATCGCGGCTGATGCGCTATATCATCTTCATAGGAATAAGTAAGATCGCGGCCGGGCTGAACGGGATCATAACCTGAACACTTGCTGTAATCCCAATTGCTTATATCCGTAAGAGCTTTGGCATAAGGATCCAGTAAAACCTTGTAAGGGTTAAACCGCTGCCCCTTTTCCGGAAAATAGGGACCGTCTGCGCGGTACAGATAACAAGTTCCGGCTCCCAATCCCCTGACAAAACAATGCCAGATATTACCGGTTTTATTTCCCCTTTTATCAAGAGGAATCTCTTTCCATGAGCTGTTGGGGTCTGTCGATTCAAAGACAATAAGCGTTACTGCTGTGGCATTCCGGGAAAAAACGGCAAAATTAATGCCGTCATTTGTAAGAGACGCTCCGAGAGGCAGCGCTTTTCCGGAATCGACCGCAATGTTGTCGAGTCGCATAGTATTATTATAGTACAATTTTTAAAAAAGGTAATAAAATTATTCAAAAACCTTGGTTTTAGAATCCGCAATATTGTTCTGTATTAACAATGATAATCTTTTCCATATAAAAATTAAAAATTAATTTCAAAAATTCACTTGACATATTCCGTATTATTGCCATAAGATAACGACGTATATTTCAAAGGAAGTGTGGTGAAAATCCCCCGCTATCCCGTAACTGTGAAAGGGAAGATTCTGCCCTGTTGCCGTAAGGCAGCAAGAACGGACACTGTTTGACAAAAACCGTCAGATGGGAAGACCGGCAGGAAAATTGCCCTAAAGCCAGGAGACTTTGGTATACGCGCTTCCAAAGGAAGCGATGCAGCGGTTCTGTATGGAACCGGTATTTTTTTCTTAGCTTCGAGGAAGAGCTTAAGAAAAGCCGATATTACCCTTCTTATACGATCTCGTCATAAGCGGAGCGGTTTTTTCTGTCTTTTTCGAAAAGGGGGATTTATGTCTCTTTTCCGTTTCTTTGCGCGAAAACCGTTCGCGCTTGTCGTTCTGTTCTGTCTTTCGACAGGACTTTTGTTTACCGGCTGCAATACCGAACCGGAAAATGAAAATACCGCTTTTATTCCGGCAGGTGAATGGGCAGATAGTTATGGCGGTGGATATAAAATTACCGCTACTTCCCTTGAATATTACACCGCTGAATCAGAATGGGAAGGAACAACTTATCCGGGTGAAAGTATAAAAGGAACTATTGGTGAAGCAATTGATTTTTCGCCAGGTGCTGGAGTTTTACTTGTAAAAATTACCGAAAGCAGCACATCAGGACAAGCAGGTAAATTTTTCGGCGTATATTACAAAGATTACACAGCGTCTCATATTTTTTTGGCAAACGCAATTGACGAGTCTTATGCGCTTATTTTAAAGAACACATTAGCCGAAGCAAAAAAAACATTTAACGTTGATAATGTCGGAACTCATGTAACTTATTGGGGATCAGGATACGCAAAATGATTTTTCTTCTGCTGTTCATTTTTCTTTCTTTCCCTCTTTTTTGTGAAGATACAGACCGGGATGACGTACTGATCTTTACGGAAAACGAGGGTATTGTAATCACGGGAACAGTACAAACAAGCCGGCAAATAGCGGTTATCAACAGAGAAGAAATTGAAAAGTTAAACGCAAAAGACATTGCAAGCCTGCTGCAGGAGTCGCTTGATTTAAACATTGTCGGCTACGGTGCTTACGGGAATCAAACTGGAGTAAACCTGCGCGGGTTTGATTCAAAGAGAGTGGCTTTCTTGATTGACGGAGCGCCGGCGAATTCTTCAATGGACGGAAAGTTCGATCTTTATCAAATTAACATAAATTCTGTTGAACGCATCGAAGTTATTTACGGAGGCTCCGATTCAAAGTTCAATGTTTCGGGAGCGTTAGGCGGCGTAATTAACATCGTTACAATTAAAAAGCAAAACCACGGGCGGCGTTTTGACGCGTCAGTTTCAAACACTTCCTTTATGCCGGGTAAATACAGGGGACGGGACGGAGAGACCAAAAGCCCTCGCTTTAAAGATTTGCTTGATACGCAGAATTACTCGTTATCCGCGGCATACGGCGGCGAAAAAACGTCAGTTACAGCCGGATTATTTACCAACCGCGCGCAGAATCATTTTCTTTTTACCGATTTTACAGAATACACACGGCGCAAGGACAACAACGAAGTCTGGGATACTGGAATAAACGCGTCACTTGTACGGAATTTATCAGGTTATTCAAAATTATTGGCGTCCACAAAGGTTTATTACAGCGACAGGAATTTCCCGACTTCCGGTTTTTCAGAGAACGTCGGCAACCAACAAAATTTTTCCGCCCGACAAAGTCTGATGCTTGAAGCGCCTCGCGCCTTCCGCGACACGCTCGAGGCGGAGCTTTCCCTTTTGTGGAACTTTGACAGGCTGGACTATACGCCGCCCGCAGGTGAATCTTCGCGCCACGATCAGCAAAGCATTGGCTTAATCAACCGCTGGAACTGGTATCCGGCGCAGAATTTCACGCTCGGAAGCGGCATTGATTACAGAGTCGTTTTTCTTAATTCAACGGAAATAGGAAGTAAGAACAAGCAGGAAGGCGGCGTTTATCTGTCGGCGGAATGGCGGGCGTTGGAACAGATACTGCTGACTCCCTCGCTCAAGGCGGTATTTTCTGGCGGGAAGGCGGCGTTAATACCGAAGTTGGGTATTTTATTTAACGTTACGGATTCACTTGCGATCAGGAACAACTACTTCCGCAGTTTCAAGTTTCCCGATTTTGAAGAACTTTACTGGTCAGGTGGCGGAGGTTACGGGAATCCCGATCTGCTTCCCGAAGACGGACTTGGCGCGGATTTGGGAATAACATGGCGCATAACGGAATTGATTCGGCTGGAAAGCGTTTTTTTCGGACAATGGCTGAAAAATTCCATACACTGGTATCAGGGAAGCGCAGGCGTTTGGCAGCCTGAAAATGTCGGAGAAGCAGCTTTCTTCGGGCTTGATAACAAGGCAAGTTTTGAAATACCGGTAAACGGCAAACTTGAAAAAATAAAATTTGCGGTTTCATATCAATACCTGCGAAGTTATCTGTTAAGTTTCGGCTATGATTTTTCTTCCGACAAGCGGATTCCGTACAACCCGGAGCATACAATCGGCGGTTTGTTGGACATTTTTTGGAAGACAGGCTCCCTGCTTGTTTCCGGCCATTATGAAGGCATTCGCTTCCATGACAGGGAAAATATTACCGTGTTAAAACCTTATTTCCTGTTAAACGCAACAGTTAACAAAACAATAACAAAAAACATTTTAGCGTTTGGTTCGTTAAAAAATATACTGAACCGGTCTTATGAATCGTTTTACGGCTACCCGATGCCGGGTATTAATCTTACTTTGGGAATGAAGCTAAATCTGGAAATCTAAGGAGTAAAAAATGAAAACTGTGATAAAAATTGTTCTGCTGATAATACCGCTTGTCTTAAGCTGCAAGGCAGCCAATGACAGGGAAATTGTCGACCGCGCCGGAAGGACTGTAAAAATAGGCGGTTCAATCAACAGGATTATTTCTACCGCGCCTTCCAATACGGAAATAATCGTCGATTTGGGAATGGCTGGCAAACTTGTAGCGGTAGACCGCTATTCAGCTAATGTTACGCAAGTGCTCTCGGGGCTTCCCCTGCTGGATTTTTTCTATCCTGACGCTGAGGTAATAATCGGCCTTGAACCCGATATAATCATCGCAAGCGGGCATAACCCTACGGGCACGGGAGAAGACCCTTTCCGGGTGCTTGAAGAAGCGGGAATACCGGTTGTGTATATTCCGATGAGCAGAAGTATCGAAGATATTTACAGGGATATTGCCTTTATTGCGAATATTTTACAGGCGCAGAAAAACGGCGAAAAGGTTATTGAAACAATGAAAGCGCAAATTGCCGCTATTACAGGCAGGACGGCAAACGCAGAAACAAAAAGAACCGTGTACTTTGAAATTTCTGCGGCTCCCGACATGATGGCTTTCGGGAAGGACAGTTTCATTAACGATATGATTTCCGCCATTAATGCACGTAACATATTTGAGAATGACAACTGGCTTGTAATGCCCGGCGCGGAGTCAATAATTGAGCGCAACCCCGATGTAATTCTTACAAGCGTGAATTACATTGACGACCCGATAAGAGAGATAAAAAGCAGGGCGGGTTTTAACCATATTAACGCAGTTAAGGAAAACCGCATTTATCGGATAGACAACGATTCTTCATCACGGCCGTCGACCCGTGTTATTATAGCCTTGAAACAAATGTCAGAGGCTGTATACCCTGAATTTTATGAGTAGCATAAAAAAAATTACAGTCGGGGCGGTTGTTTCGCTTTTTATAATTGCCGTCGCTTCTTCGCTCGGCAGTTCAGGTATAAGCCTCGCGGATACAATTTTAATTATACTGCACAAGATATTCAGGCTTCCGATTGCGCCGTCTATCGACCCGAAAAATGTCTCTATTGTGTGGCTTTTGCGTCTGCCCCGCGTACTGCTTGCTTTTTTTGCGGGCGGCTGCCTTGCCGTGAGCGGCGCTGTCTGCCAGTCCATCTTGCGAAACCCGCTTGCCTCTCCGTACATTTTGGGAGTTTCTTCGGGAGCGAGTCTCGGCGCAGGGATAATCATCATTAGCGGGATAACGCTGCCCGTTCTCGGCGGTTTTACCCTGCCATTGACGGGTTTTGTTTTCGGGCTTGCGACAGTTTTCCTTGTAACAGCGTTTTCATCGCGCATTGACAGAACAATGTCGAATAACACGATTATTTTATGCGGCATGGTGCTTTCGCTCTTCCTCAGCGCTGTCTTAACAACGATAAGCGCCGTCTTTTCAGACGACCTTCGCCGCATTGCGCTTTGGCAGATGGGAAGTTTCGCGATGCGGGGCTGGACTTATGTTTATCTCCTTCTCCCGTTCTTCGCGGCAGGATGCGCGGGGGTTTTTCTTTACACAAAAGAAATGGACATTTTAAGTTTCGGCGACGATCACGCAAAATCCGCCGGAGTGGAGACAGGAACGCTGCGCATAAAACTGCTTACCCTCTGCGCAATACTGACAGGCGCGGCTGTCGCCCTTTGCGGCGTTATCGGTTTTGTAGACCTTATTGCGCCTCATGCGGCGCGCCGTATCAGCGGCTCTCAGCACAGGTATTTAATACCCATGTCTTTTATACTCGGCGGCTCATTAATGGTATTGACCGACCTTATCGCAAGGACAGTTATCTCTCCTTCGGAGCTTCCCGTAGGAGCGATTACCGCCCTAATCGGCGCGCCTTTCTTTGCGTGGGTCTACTTTAAAAGGCGCAGGGCATCTCAATGAGGGCATCGTTATGAGTACATCGGTTATGATCGAAGTAAAAAATCTGGCGGCGGGGTACAACGGCGCTGACGTTATCCGCAACATCAGCTTTAAGGCGGAAAAGAGAGAGAGCCTCTGTATATTGGGACCTAACAGCAGTGGGAAAAGCACTCTGCTTAAATCAATCGCCCGTATCATTGATTACCGCGGGCAGATTCTGCTGGAAGGCAGGGACGCTGCGTTATTTCCGCGCAGGGAGTTCGCAAAAAAAACCGCTATGTTAAGCCAGAGTATGCAGGTGTTTTTTCCCTACACTGTTTATGAAACCGTTTCTATGGGACGCTTCGCATACTCGCAAGGGTTTATGAAAAATCTTTCAGCGCAAGACAAAGCAATTGCGGAAGATATTCTTAAGAAGCTGGATATTTGGGACATAAGGGAGCGGATGATAGACGAGCTTTCAGGCGGCACTTTACAGCGTGTTTTTCTGGCGAGGACGCTGGCGCAGACACCGCAGATAATTCTGCTTGACGAGCCCGCTAATCATCTTGATTTGAAACATCAGATAGAACTGCTTGATTTTTTAAAAGCGTGGGTGAAGGAAAACGATAAGACCCTAATCGGCGTATTTCACGACTTTAACCTTGCGAGGCGTTTCGGCGATACGGCGGTTGTGTTGAATAACGGAATCATAGCCGCCGCCGGAAATATCGAAGATGTCATTAAAAGTAAAACTTTTAACGATGTTTTCGGCATTGATGTCCGTTCGTATATGCTGGGCTCGTTTGAAAAGTGGAAGTAGAAAATAAATAATAAATAAAAAATAAGAAATATGAAATGGCGAGAGAAAGTTGATATTTAACTTAGGTTAGCGTATATACCCGTATAACGGAAAGCGGCAGATACACCGCGTTTACCCCCGAGCGGTCGGGAACGCTGTCACTAATTTTTTATCCATGTTGTGCCGCCTGGGTCTCTTGTGTATGTGCCTATGCCGCCAGGGTTTGGAGATGTGCTAAGATAGGCATTTTTTAAGTTGTTGCCGCCGTTTCCAGCAGGTCCTTCGGGAAAAGCATTGTTACTAAAACCATTGTCACTAACTGATGAGCCTGCAAATGTTACGCTGGTAAGAGCTCTACAACCTATAAAAGCGTTAACTCCAATGCTGATAGCGTCGATAGGTATGGTTATTGAGGGCAAGTTTTGACAACTTTGAAAAGCGGATTCCCCTATGCTGGTAACGCCGTATGGTAATATTATGCTTGTAAGCCAGGTGCAAGAAGTAAAAGCGGAGTTCCCAATACTTTTAACGCTGAGAGGTATGTCTATGCTGGTAAGGGTATCGCAGAAATAAAAATCTCTTTCCTCAATGCTGATTAAGTTACTGCCTGAAAGGTTTAGGTTGACATATTTGTTTTTATTTTCCACTAAAATGACTGCTAATTGGCTTGTTGTTAGGTTTTGGTTATAAGGGTGAATACGAGTACCAGTGCCAAGACTGGTTACGTTCAACGCAGCGTTATAGGCGGTTTCGGGGGTGTTGGTGGGCATGGCGTCAAGCCATGCTTTGAAGGCATCTAAGCTGTCTCCTGTAAATGGAATAATAATGACGCCGCCGTTTCCGCTGTCAGCAAGGGTCATTTGAACGGTTACTGAGGTGGTTTTTCCGGCTTCTATTTTGACATTGTTTGCTGTGCCTTCGGCGAATTCTTTGCCGTTCCGTATGGCTGTTACTGTCAGGGTGTAAATGCCTGCCGGGGCGCTTACGCTGAGGCGCTGCTCGCCCATTTCGGTGGTTCCCATTACGGTGGCTGCGCCTTTTAGCTGTACGGTGTGGGTAAGCTCCGCCATTACGTCGTCCGGCAGGGCCGCTCTTGCGTTTTGGCTTGCGCTCGCTCCGCCGAAGTTAAGCGTGATTGTGCCGAAAGCTTTGTCTGTATCATCTATGCCGCCGCATGAAAAGAGTAAAAGAGCGGTTAAAAGTAATAAAAAAGTTATTTTAAAAAGAATAAGCATATGTTTTAATTGGGTGTTAATCATTGTGATTTTCCTCAAATTCGGAAGATGTATCGTTTACAAAAAGCGATTGTTGTTATTTTATTATGAATGCCCGCTTTTAGCAATACTTTTCTTAAAAAAAGCCAGAAATATTCCTTGCAGGGGCTTGCCATGCCGCCGAGGGAGAAAGATATGGTTTTTTATTTAGTATTTTGATTAGCTATCTTTGCCCACGTGTCGCGTAACCCGATAGTTTTGTTAAAAACCGGACGACCGTCCCTGCCTGTATCCGGGTCGCGGGCAAAATAGCCGAGACGTTCAAACTGGAAGCAAACATCGCCGTGCGCAGCATTTGCAAGAGATGGTTCTCCCCGGGCGTTTTCAATTACTTCAAGCGAATTAGGGTTAAAGTTGTCGGTAAACTCGCCCGCGCTGCCGTCCGGACGGGGTGAAATTTCCATCGGTTTTTCCGTTTTAAACAGGTAGTCATAAAGACGCACCTCAAGCGGAATAGCGTGCGCCGCGGAAACCCAGTGAATTGTACCTTTAACCTTTTTGTTATCGGGGGCATTTCCGCCCCTTGTCTGCGGATCGTAGGTGCAGCGCACAGCGGTAACGCTGCCATCCGCGTCCTTGTCAAAGCCGGTGCAGGTAACAATATACGCATAACGCAGACGCACGGAGTTTCCAGGAAAGAGCCTGAAATATTTGGGCGGCGGGACTTCTTCAAAATCCTCCCTCTCAATCCACAGTTCGCGGGAAAAAGGTACGCGCCTGATTCCCGCGCCTTCGTCTTCCGGATTGTTCACGGCTTCCAGTTTTTCTGTTTTGTTTTCGTCCCAATTTTCGATTATCAGTTTCAGCGGACGCAAAACCACCATTACGCGCAGCGACCGTTTGTTTAAATCCTCGCGGAGGCAGTATTCAAGAAAGGCGATGTCTACCGTACTGTCTGTTTTTGCAATGCCAATCTGTGAAACAAAACTGCGTATCGCCTGCGGCGTGTAACCGCGCCTGCGAAGACCGGCGATGGTCGGCATACGCGGATCATCCCAGCCTGAGACATATTTATCCTGCACAAGCTTTAAAAGCCAGCGTTTGCTCATAACGGTGTAGGTCAGGTTAAGACGGGCAAACTCTATCTGGCGCGAGGGAAAAACTTCAGCTTCGCGGATAAACCATTCATAAAGCGGACGGTGGATTTCGTACTCCAGCGAGCAAAGGGAGTGGGTTATTCCTTCTTGGGCATCAGATAACGGATGCTGGAAATCGTACATCGGATAAATGCACCAGGAATTTCCGGTGCGGTAATGATATTCACGGCGTATTCTGTACATAACAGGGTCGCGCATTATCAGGTTGGGATGGGTCATGTCGATTTTTGCGCGCAGGGTTTTTGCCCCGTCTGCATATTCACCCGCCCGCATACGCGCAAAGAGATCAAGGTTTTCATCGACGGAACGGCCGCGGTACGGACTGTTCCTGCCGGGCGGCGTTACGGTGATATTGTTTTTATCCGCGACTGCGGTTCCTCGGTACTCGCTTATTTCAGTTTCGGTAAGGTCGTCAACATAAGCGCTTCCCTTCTTAATTATTTTTATTGCAAGGTCGTACAGGTACTCGTAATAATCGGAAGCGTAATATTCACGTTTCTCCCAGTCGTAACCCATCCATTTTATGTCGCGTTTTATTGCCTCCACATACGAAATATCTTCTTTTTCGGGATTGGTATCGTCAAAGCGAAGATTGCACTTTCCGCCGAAACGCTCCGCCATTACAAAGTCGATATAGAACGCCTTGCAGTGGCCTATGTGCAGCCAGCCGTTCGGCTCAGGCGGAAAACGCGTATGCACATAACTAAATCTGCCCGAGGCAAGGTCTTCTTTTATAAACTCGCTGATAAAATCCGCGGCGGTATTTTCTGAAGTTGACATGGACGCTCCTTTAAAAATTCGTCAGATAACAAATGCCCAGAAGAAGGACCGCCCATAAGACTTTTTCATCCGGCAGGCCGTTCCTGCCGCCGGAATCTTTTAATGAAAAAAGCCTGCCCCCGTACCACCAGAAAAGCCCCATTTGCGCGTCTATACGGAAAGTATATTCTGTAAAATCCTCTTTTTCACTTTGAGAACCGAAAAAGAGATACGACAATTCTTCCAAAATCAAATTGAATTCTTCTATGGCTGCGGAAAAATCGCCTTTTTCTATTGTATTCATAAATGAAGGTATTTCGTTTTGCAGTTTTTCCTTGCGCCTTTCTTCCGATTTTTCAACCCACGTTTTTTGTATCAATAAATCAAGATTGTTCTGGAAATGTATCAGAAAAGTCCGCAGTTCATCGCTGTTTCTGTCAAGGGCGAGCAAGCGCTGATAATCAACGCCGATACCTAGCGCCTTTGCGAATTCCGAAGCGGCTTTTATTTCCGGTTTGTGAGCCTTTAAAAAACCGCTCTTTGGAAACAGGTTTTCTGCCGCTTTGCGGTATTCACTTGGCAGGAAGTTGTTTTTAAATTGAGAATTGTCTCTCATAGGTCAACGATGATAAGAAATTGAGATTTAGTCAAGATTGGCAAAATAGGTCTTCACCGCCTTCTTGGTAGATTCAAATGCAAACTGTTCAAGATCAATTTCATCGGATTTAAGGAAACGGACTTCGGAAATTTCAGCCTGTTCAAGCTGCAAGTCCTTTTGTGTAAGACCGGGAGCGCGGATTGTAAAATACATATCGCATGTGTTGTACTTTATGCCCTTATACGGATAAACATTCGGAAATGAAGCATAAAGCTTGAAAACACCGGTGAGGTTTACACCTTCGGGAATTGGCGGCGTCCAGCCGATTTCTTCCCGCAGTTCGCGGTAAAGGCTCTCAAGAGCGCCTTCTCCCGGATCGACAAATCCGCCGGGCATATCCAGTAAGCCTTTCCCCGGTTCCTTGCCCCGAACTGTAAATAAAAACCTGTCGCCGCAAGGCTCCGGCACTCTGATAAGGCATCCTGTAGCTGCGGCTGTATTGTGATAATAGACAAAACCGCAATCGGGACAACGGAAAGCATTTTTATCATTAAACTTTATTTTTCCCGAAGCGCAGAAAGGGCAAAATTTAAACATAATTTATAATATATAAATTCAGACCCTTTTCATAGATATTCACACCGGATATAATACGGTCATGACAACTGAATGTTCCTTAAAAGTAAGAACTTACGAATGCGACATTTACAGACATGTAAACAACGCGAATTATTTGCATTATCTGGAATACGCCCGTTACGAATATTTAAAGGACATCGGCTTTGATTATGAAAAAGCGGTCCGGTCCGGTTACGGAGTTTATATAGCCAGAATCGAAATTGAATACAAGAAACCGGCGTTTACCGATGACGTTTTAATTATCAAGTCGCAGCCTGTAAAAAAAGGAGCGGTAAGCGGCGTTATTGCGCAGCAAATTCGGCGCGGAGAAGATTTGATAATTGACGCAAAAGTAACATGGGCGTTTGTTGATTCAAAAGGACAGCCAGTTAAAATACCGCCAGAGTGGGATGTGCCGGGATTAGCGCCTGAGAAAAATTAACAGCTTTACAGATTAATTTGAATATGCAACCAATTTTTCTTTTACAGCATCGGCTACCCAAGTGTTTAAACTTCTGCCTTCGGATTTTGCAGCTACGGTAGCACGGGAATGGAGTTCCGGCGGTATTCTGAGAATCAACTTGCCGGAAGCCGGAACATCCGGAGCTTTATTCATACGTTTACAAAAAGCAAGGTAGTCTTCAATACTTTCCTTGAATGATTTCTGTAATTCTTTGACACTTGAACCTTTGAAAGTAACAATATCCCGAAGACCTATGACCTCACCATAAAAAATTTCAGCTTTATCATCGTATTCGGCTTTACCTGTATACCCTTTATACTTCATCATAATTAACTCCTGCATTTACTAAAAAGCGCCTGATCTGTTTTTACACAACGCTCGTTTTTAGTCGCCGTTCTTTTTCAAAACGGCTTATCGCAAGTTCAATCAAACGGGTGATAAGTTCGGTATAGGAAATGCCGCCGGCTTCCCAAAGTTTTGGGTACATGCTTACTTTTGTAAAACCGGGCATAGTGTTTATCTCGTTGACAATAATTTCGCCGTTTTCTTTCAGAAAAAAGTCAACGCGGGAAAGCCCTTCGCAGCAGAGCGTCTGAAAAACTTTAACGGCAAGTTCCTGAATTCGATTTTTGGTTTCTTCGTTAAGTTTTGCGGGTATTTGAAGCGCCGCGCCGTTTTCGTCAAGGTATTTTGCGTCGTAGGAATAAAATTCGTGAGTAGGAATAATTTCGCCGGGGACTGAGGCAATAGGCTCTTCGTTTCCCAGTACGGCGCACTCAATTTCCCGCCCGCTGATAAATTCTTCAATGATGATTTTTCTGTCATATAAAAAAGCGTCTTTTACCGCAGGGGCGTATTCACCTTCATTACGGACTTTGCTAATCCCGACAGAAGACCCCATATTCGCAGGCTTGATAAAAACGGGATTTCCGAGAGCGGTTTTAACTTCCGCAAACGGCGGTATTTTTTCATGGCTTTTCAATGTGATAAATTTCCCGATGGGAATTTGCGCATCACGCAGGAGCCGCTTCATTGCGTCCTTGTCCATTCCTACAGCCGAACCAAGCACGCCCGGTCCGACAAAGGGAATATCAGCCAGCTTCAGGAAGCCCTGAATAGTGCCGTCTTCGCCGAACGGCCCGTGTAAAATCGGGAACACTGCGTCAAGATCGACAGACGCATTTCCTTTACTCTCTGCGGAAATCAACCCGTGTTTTTCAGGCTGAAGCGCAACAAGGCTGCCTTCGGTGTTAAGGCTGATCGCGGAAGGATCATCCGCATTCAGCAAAAAGTGTGATGCGTCATTCAAGAACCAGCGGCCTGATTTGTCAATTCCGACAAGAACAGGCTCAAATTGCGTTCTGTCTATCGCCTCATAAACATTTTTGGCTGACAAAAGAGATATTTCATGCTCGGCGGATTTACCCCCGAAAAGTATGCCGACTTTTTTTCTCATTTAACGCCCCGTTAGCCGCTTCCAGGGATTCACTGCGAAACGAATCAGGAAATAAAACCAGCCAAAAGCAAAACCCGCAAGGTGGGTAAGATGAGCTACGTTGCTCTGCCGTCCGGTTATGGAGAAAACCAGTTCCAGAGCCGTAAACCCCAGCACCATCACAGGAGCGCGAAGGGGAAGTATGCCCCAAATGTAAATAATCGAGTCGGGAAAAAATACAGCGTACGCAAGTTCTACCGCAAAAAGAGCGCCTGACGCGCCCATAAGCGCCGTATAATAATTGCGCGTAAAACAGTAAACAAAGAAAGAAAAAATTCCCGCAAGGGTTCCCGTAAGCAGATAATACAGAAGGAATTCGCGGCTTCCCATTTGTCTTTCGACATGAAGTCCGAAAATAAAAAGTCCGAGCATATTAAAAAGGATGTGCCTGAAGTCGTAATGTATAAACATATATGTTATAAAAGTCCATAACCACTTATCTCTTAATACCCTGAAAGGTCTCATGGACAAATGTTCTATAAAAAAAATCCAGGAATCCCGTCCCAGAAACTGCATTACCGCAAAAATGAGAACATTAATGCCTATCAGCCAGTAAATAATGCCGATGTTTTGATATCTGAAGGGCTGTCTGATGATGTTATTCATATGTTAAGAATAAAGATTGTTTATGAACAATGCAATAGCGGATTTTTATTTTCAAGTATCTCTTACGGCGCTCGTAAAACGCCTTTAGTGTTTTGCAAGGTTAACAAATTGACATAATACCCCATGTTTTGTTAATATATTCCCACAATGACAAAAATACCCACAAATAGGAACAATTCCTCTCCAATGAACAATACAGCGAATCTCCGCACATATTTTAATATAACCTTTGGTAATAATAAAAAGAGAAAACATTGTATAATTGTTATTATTCTTTTTCTCGGTAGTTTAATTTTTGCCTGTAGACTGCCAAATACTGAAATGTCTTTGAACGCTAAAGGTACTTTGGACAGCATCAGAATTATAAAACAGCCGGATAAGAAAAACTATAAGATGGGTGAAGAACTCATTACCGCCGATTTAGTTGTAGAAAACGTGTATACAAACGAATCTACAAAAATAACCGACAATTATTATCTTTCGGGCGATACTTTTACATCGGGTTCTATATGTATTACTGTCATCTCAAAACTTGACGCTTCCAAAACTGACACATTCAATATTAATGTTTCAGACGAGTTAATAAATACCGGTCTGCCTGTTATATATATTGAAACTGAGAATGCGGCGCCGATTGTCTCAAAGGAAGACTGGGTCAGTACAAAAGTAAAAGTAGTATCGGATAATCCGGAATACAGTTTTGAAAAAACTGATTATCAAGACCAGATAAGGGGAAGAGGTAACACCTCATGGTGGTATCCTAAAAAACCATATCGAATACGCTTTCGTGAAAACACCTCAATGTTTGGCCTTACAGCGGCCAGAAATTGGGTCCTCTTGGCGAATTATAAAGTTGCGACACTCATGGCGGATACTGTTGCCTTTGAATTAGGACAACGTTTTGACGGGCCATTATTCAAAAATCATTATGTATATGTCGATGTTGTGCTTAACGGTCAATATAATGGCATTTATATCCTTACAGAACATATGCGGGTTGATCCTGGCAGAGTCGAGATTGATAAAAGAAATGGCTATTTAGTAGAGCTTGATGTATATTACGATGAGGATCCCAAATTTACAACACGGAATCTTAACTTGCCGGTAATGATAACATCACCGGATTTTGGCGCTAATATTGAAGACCCGGGATATAAATTTGTAAAAGATTCTCTTAACGAATATGATACTTTGCTTTCTGATGTAAAATTCCCCAATAACGGCTGGCAGGATAAAATTGATATAGACAGTTTTGTTGATTATCTTCTGATAAATGAAATTGTTTTTAATAATGAGCTTAACCATCCAAAAAGCGTATATATGTGCAAGGATGTCGGGGGGAAAATCAGGATGAGCCATCTTTGGGATTTTGACTGGGCTTTTGGCTTGGGATGGGCTGTGACTGTCGATGTTTCCACCGCAAGAACCAGATTTGACGGCGGAAAATTCAAACAATTCCATAAAGACCTTAACTTCAAAGCTAAATATAAAGCGCGTTGGAATGAAAAGTATTCCCAAATAAATTCAATGTCTGAATTTATTAACATAACGGCGCAAAAAATTAAAATATCCCACTCATTGGATAATAGGCGTTGGCATGAAGGCGCTATTAATTTTGAGGAGGAAGTGAATAAATTAAAAACATGGTGGTCAAACAGAATTAGTTATTTAAATTCAAAAATAAACAATTGAGCCTTTTCCTAAACTCGGTTAGCTTTGGAAAAACTGTCCGAAAGGATAGTATTTTAAAGTTCGCGCAACACTCATTAAGGCAAATATAAAATAAAATGACGTTAAAACAATGACCGTAAAGTGCTGATTATATCCCGCTTGTCTCATTATACATTTCAATAATTTTGCGGTATTCATGAATCGTAGAAGCGTGAACTGCTTTTTCCCGCAGAGCCGCTCCGCCCTTGCACCCTTTTGTGTAGGCGCAGAACTGTTTACGCATTTCAAGACAGGCTGTACGCTCGCCGATGTCCGCGGACAGCATTTCCAGATGACGCATAGCGGCGTCTATCCGCGCGGAAAAAGGAGCCGGCTCCCATGAACCTGTTTCCAGCAGCGAACGCGCCGCTGAAAAAATAAAAGGATTGCCCATCGCTCCCCTTGCGAACATTACCGCCGCACAGCCGGTTTCCTCAAGCATTTGCCGCGCGTCATCAGGCGTGTAAAGATCGCCTGAACCGGTAACCGGTACGCTCAGTCTTGATACAAGGTCGGAAATGAAAGCCCGGTTGCTCCTGCCGCCGTAACCCTGCGCCCGTGTTCTTGGATGCAGGCTTACCATAGCGGCTCCGGTTTCAACCGCAATCCTTGCGCACTCGGCGTAGTTAAGGGAGCTTGAGTCCCAGCCTGAGCGGATTTTAACCGATACCGGAATATTGCCCAAACTTTCACGGGAGGCTCGGACTGCGGCTTCCGTTACCCTGCCGAGGTTTGCGGGGTTTTTCATCAATGCGGAACCTGCGCCGTTTTTTACCACTTTGGGAACAGGACAGCCCGCGTTAATATCCAGAGCGTCCGGCTTTAGCGGCGCAAGAAGCGAAGCCGCTTTATAGACAGATTCACTTTCAGCGCCGAAAAGCTGTATCGCATAACGCTTTTCATTTTCTCCCCGCCGTATAAGATTGACCGATACTGAATGCGCCGCCCTTGCCGCATTGCCGGATGCGCCTCCAAGCGAGTAACGTTCAGGGCATCGGCAAACAGCCTCTGCGGAAACAAGCTCTGTAAATGAAAAGCAGGCTCCTTCTTCGGCGCACAGAGAGCGAAAGGCGCGGTCGGTATAACCCGCTACAGGAGCGAGAAAGAGATTCCCCGAAAGTTCAAGAGAACCGATTTTGACCGGACGATAAAGAGACATTGGTTACCGGTAAAACGGACATTATTCCGAAGGCAGACCGAAGAACTTATTTGCATTTTCCCAAAGCTGAGCGGCAAGGGTTTCTTCTTCCATATCAAGCATATCCGCCATAAAGCGGGCGGTAATCGGCAGGTACTTAGGCATATTCCTTTTGCCCCGATAATCCGCCGGAACCATGAATGGGCTTTCCGACTCAATCAGAATTCTGTCAACAGGCAAAACAGCCAGCGTCTCGTGAAGGTTCTTTGCGTTCTTGTAAGTAAGATTGCCCGCAAAAGAAAAATACAGATTCAATTCCAGCGCTTTCTCGGCATAGGCGGCATCCTCCGAATAGCAGTGAAGCACGCCGCCCCTTGAGGGCAGACGGTCGCGCAGAATGTCCAGCACATCGTGCCCTGCGTCACGGTTATGAATTATAACTGGCAGATTGAATTTGTTCGCAAGATCAAGCTGAGTTATAAAAAGTTCAATCTGGGATTTTTTATCGCCGAATTTCCGGTAATAATCAAGTCCGATTTCCCCGATAGCGACAACCCTCGGATACTGAATGCTCTGCTCAATATGCAAAAGCCAGTCTTTTCCGGGATTTTGAACTTCGGAAGGACTCACTCCTACCGCATGGTACACATTTACGGCGGATTTCAGGTTTTCATAAACCTGACCGAAGTCATGAAGACTGTTACATATCGAGACTATCCTGTTAACAGAAGCCTGTCTTGCTTCCTGAATAACAATCAGTTGTTCAATAGGGTCGTCAATTATAAGTCCCAAATGGGCATGAGTATCAAAATACTGCATAGCTTTATCCAAAAGAAATGATTTTAGATCTTTACCAAACTGGTATACTTAATTTTAACACACCACTTCCATACCGTCAACAAGAATTTACTATAATATTAATATTATAGGTTGCCAAACGGGGCTAATTCTTCCCAGCGGGAGGGTTCAACGGCGTCCTTGTCTATGCGGACAAATATCTCAGGCGTGTAATTATTGCTTGGACGCATGGCATTGTTTGCGTTCAGGTAACCCAGATTGATACCGGGCGCGCCGGGGCTTTCCGAAAGCCGCATTCTGACCATAGTTTCGGGGTTACGGGTTATTGAATCCCATGCGCGGGCGGATTCGGCATACATAGCCAGAGCCTTTGAGCGGTATTCACGGTTGCCTGTCTGTTCAGCCAGAGCTTCATACACAACTCCGGCGTTATTGCGAGCCATCATCAGGCGCTCACCCAGTTCCAGGAATTGGGGACTGTCATTGGGCAGGAGCACAGGCAGTCTGATACGCTGATTTTCCAGTATGTCGAGCAGGCGGTTGTAATAACCCTGCGCCACAAAATAATCGCCGCGTTTGTAAGCGACATTCCCAAGAGCGTAAAGCACCCGCCTGTTAAGGGGCATTTCAGCAGCGGCTTTAAACAGGTAATCAATTGAGTTTCGCCAGTCTTCAAGCTTGTAATATGCCGAACCCATACGGTATAGCATCTCGGGAGGAGCGTAACCGTATCTTTCGGCAAGCCTGTAATTATTTAAAGATGCCCTCATGTCGCCGGATTTTACAAAGTATTCCAAATCGCCTTTTACGGCGTATAGTTTGCCTAGAGCCGGGGAGCCGCGCACCAAATTTCTTGTAAGATAATCTTCGTATAACTGTATGCCTTTAACCACATTTTCTTCGGCAGGGAAAAATTCCTTGTTGTTGATAAGTAAATTGGCATAACGGTAATGCGTATCAACCCGGTAAAGCCGGCGGCGCACGGTTTCCATCTGCGCCAGATCAAACGCGCGGATGGCGTTTTCCAGAGTTAACCTTTCTTCATAAATATTGCCCAGATTATTATGGTAACGGGCAAGATGGTAATGGGCTTCCGGCAGGGTGGGTTCAGCTCTGATTGCCTGCAGAAGCATAGCGCGCACGCTTTCTATGCTTTCAAGGTACGGATCGGGGACGCCTTTAACCTCTTCTAGCTGTTTGTCCAAAAGATAGCCGGCAAGCTCCGCAAGGGATGCCGGAGAAAGAATGCGTTTTCTGTCGTTTTCAAACCAAATCCTGAGCTGAAGAACTTCCTTTAGATTGTCTGTGCGGATAAAGTACTTCAACATCCTTTCAACAACCGGAGCCTGCCATCCGTATTTTTCAAGCACTCTCGCGTATGAAAAACGCGCGTCTTCATATTTGTCATAAAACTTTGAAGGATCGGAATCAGCCCATGCGAGGAAATTGTCTCCTGCTGCAAGAAGACCGTCAAAATCATTGGGCGCATAATCAAGAAGCTCATGCTGAAGCAGTCTGTTTGCCTTATCGTAATTCAGCAAATACCATGTTTGCAGAGCGGCATAATCAAGGACGCCTTTTTTATCCCTTGGATAGTATCTTAAAAGCTCGTCGTATTTTTCTTCTGCAAGTATATAACGGCGTTCATCCCTGAACGCTTCCGCGTAAAGATAGAACCATTTTTTCTTTTGGTGCAGGATAAAAGCTTCATTGAAAAGCTGGTTTGCGCGCTGATATTCTCCGGCGGGGATTCGTTCGTAGCCGCGTTTGTAAAGAGATTCAGCTTTTACAGGAATGTAAATAAATTTGTACCCAAGATAAACGACAGATGCCGCCAATGCCGCAATAACCGCAAACAGCCGCAGTACAGGAAGAAAATTATGAACGAAAATATAGGCAAAACTGGCCTGTTCCGCTTCAAACGCGGCTCCGGTTATTTTTTCAAAATTTCTCGGTATTACAACAGGTTTTCCGGTTATTTCTTCAACTAATTTGGCGGTTTCCCTGACATTGGCGCCGTTTATCAAAAAGCGGATAAGTTTTGCAAGCTGCTGGGGTAATATTACTTTTTCCGCGATTAATTCTTCGCAGATTATTCTTAAATTCAAAGGATAGAAAGACAGGGTTTTTAATATACTGTCCAGTTCTTCCTGCGTTAGCTGAATTTCATCTATATTTTCAGATTCAGGTTCTTCCGCAGGCGCATCAGCTTTTTTCTTTCTGCCGAAAAGTCCTTTCTTGGGCTCAGGCTGATCTTTTACGCTTGTTTTGCTTTTCTCGAATATCGCATCAAGGCCGGGAAGGTCAAAATCATCTGACGCGCCGAAATCACCGCCCGATGATTCCAGAACAGGCGATTTGTCTGAGTCGCTTGTTTCCAATTCAATTGAGTCCGAACCGAAATCGGAGCCTAAATCTCCAAGTAGGTCGCCTGCGTCAAAGTCGCCTCCGTCAGTCGATGAAGGCGCTTCACCCGGAAAATCCGCGCCCGTATCAGGGGCGGAATCTTCCTGCCCGGTATCCATGCCCATATCGGAAAAATCTATATCGGGAAGCGTAGCGTCAAAATCAGAACTAATGTCTCCGTCTTCAGCGCCTGTGTCTTCATTGCCGCCGGGTGTCATATCAATCTCGCCCGTATCAGAATCATCCTGCGGTAAGTTTTCTATGCCCATACCGGAGAAATCAATGTCAGGAAGAATGCTGTCCGCAGAAGAATCTTCTTTTTCCTGTTCTGCGCCGGTCTCAAAAGACTCTCCGCCCAGATCAATACCTTCATTGAAATCAGTGTCGCTTAAGCTTGCATCGGTTAAATCAGCATCGCTTTTTTCATCAATGTTTATATTATCATCAGCTTCATTTTGCCCGTCTTCAGTTTTAGCGTCAAAATCACTGCTCCGGCTTTCGCCGCCCATATCAATGGAATCTAAATCTCCCGTTCCAAAATCGTCGGAACCGGCAGTTTGATTATCAGCAGTAGTATCACCCAACCCTAAATCATCCGGAAAATCCCCGGAAGCCATTTCGGATTCTGTCGGCAAAAGCCCTTCCGGTAAGGAAAAATCCTCAGAGTCAGGAATGTCAGATACAGTATTTTCCAATCCCAAATCATCGGAACTGGCGATCTGCGGTCCGTCGCTTGATGTATCGCCCATTGAGGCAAACAAATCGTCAAGGGAAGGAGGATCCGCAGAAACCGGAGGAGCAGCGCCCATTAGATCGTCAATAGACGGCGGTTCGTCCAAAGGAGGGGGATTCATATCGGCAGGGAGAGTGTTTAAAAAGGAATCAATGTCAAATCCGCCGTCATCTGTTTCCGCAGAGCTTTTATCGGGTGCAGCAGGACTCGCCCTCGGCGGTATTTCCATTGCGGCGGCTTCTTTTGTAGGCAGGGCAAGGTCGTCGAAAGGCTGGTTTCTGGCCTCTACGTCGCTTTTTTCGTTTGCAATGTCATTAAAAGAGGTTTTAAACTCGCCGAGTGCGTTTAATGAGGGCATATTAAGATAATTATATATCGACCGATAATTGTAAAGAATGTATGAAAACGATCGGGATGTTTGTCATTTTAATAACAGTTGCCTCTTTTTCCTGGACTGCTGACTGGGAAACATACGAAGTTGTTCACCAATTACTGACCATTCACGAACCGGGCGCTCCCGTAATTTGTGAGAATACGGTGATTTTTACCGCCGCTTCAAGCGTGAGAAGAATCGGGGTAGCTTTTGCTCACGAAAATTTTGCCAATATTTACTGGTTTCAGCGTATTGTAGTACCTCAGGAATTTCTTGATCCCATAATTTTGCCGGGGCAGAAAATTCCCGATCCTTACAGGGATTCCGGAATCCAATTCTATGTATATCAGTTTCCTGATAATCTTAAAGAACTTGAATACAGGCTTGTAATCAACGGTTTGTGGACAGTAGACCCCAGTAATCCCCAAACGCGCAGGGATACGGTTTCAGGGCTTACAATGTCGGTCTTGTCCCTTCCCGCAAGACCTGTAAATTACAGTCCCGTAAACACACCGGCAGGTTTAAAATTTTCGTTTAAGGGTCCGCCCGGAGAAACCGTTACAGTGGCCGGAAGTTTTAACGGCTGGGATCCTTTTATGTACGAGTTAAAGGAAAGCCCGGCGGGAATATACAGTATTTCAATTCCGCTGCCTCCCGGCGTTTATCAGTATGTATTTTTTCACAGAGGCGAGCGTTTTACAGACCCGTATAATGCCCGGCGGGTCTATTCGCGCGAAGGAACCGCGGCTTCCGAAATAGTTATACCGTAATTGAAAACCCGGCGCATTTTATGTATTATTCAGTTAAGGTAAATCATGTCTATTCTAAAAGAAGGGTATCCTTTTATTTTTCCCGCTTTTGCTGCAGGTTTAATAATCCTGATTATCTCCGGATTTACGGGAAAACCTGTTGATATTGTCTGTATAGCCGTAGGTTCTATATTGATAATTTTTGCGCTCTTTTGCATTTACTTTTTCAGGGATCCATCGGTTGAAGTAACGGAAGGGGAAGACGTAATCCTGTCCCCGTGCAACGGCACGGTAATGGAAATTACCGAAGAAGACGGCGAAAAAGTTGTCAGGGTGTTTCTTTCTATATTCAGCGTACATTTGCAAAGGTCGCCTGTCAGCGGCGCTGTAATTGACGTAACGCACAAAGACGGAAAATTCCTTGCGGCATGGGATCCGCGCGCGCACATCGAAAACGAGCAGAATATTTTTAAAATACAGAGCAAGGACGGAATATATACAGTGCGGCAAATAGCCGGATTGGTGGCGCGCAGGTGCGTTTCATGGGTTAAGTCAGGCGACACTTTAAAAGCCGGTGATAAAATAGGGATGATAAAATTCAGTTCTCAGGTAGACCTGTATATGCCCAAATCGGCGGAAATTAAAATAAAACCGGGCGATAAAGTAAAAGCGGGTATTACAATAATAGCGTCAAAATGAATAAAAACATTTTTAAAAGAACAAAATTCAGAAGACCTCTGCAAAAAAAAGCACGGGGAATAAAAGCGCCGATTCGTGTGCCTATAAAAAAAGAAGAGTTAAGAAAGGGAATATATATCATTCCTTCAATGTTTACATGCGGAAACATGAGCTTTGGCATACTTTCTGTTATTTCCTCGATCAACGGAGATTTTGCGAGGGCGGCATGGTTTTTGGTTGCGGCATTGGGATGTGATATTTTAGACGGCAGAATCGCAAGGATGACAAACACGACGAGTATGTTCGGAATGCAGCTTGATTCCCTGAGCGACCTTATTTCGTTCGGAACAGCGCCTGCAATAATGATGTATATGCTGGTATTAAAAAACATGGGAACACCGGGTGTCGCCATTGCCGTGCTTTTTGTGCTTTGCAGCGCCCTGCGGCTGGCGCGTTTCAATGTGCTGGCTCAAAGCGGTGAAATACACAAGCATTTTGTCGGCCTCCCCACGCCGGCATCGGCAGGCGTAATTATCTCATTTGTGTTAAGCTATGAACTTTTAGCGCCGGAAGATTACTCCCTGAATTTCAAGACAATTCCCGTGTTAATGGAGCTTATTCCCACTTTTTTCAGAGTTATGCCCATCGTTATTATAATTCTTTCGTTCCTGATGGTTTCCAATATTCCCTATTTAACATTTAAGAGGATAAAATTGACCAAGGTAAGGACAATCGAACTTTTAGTTGTTTTAATTGTCCTGATCATACTTATTGTCGTTTATCCTCAAAACGTAATTTTTATTATTTTTTCAATATACGCCCTGTCAGGTTTGCTGATTTACGTGCCTCGGATAATTCTGGAAAGGAAAAACAGGCGGAACACGGAAAGGACGGAAGAAAGTGTTATGTGACATAGCAAATCCGAAGGGAGAAGGAATAGTCGATGTATGGCGGGAAATTCATTCCGTACGTTTCGGAGAAATTGACAAATCCGACAGGCTTACATTAAGCGCGGTATTGCAATCATTTCAGGAAGCGGCGATTTGCCACGCGGAAAATCTGGGTGTCGGAAGGGAAGACATGGCAAGAACAGGCCGCGTCTGGATTTTATCGCGAATGTCCGTGCAGGTGGAAAGACGTCCTAAATACTGCGAAACGGTTACAATACGAAGCTGGCCGCGCGGAGGCGAAAAACTTTTCGCTATGCGCGATTACGATATCCGCGACAAGGATAATATTCCCGTCGTTTCCGCCCGCAGCGCGTGGCTGGTTGTGGATATAGAAAGACGCCGCCCCCTGCGGCCTCAGTCGGTGATGGACAATCTGCCGCAGAATGAAGGACAGGACGCTTTTGCTCCCGGCGCGGCGGCAATCTCGGAACGCGGTAACCTGAGCCTTGCCTCCGATAAACACGCGGCGGAAAGAAAGGCGCTGTACACCTGTATTGATTACAACGGGCATGTCAATAATGTCAGCTATATAAAATGGATAGAAGACGCTCTTAATCCCGAGCTTCTTGAAAAAGCCGATAAAATGCGTTTGGACATTAATTATCTGAATGAAATTACCGCAGGCGAAGTTACGGAGATTTATTCCGCGCGGATTGACGATGAATCCGCCGCAAGTACCTGTGCGTTTGCGTTTGAAGGACGCAAAAAAGAATCAGGACAGACGGCTTTCCGCGCGGAACTGCGGCTTTGGAATTAATTGCAGATTAATTTGTAATGTAACTGATTGAACCTGTTATATGCCTGTCATTTTACACGATAAAAAATTTCATCCCACCGGCGCTGAATAGCGGTTATTGTTTCATCTGCCGTTCGGCTGCTTCTGAAAAACCTCTGCAACTCTTCAAGAAAAGCATTTTCGTATTCAGCGGCGTGCGGTTTCCCGGAAAAACCCTGAACAATAACCGAAGATTCAAAAATATCCTGCGACTTGGAATAAAACGGGTCGTTTCTGACATAGTCTCCGGGAATAATACCGGAAACCGCGCCGGGAACCGCTTTTAACGCTTCGCAGAAAAGACGGCTTTGTTCTTCCAGAAATACAATAAAATCCCATGCTTCGTCAGGATATTCACAATTTACATTAATGCCCGCATATATGCTTGAAATGCCGATGTTATATTTACCGGCAGGACCAGAGCCGGGAATATTTGTTACTCCGAACGATTTATCTCCCATCCTTTCCCTTAGAAAGGGAATAGTGCCCGTAGAGGCGATCATCATTGCTATACTTCCATTGGAAAAATCTTCCAGCCGCTGTTCTCCTGTAGTTTCAAAAATCCTGTATGCAAGCACTCTGTCATTGTACAATCTGCCGAAAAAATTAATTTCGCCTGACATGGCTTTTGCATTTAACATCGGTCTGTTTCCCTCCTGCCAGAAATCCCCGCCGGAAGCCCATATCCATGAAAAAATATCGCGCTGTACGGCATTTTTGTCTTTTAAGCTCAGGCTGATTGCCGCGCCCGCCGTATTTGCAAGCTGCGCATCGCCGCTGTTTGAAACGGCTTTTGCATAGTTTAAAAACTCGTCCCTTGTTTTAGGCGGGCGGTCAAAACCGGCGGCTGTCAGAATATCAATATTATAAAAAAGCAGATTCATAAAAGAAACCAAAGGTATAGCCGACTGATCTTTATTTTTTGAATATGAACTGAGCTTTGCCAGTATGCCTTCATCTGTTAAAGCGCTGAAGTTTCCTTCGTCAAAAATAAGAATATCGGGAACAGTTTCTTTCTCTTCCGGCAGTTTCAAAAGCCGTATCTTTAGGCCGGTTTTTCCGTTCATAAATTCCTGCGTCAGGGTTTCCGTGATTTCCTGTCCGAACAGTTCTTCAAATTGAGGCGAAAGCAGTAAAACTTTTTGTTTTTTTTCAATGTTTAAACTAATAAACGGCTTAATAATAAAAGAGCTGACCATCAAAATAAGGATGGAAATAATAAGGAACAAATCTATTCGAAGGGAATTATATATCGACTTTTTGGCATTTTTACTGTAAAAATTTATTATGTTTTCTTTTTCTAAAAGGCTCATTTACGCGTTCTCCAATAAAATCTCGGGCGCCGTCTCCCGCCGGCGCAGGGATACGGGAATCGTTTCTGAATACAAGTTAACTGCGGACTTTAACAAGCCGGATAAATCCCTTTTTGAAATTAAAGCAGAATCTTCCCATAATGCCTACCTGTCAAACGGCTCGTTCGTTCTTGAGTTAAAAAAAGAAAACTGTATTGTATGGACGGAAATCCCCCATATCGAATTCAACAGCAGTATAATAGAAGCTAAAATACGCATGGACAGCATGGGCGGTTATTCATCTGCGGGAATTATCTTTCATCTTACGGAGAATTCCTATTATTTGGCGCTTGTGTCCGGCAAGGGATATTTCCGTATTGACGCTGTAAGGGACAACGCTCCTAAGGCGTTAATAGCATGGACAGAAATCTCCGGTTCTGACGGAACAAATATTCATTTAAAAATTATTTCCTACGGCGCCTGCCTTATTTTTATTGTAAACGGAAAATGGGTCGGAGAAGTAATTGATGATTCAATCAGCGGCGGTCATTTGGGCTTTGCTCTGGCTTCTTATGAAACAGAAGGCAAGGGCAGTCATGCGGAGACCGAAATTGTATGTAAAGCATGGCTGGATTATTTTTCCGCAGATACGCGCGGAAAAACGCTGGAAGATCAATACAAATACTGGACAACTGATTCAAATATCAACGCGGAGGGCAGGCTGAGGCTTGCGGAAACATTCGCCGTTATGGGCAAATCTTCAAAATCGCTTGAGCAGATTAAAAAAGCGTGGGAATGCAGGGATGAAGCTGTCAGGGCGGTTTCAACTTCCGCTTCAGAAGTCAGAACCAAAAAAGAGCTTATCCTTGCGGCGCGAATGTCCTTTTACCTGGGAAATTACAGTGAAGCGGAAAAATATATTGATTCTATTCTTGAACAATGGCCGCAGTCAGCAGAAGGTAAGGCAGCCCATGCGGAAAAAATAAAAATACTGGAAGAGCTGAAGAGATTTAAAGAATTAAAAGAATTTGTATTAAGTCATTCAAAAATCATCGGAAAGAAAATCAACTATTACACAACGCTTGCGCGCTGTTACTGGGAACTTAAGGAATATGACAGCTCCGCCGGAGCGTGGAATACAGCCTTCCGTATGAACAGTAAAAACGGAGTTTACGCGGTGAATGCGGCGAATGCGTTTGAGTTAAGCGGCAAAAAAGAAGAAGCTCTTGCCCTTTTTATTGAAGCGGCGAAAATTTTCCTTGCGCGGGATAATCAGGCGGAACTTGCGGTTATGATGCCGAAGCTGTCCGTTCTTGGCGCGGAAAATTGGGAAGCCCGCGTTCTTGCGGGCAAATGGGCGTTCAGTATCGAAGATTACAGCAATTGCATAACGGAATTTGCCGCTGCGGAAAAATTAAGGCTCGCAGTTAAGCCTACGCCGCCGGCTGATCCTGCGCTTTTTTATTTATGGGGGCTGGCTGAAAAAGTCAACGGTAAAATTAAAACTGCGGTTGGCTTGCTGGGAAAAGCGGTAAAACTTGCCCCCGACTACGGGCTTTTCCGTTTCAAGCTGGCGGAATTTAAATTAGCATCAGGAATTAAAAACTTTGACATTGTCGGCGAACTGAAACTTGCGCTTAAATCCGTTGATGATGACATGATAAAGGAAATGGCAGACAGCGCCGGGAATTTACTGTTAAATGAAGGCGACGCAAAAAACGCGAAATTTTTCTTTAACAAGGCAAATCAGGCAGCCGCGGCGGGAACCAGCGGTAAAAAGAAAAACTATATATGACGGAAATTGACTGGGAAGCCTTTCTGGAAAAAGGACTTCCTCTTGAGCGGGAAAAAACGTCTTTAACCGTAGGCGTTTTTGACGGAGTACACCGAGGACATCAGGCTCTGATCGCAAATATCATTTCGTATAACGCAGAATATGTGCCGGTGGTTGTTACATTTCGGGAGCCGAAAATTACGGGCAGTATTCAATCTTTCCGGCAAAAGGCCGAAATGCTGGAAAGCTTGGGCGTAAAAATAATGGTGGTTATCGATTTTACAGAATCCTTCAGGCAGATTAAGGGGATAGATTTTCTGGAAATACTGCTAAAGCGCGGCAATCTCGGTTTTTTTACCGTTGGCAGCGGTTTCCGCTGCGGGCATAAATTGGACACAGACGCGCAAAAGATAAAAACATTTTTTAGTTCGCATAACATTCCGGTAACAATTTTTCCCGAAGTTATGGAAGGTTCCCTTCCTGTCAGTTCAAGCCGCATTCGCTCCGCAATTAACTCTGGCGACTTCAAGCTTGCGGAGGTTATGCTCGGCCGTCCGTTTCCCCTTGAAATACATACTTGCTGAAATAACAAAAAACAATTTAAAATGAACACAGGTTTACAGTAAAGGAGCTGAATAATGGACAAAGAAATTGAATCTTATTTAAAAAATCAGGCAAAAGAAATCAGAAAAATGACAATCGAAGAAATCGCAACCCTGGGAACAGGCCATATCGGAGGAGCTATGTCAATCGCGGATATTCTGGCTCTCCTTTATTTTCACCGCATGAAAGTTGATCCGCAAAAACCGCGCTGGGAAGAACGCGATCAACTGATAGTATCCAAAGGCCACGCGGGACCTGCCGTTTACGCGGCTCTGGCTCTTAAGGGATTTTTCCCTAAGGACTGGCTTTCTACCCTCAATAAGGGCGGCACAAGCCTGCCAAGCCACTGTGACAGGAACAAGACACCCGGCATCGACATGACGACGGGATCGCTTGGGCAGGGTTTTTCCGCCGCCATCGGAATTGCGCTTGGTTTAAAAATGGATAAAAGAACTCCTACGGTATATACAATCATCGGAGACGGTGAATCAAACGAAGGACAAATTTGGGAAGGCGCGCTGTTTGCCGGTTATAGAAAGCTTTCCAATCTTGTCGCTTTTACCGATTACAACAAACAGCAGCTTGACGGCTTTACAAAGGATATTCTTGATCTTGGCGACCTTGCTTCCAAATGGGCGGCTTTCGGCTGGTTTACGCAGGAAGTTGACGGACATGACATCGCGTCCCTTGACGACGCCATTGAGAAAGCTTTAGCGCAGAATGACAAGCCTTCAATGATTGTTATGCACACAATCAAGGGAAAAGGGTGTAATTTCGCGGAAGGCGTAGAGAAAAATCACAGCATGGCATTTGATATGGAAAAAGCCAAAGAAGCCATTGCGGCGCTGGGTTAAAGGAGTAAATCATGGCTGAACAAACAAAAGAAATGCGCGCCGCGTATGTAGACGCGCTTATGGCGTTAGCTGAAAAAAATAATAATATTGTTGTGCTGGAAGCGGATTTGATGAGCTGTACAAATACGGGCGTTTTTAAAAAAGCGTATCCGGACAGGTTTTTCAATGTAGGCATTGCGGAAGCGAACATGGTCGGTATCGCTTCAGGGCTTTCCACGCTGGGTAAAATACCGTTTGCGTCAAGCTTCGGCTGTTTTTCTTCAAGGCGCGTGTTCGACCAATTTTTCCTTTCCGCCAATTATGCGAAACTTAACGTAAAGCTTGTAGGCACAGACCCGGGCGTAACTGCCGCTTTTAACGGCGGAACACATATGCCTTTTGAAGACCTTGCTCTTATGAGGGTAGTTCCCGGCCTTACAATCGTTGAGCCGTCCGACCCTGTTTCCTGCGCCGCCTACGTCCGCCTGATGGCCGAGGATTACGGCTGCCATTATCTGCGTATACCGCGCAAACCTGTTCCGTATCTGTATCAGGAAAACGAGGCTTTTAAATTCGGCAAGGCGAAGCTTTTAAAAGAAGGAAAAGACCTGTGTTTTATCGCGCTTGGCAGCCTCATGGTCAATCAATCTATAAAAGCCTGCGAAAGCCTTTCCGAATCCGGCATCAGCGCCGGCGTTCTTGATGTACTTACACTAAAGCCTATAGATTGTAACGCTATTCTGGAGCAGGCCGGCAAGGTGCGCGCAATTATCAGCGCGGAGAACGCCCAAATCGCAGGCGGGCTCGGCAGCGCTGTTGCAGAAATCCTGGCGGAAAACGGCTGTCGCTGCAAGTTTGCGCGTATCGGTATCCGGGACGAATTCGGTGAAGTTGGAACGCAGGACTACCTGACAAACCGCTTCGGGCTTGATGTCGGAAACCTTGTGAAAAAAGCGCAGGAACTGCTTAAATAATCTGTAAACCGAAAGCTTAAAACCGGAAAAATACCTCTATTTATTTTTCTTGGCGGCGTTTTCGTTTCCTGTTTTTCCGCAATTTGTGCGGGAGCCGTCTTTTCTATGGTACTCCTGGCAGGCTTTACAGTCTCCGTGACGATTACAAGGATACGAGCATTTACATGCGTCATTGTTTTTATCAGGCATATTCACTCCCTAATTAAACAGATTCTAAAGCGGCCGACGGGAACAACAAACCGCGCCTTGACAAAGGGCATGGATGAGTAAATTCCAAATGTTCCGGCGCCGAACAAATCCTCCGCGATGAATAAATTGAGGCGGGATTTACCCCGCCGTCTGCGCCGCGGTCATAGGGAAGTATGCATCATAGGCGCAGTCTGTGGCAAATAGCCACAAGCGGCCGACGGGAACAACAAACCGCGCCCTGACAAAGGGCGTGGATGAGTAAATTCTAAATGTTCCGGCGCCGAACAAATCCTCCGCGATGAATAAATTGAGGCGGGATTTACCCCGCCGTCTGCGCCGCGGTCATAGGGAAGTATGCATCATAGGCGCAGTCTGTGGCAGATAGCCACAAGCGG
>Ga0268262_10001132_pt1 | contig 33895 bp, 29 predicted proteins | sample TergutNc150P3_FD_190354 | JGI IMG/M metagenome (GOLD analysis project Ga0268262, IMG submission 190354) | Nasutitermes corniger P3 segment gut microbial community from laboratory colony in Florida, USA - Nc150 P3 (SPAdes) (version 2) | ecosystem: Host-associated > Arthropoda: Insects >...
ATAGGAAATGCTTCTGGGTATGAAAAAAAAACTTATTTTCAGCATGGTTAATACAGGCACATCGTTATTCAGATAACGAACCAGATTAGAAAAAAGATCAAGCAGCAGCAGAATAAACACAAACATTGAAATGGCTACAAGAAAAATAGGGTAAAATTGGCGTAACAAATATCTGTCAAGTACAAGCCTTGCCTTAATCATCGCCGCACCTTAATTACAGCCAATATAACGCCTGCAACAAAACATAAAATATTGGGAAGCCACATAGACCAGAAAGGAGGAGTTCCTACACGCAAACCCATTGTCTGCCCTATAAAAAGCAGCGACCAATATATAACGGCAATTATATTGCCGAAAATAAAACCTACGGTTTGTCCGCTTTTTTTTGCCATTAAGCCCAGAGAAACCGCCAGGAACACAAAAAAGAACGCGCCGAAAGGAACGGCAAATTTTCTGTATAATTCAATTATATAAATCGTGAGGGATCGATCTTCCATGATCAGCTTAAGTGACTGTAATTCCCGTCTGAAACTGTTAATATTTGAATACTTTGTATTCCATGTTTCCGCTTCTGTACCCGCTCTCAGAACATTTTCCAGTGCGACAGCCTGAATTGCAAACCTGCCCTTTCTGCTGTTAACCCGCTCCGCCAGCGCTTCCTTTTTTTCTTTTACCGATATAAAAACGTCTCTTGAACTCATTTCTCTGGGACTTACGGACATTATTGCCTGAATAATATCCTCATTGGAAACTTTGTACTGTAAAAATTCTGTTTGCGCATAATCGTAATCATCCCAGGCAACTTCTTTTGATGAATGAAAAAACGCTTCTTCCAGATCAAGACTTAAACCTTCTTTTCCGCTGTCTTTTAACTCGGCTGTACCCGCCATTATTACACGGCGTTCTCCGCTTTCTGTTTTATCAAGTATTATTACATTGCTGATTGCGTTACCTGAAACATCGCCTGTTATTATTACGGTATCTTTGAATCTTTTTACCGAATTGGCTTCAAGTTCAAGCGCCGGAATGGAAACAAGAATTTGCCGCCACAATTTGTTGAATTGAACAGTACCTGCAGGCAGCAGTATGTCATTCGTAATAAATGATAAAACAGAAACCATTATCCCTATCGCGATTGCGGGATAAAAAACCGCCTTGTAGGAAAGACCTGATGAAAGCATAACAAGGATCTCGTTATCTGACGTAAGGCGTCCTACGGTCATAAGCGTTCCGACAAGCGAAGCAAACGGCGCTGACGTAGCAATAATCATAGGCGTTGAAAACAAAATTAAAAGAGCGACTTGGCCGAAAGGTACGTGTTTTGTAAGGATTTCCTGCGCCATTAAAAGTATCTGGTTTACAAAAAAAATAAAAAAGAAAAAGCAAAAACAAATAATAAACGAAAAAAACATTTCAACAAATATGTACCTGAAAATTGTAATAGAGCTTGAGCGTTTGATCTCGAGAGATTCAATGTTTTTTATTGATTTAACTTCCATTAACCAATTAAACTCCGGTAGAACCAAAACCCGCGCCGCCTCGAACAGTTTCTTCAAGAACAGCGGTTTCCGTAAGCAGCGCGCGGCAGACAGGCGTTATTACCAACTGGGCGATCCTCTGACCGTCCTTTATTACCGCATCCTGCGCGCTTAAATTTACAAGAATTATTTCGATATCCCCTCTGTAATCCGAATCTATGGTACCCGGCGAATTTAAAACAGTAAGGCCAAGGTTTATTGCCAAACCCGAACGCGGACGAACCTGCCCTTCATATCCGCAAGGTATCTCCATTCTGAGACCTGTAGGAATTTTTACTCTGCCAAGCGGAGGGATTATTACATCTGATTCAAGGAACGCCCGTAAATCCATCCCTGCGGCGCCTTCGCTTTCATACTGCGGAAGCGAAATCCGCCGATGGGCTTTAAACACTTTAAGGTGCGCTTGTGCGCTCATGTTTATTTCCTGTTATTCGGACGATTATCTTTTCTCGCTTCCTTGTCATCAGATCCGTTGGGATCAATCGCGTCAATATATGAAAGGTTAAGCCTTCCCATTTTGTCAATCTCAAGCAGTTTTACGGGAATCTGCTGGCCTTCCTTTATAACGTCTGTAACCTGGGCAATGCGCTGTCTTGAAAGTTTGCTGATATGTACAAGTCCTTCCTTGCCGGGAAGTATCTCTACAAACGCTCCGAAATCCATTATCCGCTTTACAACACCGTCATACACCCTGCCGACTTCCGGATCGGAAGCAATTCCCATAACCGCGATTTTCGCGTTTTCGGCGTCCTTTGTATTTTTACCGAAGATTGTTACGGTGCCGTCATCTTCAGTATTAATTTTGACAGAGTATTGTTCACATAACGCTTTTATGTTCTTTCCGCCCGGACCTATTAGAGCGCCTATTTTATCAACATCAATTCGCAGGGTAACAATTTTAGGCGCGTATTCGCTGATTTGCCCGGCGGGTTTGTCGATACATTGATTCATAACCGAAAGAATATGCATCCTTCCGCGTTTTGCCTGATCAAGAGCTTTACGCATAATTTCTGTGCTGACGCCTGAGATTTTTATGTCCATCTGGAAACCTGTTATTCCGTCCTTGGTGCCCGCAACCTTAAAGTCCATGTCTCCAAGATGATCTTCCTCGCCTAGAATGTCAGACAACACCGCGAATCTGTCGCCCGGGCCTGCTTTTCCTTCGGTAATAAGCCCCATTGCGATGCCTGCGACCGGCTTTTTCATCGGAATACCCGCATGAAGCATGGAAAGCGTACCTCCGCAGACAGACGCCATTGAAGACGAGCCGTTGGATTCCATAATTTCCGAAACTACGCGTATTGTATAGGGAAAATCATCTTTTGACGGGACCATTGCTTCAAGAGAGCGGCGCGCAAGATTTCCGTGGCCGATTTCGCGGCGGCCTGTTCCTGTCCTTCCGACCTCTCCTACTGAATACGGAGGGAAATTGTAGTGCAGCATGAAGTTTTCTCTTTTATCGCCCTCAATGTCATCATAAACTTGTTCATCAAAAACAGTTCCCAGCGTTGTAACTACAAGCGCCTGTGTTTCACCCCGCGTAAAAAGAGCTGAACCGTGTGTACGCGGTAAGATATTAACCTCGCAGGTTATATTGCGGATATCCTCAAGAGAACGTCCGTCTACGCGTTTTCCTTTGTCTAGAATCGCGGAACGCAGTATTTCATACTGCATATCTTCGAATAACGCATTAAAGAGTTCTTTTTGTTTTTCATCTTCAAGCTGCGCGGCATATTGTGTTTCAAGTTCTGTTTTTACGGTTTTAATACCGCCGTGCCTTTCATGTTTTGTCGGCAGGAAACAAGCTTTTTCTAGCTTTGAGAAGCCGGTTTTACGTATCGCATCGGCGTTTTCCAGCGAATATGAAGGCACAATCAGCGGCAGTTTTTCCTTTCCCGCAAGTTCTCTCAGTTTTTCCTGAAGCGTACAAAATTCGCGGATTACGGCATGGGCTTTGTCAAGCGCTTCCAGCATCAGTTCCTCGCTGACTTCATTCGCGCCGCCTTCTACCATTGTAATACCGTCTTTAGTTCCCGCAACGACTATTTCCAGTGTGGATTTTTCAATTTGTTCATAGGTAGGATTTACAATTAGCTCTCTGTTAACCTGACAAACTCTTACTCCGGCAATGGGTCCGTTAAACGGAATATCTGAAATATGAACAGCGGCGGATGATGCGATGATCGCCAGAATATCAGGAGGATTAACCTGATCTGTTGAAAGAGTCGTCGGGATCAACTGTATCTCGCGTCCGAAACTTTTTTCAAAGAGCGGTCTCATCGGCCTGTCAATGAGGCGGGAGACCAGTATTTCCTTATCTTTGGGACGGCTTTCCCTTTTTATAAAACCGCCCGGAATTTTCCCCGCCGCATAGTATTTTTCATTGTATTCAACGGTAAGCGGTACATAGTTAATACCTTCCAGCGGTTCGGATGAAGAACAGACTGTGGCAATTACAGCTGATCCCGCATACTGGGCAAAAACAGAACCATTGGCCTGTTTCGCGATTCTTCCGGTTTCAAGAATTAAATCCTTGCCGGCAATTTGGAGTGTTACTTTTTGTGTCATTATTTACGCAGTCCCAGCTCTTTTATAAGCTTGCGGTATCCTTCCAAATTGGTCCGTTGAATATATTTCAGCATTCTGCGGCGTTTGCCGACCAGAATTAATAGGCCTCGCTGACCTGATTTATCTTTTTTAAATTGCTTACAATGTTCCGTAAGCTGGTTGATTCGTTCAGTAAGCAGGGCAATCTGAACTTCCGCCGCGCCTGTATCTTTCTCGTTCTTTCCGAATTTGGTAACGATTGATGCCGCGCTTTCCTTTGTTAAAGCCATATATTTATCTCCTAATTAGGTACTCGTTAAAAAAAAGCGCAATCTGTCAAAAAACGGACGGATCATCAAGCTTTTATATTATATTTTCAGGAATTCGCAAAAATGTCAACCGCTTAATACACAAGCATATTTCCATTTTCCCGCGCTTTTCTCAATAATTGCGAAAATTGACTCTTCAAAAAAAACTGCCGCGTTAAAATCAGGCGCAGAAGGTGTTGAAGACATCGGTTTTCCGTCCAGAATCGGCTCAAGCGGTTTACCATGAGCGACTTTTTCAGCTTCAGAGGGAGAAATTTCAAACCAGGGAAGTCCCAAAGAGCCAATAACAGTTTTATCAATTGGTTTTAGGGATATTTCTTCATAATCGGCTGATGTACTTTGAGCGTCTTCCAGTTTAAAACCTGCTACCTGCGTACGTGTGAGCGCGCAAAGATGCGCCCTGCTTCCGGCAGCAAGAGCTATATCCCGCGCAAGAGAGCGGATATATGTGCCGCTTGAACAATGTACGAAGATTTCTGCATACGGAGGCTGCCATGAGCGTAATTCCATCCTGTAAATTGAAACCGGCCTTTCTTTCATTTCCACAGTTTTACCGTAGCGGGCAAGAGAAGAAGCTCGTTTCCCGTTGATATGAATTGCCGAATAAGCGGGAGGCGACTGCATTATACTGCCTGTAAATTTAGCAAGGGCGCTTTCCGCTCTTTCACGCGAAGGAAGCGGAGCTTCCGCAATTTTTTCGCCTTCGGGATCCAGAGTATCCGTTTCTATGCCAAAGCAAATTCTGCCTGAGTACTGTTTGTCGCAATGAGAAAACCATGTACTGAGCTTAAGCGCTCTGCCCGCAAGAACTACAAGCAAACCCGATGCGAATTTATCCAAAGTGCCCGTGTGGCCTACTTTTCCCGTTGAAAGAGCGCGTTTTATATCACTTAATGCCTTAAATGAAGTAACGCCCGCCTTTTTATTCAGCAGAATCAGTCCCGATCTTTCCATTATCGTTATTCACCGGCTCTTTTTCTGCCGCTGTCAATTCGTCAATTTTTTTTATCAAATCAAAGCTTTCGCCTATGCCGGTATCCGAATGAAAGCGTAATTTGGGAATTTTCCTGATCCGCATTGACAAACCAAGCTGTGATTGAATGAATCCTGCCGCGCTTTGCAGGCCTTCGGTACCTTTCTCAGCATTCTTTCCGCGAATTTCAGAAACATAAACATCGGCATATGAAAGATCCTTTGACACGTCAACTTTTGTGATGGATATAAAAGGATTAACCCTTTTGTCTTTTATTCTCCCTTCCAGAACAAGTGAACTGATCTTTTCCTGAATTATCTGACCAAGCCTTTCGGTTCTGAATTGTGGCATAATCAGGAAGCGCTGAGTTTTCTGGCGATTTGTATTATTTCGATAACTTCAAAAATATCGCCTGTTTTGATATCGTCAAAGCCTTCAAGCCCGATACCGCATTCATAACCGGCTGACACTTCGCGTGCGTCATCTTTAAACCGCTTAAGGGACGCGATTTTACCGGAATGTATAACAACCTGATCCCTTATTACATTTACGGTACAGCTTCTTTTTACAGTTCCGCTTTGCACATAACAGCCGGCGATGGTGCCGATTTTCGGCACTTTAAATGTATTCCGTACCTCAACCTGCCCTACAACTTCTTCTTTTGTATCAGGCTTTAACATTCCTTCCATTGCCAGTTTTATTTCATCCACCGCCCTGTAGATTACATTGTATTTCCTTATATCCACTTTTTCCTGTTCGGCAAGCGTTTTTGCCTTCGGCAACGGGCGCACGTTAAAGCTTATAATAACCGCGTTAGACGCTATTGCAAGGTCTACATCGCCTTCATTGACAGGTCCCGGAAGCGCCTGTATTACATGAAGCCTTATTTCCTTTGTTGAAAGTTTTTCAAGGCTTGATTTCAACGCTTCAGCGGAGCCTTGAACATCGGCTTTTATAATCACTTTCAGTTCCTGAATCTCACCGTCGCTTATCATATCATGCAGGTTATCCATTGTAATTTTCTTGATGGTTTTCGCGTCTTCAAAACGTTTGAGTTCCTGACGTTTGGAAGAAAATTCTCTTGCTTTCTTTTCATCATTTACTACCTGCAGAGGATCTCCCGCATTGGGAATACCTTCAAAACCGAGAACTTCAACGGGCATTGACGGCGTAGCTTTCTTGATTTTTTCTCCTTTGTCATTGAGAATGGCGCGAACCTTACCGGGCCAAATACCCGCGACAAACGAATCGCCGATTGCGAGCGTTCCTTTTTCTATCATTACTGTCGCTACAATACCGGATCCGTGATCGACTTTCGCTTCAAGGACTTTTCCTTCAGCAGTGCGCTGAAAATTGGCTTTTAAATCAAGAATTTCCGCTTGCAGCAGAATCGCTTCTATTAACTTATCAATACCGGTTTTTTGCAGAGCAGATAATTCTACAAACATGGTCTGACCGCCCCAGTCTTCAGGTATTAACCCCAATTCCGAAAGCTGGCTTTTTACTCTGTCCGGGTTTGCCTCCGGTTTGTCAATTTTGTTAACCGCTACGATAATCGGTACTTTAGCTTCTTTCGCGTGATTTATGGCTTCTATGGTTTGAGGCATCACTCCGTCGTCTGCCGCGACTACAAGAACAACTATATCTGTTATCTGCGCTCCTCGCGCTCTCATCCGCGTAAAAGCTTCGTGACCCGGAGTATCCAGAAAGGTGATCGCTCCGTGCGGCGTTTCTACCATATACGCGCCGATATGCTGGGTTATGCCGCCGAATTCACCGGAAACAACATCGGCCTTGCGGATTACGTCCAACAGTTTGGTTTTTCCGTGATCAACATGTCCCATAACGGTAACCACAGGAGGCCTTGGCAGCAAAACAGCGTTTTCGTCAGAAACAGTTTCAATTACCGTCTCGTCATAAAGACTGATAATTCTAACATCGGCACCGAATTCAGCGGCAAGAATGGTCGCGGTATCCGCGTCAATCTGTTGATTTATCGTAACCATTAATCCCATTGTCATCAATTTTTGTATTAAATCCGACGCTTTAAGGTTCATTTTACGCGCCAATTCCGAAACAGATACAGTTTCCATTATGTCAATGGATTTCGGCACAGGATTGACAACATGCGTGATTTTTTTCTTTGTCTGGAGGAGTTTTTCCTCCATTTCAAGTTCTTTTTCCTTTCTGTTGTATACAGGCTTTTTTGTTATAAACTTACGCTTTGCCTGCGCTTTGCCTTCAGGTAGCACTTCCGGCGCCGCGGCGCCTATATTACCGCGTCCGCCGGGAGTACGCTGAAAATTACCGGCTCCCTGCTTGGCTCCGCCGGGTCTTGGAGTAAATCCCGGTTTCCCGCCCTGTACCGCAGGACGCTGTCCAAAGCCGGTCTTATTTTGACTGCCTTCATTATTCGGTTTATTGCCGCTTCCTTTAAAAGGCGCGCGCTGAGGACGTTGAGCGGAATGACCTCGATTGCCGACAAGTTTTCCTCCTACCCTTCCGGCAGCCGCGGCAGGACGCTGAGCCATAGGAAATGAACTTATTCTGGAAGCGTCATTTCCTCCTGTATTTTCCGGTTTTTTATTATTTTCTTTTTTACCGGTTTCTTCCTGCTGATTATCAGATTTTTTGTTGTGAACTGCTTTTACGGAAGGAGAGCTGACAACAACTTTGGGTTGATTTTTCTTTGCGTTCTGCGCAGTTGGTTTTTTCATTACAACTTTAACTTTGCGGCGCTCGCTCTCACCGGTCTTTGAAGCAGGAACTTCTTCATTTTGCGTATGTTTAATAAGCTGCGCTTTTGGTTTTTTTGTATTGTCAGATTCTTCCGCCATAATTTTCCTTTTTTATTCCTCTTCTTCGTATTCAAAACTCAGGCCAATACCGCAGCTTGGGCAAGTAGCCATATCCACTGTGATTTTTGCACCGCATTCAGGACATTCATATTCCTCCGGTTCAGGACTTTCATCGCTTTCATCCGTTCCGGTTTTTTCTTCCTGTGTTTCCTCATATTCTTCGTCTTCTTCGACAATTTCAACATATTCTTCGATAAGTTTGCGAAGATCATCAAATTCGGACGCGCTAACTCCTTTAGCTTCAAGTTCTTCCTTGCTTAGCGCCAGGAAATCTTCAATGAAGTCTATACCGTTATCAAGCAGGGTTTTCGCGATACGTGCATCCACACCCGGCAATTCGCTGATATGTGATATTTCATTATCATAGGAATCCGTATCTCCGAAAAGCTGGGAAACAGCGCGGCGGGATTCTGCCGCAATATCCATTTCAGAGAACTGTGTTTCTGTTTTAACATCAATGTTCCAGTCAACAAGCCTGTTGGCAAGACGCACATTAAGCCCCTGTTTTCCGATTGCGAGCGACAGCATAGAATCGTTTACAACTGCCAGAGCCTGATGCTTACCTTCGTCAAGAATAATCACATCACGCACTTCAGCGGGTGAGAGCGCGTTTTTAATAAAACGGCGGGGATCGGGATCGTATTTCAGTATGTCGATCTTTTCGCCTTCCAGTTCCTTGATTACCGCCTGAATGCGCACACCCTTAAGACCGACGCATGCGCCGACAGGATCAACATCTTCGCGGTTTGAATATACCGCCAGTTTGGTACGGAACCCCGGTTCGCGGACAATTTTATGAATTTCAACCGTCTTGTCATAGATTTCAGGAATCTCAAGCTCAAAAATTGCGCGTACAAATTCCGTGTGAGTTCTTGAAAGCACAACATGAAGCCCTGATGAATCTTTTTTTACCTCCGCGATAAGAGCTTTTATCCTGTCATTTACATGGTACGTTTCTCTCGGAGACTGGTATTTTTTTGGGAGAAAACCCTCCATTTTTCCCAAGTCAACATAGATATTACCTTTATGTTCGCGTTGGTAATAACCGATTATTATTTCTCCTTCTTTATCCTTGAATTCAGAATAAAGACTGTCCTTTTGAATATCTCTGATAGTCTGGTGAGCTTTCTGCTTGGCGCTTTGTACGGCTATTCGATCAAACTGTTTGGGATCAATTTCCACAAGTATTTCATCGCCTACTTCGGCATCAGGGTTTAATTCTCTGGCTTCATCCAGATCAATTTCAGTAACAGGATCATAAACACCGTCCTGTTCTACAATCTTTTTTTGAGCATAAATAGAAACTTCCAGATTTTCATCGTCAAATTTAACAACCGCGTTTTCCGCGTTACCGAAACGGTGCTTGTATGCTGCAATTAGTGTATCCTCTATGGTCCGCAGTATCAGTTCTTCAGAGATTCCTCGATCCTGATGCAGCTGACGTATTGCCTGCGACATATCTGTTGCCAATTTATACCTCCTTAATAAAGAGTCTTGCTTACTTTAATCTTCAGCAAGTTTTGCTTTTGCAATAATATCAAATTCAAGCCTTATGGCTCCTTCTTTTGTTTTTAAAACAATTCCTTTTTCATCAACAGTTTCCAAAATCCCGGCCGTCCAGTCTGAAATATCAGTACGGTAACACCGTAATCCCCTTCCCAAATAATGGGTAAATTCAACACCTTCTTTTATCAGCCTGTTTATACCGGGAGATGATACTTCAAGATAAATATCATTACCCGGAAAAGCCAATTCCAGTCTTGGTGTCATTGCCCGGTGCGCTTTTGAACAGTCATCTGTACCTATAGATGTACCGTTATAAATAACAACCCTGACTTGAACGCTCCCGCGATGCTTTGAAACAACCAATTCAACAAGCCGTAAGCTCAATCCCTTAAGAATTTCTTCCACTTGCGCCCTTAAAGAAGCTATTTCCTGTGTTTCAGCATCTTTTGCGGTATACCGCATCATTTTCCTTTTTTAATACCCGGTTAATTACAAATTAAATAACAGGATATTATAAAAAAAAGGGCTTTTTGGAGCCCTTTTTTGAATGAAAAACTGTATTACCTATATAATATCTTTTTTTTTATAAAGTGTCAATATAAAACCAAGAAATTTTACGGAAAATATGCTTCTTTGGCAATCGCAGCGGCTTCTTCAAACTCGCTGTGAAGCAAATGCTCGGAAATCACGCTAAGTTTGTCCCTGGTTGCCTTCGACCATGTTTTTTCTTTGATTTCCGCAAGAATTTCTTTGGCGGATTTTCTGTCAAACGACACGCATGCTGTCTGAATAGCCTTCAATTTTTCCTGTAAAAAAGCGAGATCCTCAGCGCTGTTAATCGGGATTACTTCAGTGGTTTCTTCCGACGGCTTTAGTTTATCTATTACATTACGAAGTGAAACCAAAAAGTCAGGGAGGCCTTTCAAAATCAAATTAATATTTTGATCACGTCCTGCCTGCTCCAGTTCCAAAGCTTCATCTGAAAGTCCGCTTTCGCCGATATTCGCAAGCGAGCTTTTCATTGCATGTATATTGATAATGTATTTTAAAAGATCATCGGGATCCTTGAAATTGTTTTTATAGATATTTTCCAGAATAGCGTATGCTTTTTCACCGTCACGTACAAAGAATTCCGCCAGCTGCGGATCTATGGCAAGATTGTGCCTGCCGGACGCATACAAAGTATTTTTTTGCCGCCGCGCTTCATCAAGAATTTCCGCAGACTGCTTGTCGCGTATTAATTTGTTCAAAACAACATTAAGCTGGCGGATATCAATTGGTTTAGAGATAAAATCGTCAAAGCCGTTGTTAAGAAATAATTTCGCCTGTCCTGTAATGGCGTTAGCGGTTAATGCTACAATAAATCCTTTATAATCAAGGCTGCGGATAATTTTTGTCGCTTCTATACCGTCCATTTTCGGCATCATGTGATCCATGAAAATAATATCGTATTTTGCGCCATTTCGTATTTTATCAACTGCTTCAAACCCGCTCTCCGCAGCATCAATCGATAAACCGTATGCAGCAAGAAGTCCGCGCGCCACATACAGATTTGTTTCAACATCGTCTACAACAAGGACTCTGCCATAAGGCATAAATTCCTGTTTTATCTGCAGTCTTCTTGTATTTGCCATATTTTTAAGGTTGAGTTTTTTTAAGTTATCCGCAAGTTCCTTTCCTATTTTATTGGCGTCTGTACACTCCTGCGGCAGTTTAACGGTAAATACAGAACCTTTGCCAAGAGTGCTTTCTACGGTTATACTGCCATTCATCAGTTGTACTAAATTCCGGGTAATATTCATACCGAGACCCGTACCTTCGGTTTTCCGGTTTATATCAAGATTAAACCTGTTAAATTTGCTTCCAAGTTTATTTACCTGTTCAGTTGTCATGCCTTGTCCCGTGTCGCTTACACGGAAAACAAGCATAACGCCGGAATCTCCATCAATAGGTTCTGTAAACAACGACAGTTCAATAAGGCCTTCATTGGTATATTTAAAAGCGTTGGAAAGAAGATTATTTAATATCTGCTTAATACGCAATTCATCTCCAATCATAAACGCAGGCACGTGTTCACTGACATCCAGTCCGAATTCTATAGGTTTGCTTTCATAACGGATAACATTTAACTTAACAATATCATAAATAAGGCTTGAGACCTCATATTTGGCGTTATGAAGTTCAAGTTTACCGGCTTCAATTTTGGACAGATCAAGAATGTCGTTGATAATACCAAGCAGCAAGTCGCCTGAATTGTAAATCCTTTCAAGTCCTTCTCTGACTGAAAGCGGAACAGAACTGTTCTGAAGCTGAATTTCCGTTATACCTAAAATCGCGTTCATCGGAGTACGGATTTCATGACTCATTCTTGCGAGAAAATCGCTTTTTGCCCTGTTGCTTTCTTCCGCAATTTCCGCTCTGCGCATTTCTGCTATCATTGTGTTTAACTCTCTTAAATCCCTGATGTATCCCGCAACAGCGTATACACCCCTGAATTTAACACGGACAAGAGAAACTTCCGCAGGTATCTGTTCGTCGCTGTTATTCAGATATACCCAGTCAAAATTACAATAACCATCTTCAAACGCTTTGTTAATAAATATGTAATATTTCTTTACTGATAATTCGCCGTCCGGCTGGTATTCGGGAAAGAATCTATTCACATTATCAATAAATTCATTTTTATGTTCCATCTCAAACAGCCTTACTATTTCCTGATTACATTCAATAATCTTGAATGTATTATCAATCATAAAGCAGCTAAGCGGCGTTGTATCAAGCAAAACCTGCGTACATTCATCTGATTCGCGAATTTTTGTTATCATGGATTTTTCATCGCGCAAATCGCGCGTATATCCGCATACATTATATTCTTTTCTGTATTTGACGCGGACAAGGGTAATTTCACACGGAATTAATTCGCCGCTTAATCTCCTGTGCAGCCATTCAAATTTCTGATAACCTTCATCAAATGTTTTTCTGATATACTCATAGGCTTTTTCCGTCGAAAGCCTTCCATCCGGCTGATATTCGGGAGAAAGCTCAAAAAATTTATCAATATATTCCTTTTTATCGGATACTTTAAACAAATTTACGGATTCCTGATTACAATCAATAATTTTTAAGTTACTGTTCCATAAGTTAGCGCATAACGGTAATGCGTCAAGCAAAATTTGAGTTTGTTCTTCCGCCTTTTTTTTTGCCATAACAATTCTAAGCAGAATAGCGCTTAACCCTGCCGCAAAAATCAGCGCAAGAACAATAAGAATATATGCTATTTTAACTACGCTTTTGTAATAATTTTGTGAATAAGCCAGTATTGCAAGATACCAGCCGTTGTCCAGATGCCGTATAAAAAGAACAGCCGGATTACCGTTATAATCCCTTGCTTTGCGTTCAGAAATATCTTTACCCTGCATTAACTCGTTTTGTATTGCCGCGCCGTCATTCATCATGCTTAAATGCTTGCCGATGTACGCGGGATTGGGATGCGCAATTACATTAAAATTTTTATCCAGCAGTATTCCGTAACTGTTTTCGGTAACGGATGTATCAACCGCATATTCCCTGATCCTGTCAAGCAATATATCCATACAGATTATGCCCAACGGGTTTCCGTTATTATCAAAAATACGGCGTACAAATGCTACAGAGATTGAATTTGTATATATATCTATAAACGGCTGTGTAAAGCCAATGCTTCCCGCAGATTCAACAGCTGTTATATACCATGGACGGCTTTTTGGATCAAAATCATCAGGAGACACCCAGACAAATCCGGTACAAAATTTCTCGTCAAAAACATCAAAAAAAGCGTAAACACCGGTTGTATATGACATCAACCTTGTGTCTTCAAGCATAAAGTTTGTAGTATTTACAATAAATTCTTCCACCTGATTTAAACTGCTGCCGTTAAGAATCATACTGCGCACGGTTTCTGATATAATGTTTAACGTAACTTCAGACGCCAACAGTTCTGAGTTAATTTTTTCCCCGGTGTTTTTTATTGCGTCGTTTACTTTATTTATTAAGTGTTTGCGTTCGATATCAGCCATAAAATTGTAACTAAAAAAAACCATCAAGGCAAACGCAAGAAACACGGACATAACCTGTAATTGAGTAATTAATTTAAATAATTTTTTAAAATTTATAATGGAACGCATTATAAACCTGCTTTTACAGATTTAAACAGCTCTCTTGCTTCAAAAAAAGCATTAACAATTTTAGGATCATAATGAGTGCCGGAACCTTCCATAATAATTTTTACCGCTTCTTCTTCTGAAAACGCTTTTTTATACGGCCGCTCTGAAACAAGCGCGTCATATGTATCAACAATCGCCATTATACGCCCCTGAAGCGGAATACTTTCTCCCTTAAGCCCGCGCGGATACCCTTTCCCGTCCCAGTGTTCATGGTGGCTGCTTGCGAATAACCGCGCGTTACGCATGAAATCTTCTTCTCCTGTCCGCTCAATAATTTTGTCAATTATCCGCTCTCCTTCCGTAACATGCGTTTTCATCAGTTCGTATTCTTCTTCGGTAAGTTTTCCGGGCTTATTAATAATAAGGTCAGTAATGGAAATTTTTCCAAGATCATGCATACGCGCAGATGAAATTACTTTTTCCTCATCCCATTTATTTATTTCATCTGAATACACGCCCTGTTCTTTCATTTTATTAACAAGTATTTTTATATACATTGATGTTCGTTCAATATGTCCGCCTGTCCCCTTGTCCCGGTTTTCCACCATATCCGCCAGCACTGAGATAATACTATTCTGAAGCTGATTCAACTTGTATGTTTTTTCACGGATTATCCCGTCAATATCAAGATGTATCTTGATGCGGTTTAAAAGCACCGGAGCGGGAAAAGGCTTTGTAATAAAATCAACAGCTCCCATTTCCAGACCGCGGGCTTCTGCCTCCGTATCATTGCGTCCTGTAAGAAATATGACAGGTATTTCCAGCCATTTAGTTCCTGATTTTAGCTTTTGCAATGCCGTAAACCCGTTCATCTCCGGCATCTCTATGTCCATAAGAATAAGATCCGGCGTCATTTTTTCCAGGAGAGAAAACATTTTTGCTGCAGATGGCATTGTCATTACGCTGTACTCGTCTTCCAGAACCGTTTCTGCCATTGAAAGATTAGTATCACTGTCATCTACAACAAATATTGATTTCAATACAGTTTTACTCCCTTAATATACATATAAAATTCTAATATAACAACAATCGTAATGTCAAGGAAGACTTTCTCTGCATATAATTTACATATATTTACTGATATATTCCATAAAATTATAGTAATATAAATAACTAAAATCAGGTTATTTTTATATTAATGAGGTTATTATGCCAATAAAGATACCAAGAGCCTTGCCTGCTTATGATGCTTTATCCGGTGAAAGGGTTTTTGTAATCACAGAAGATCGCGCCGAACATCAGGATATAAGACCATTACGTGTAGGCATAGTTAATCTTATGCCGACCACCATTGATACCGAGATTCAACTGCTGCGGCTGCTTGGAAACAGTCCTTTACAGGTGGACATAACATTTTTAAATATGAGCAGTCATACATCCAGACACGCGCCTCCGGGACATCTTGAAAAGTTTTATACCAGCGCGGAAGAAATTATCCGCATGAAAGCGCGTTTTGACGGGCTTATTATTACAGGTGCGCCTGTTGAAACGCTCCATTTTGAAGAAGTTGATTATTGGGACGAACTTGTAAAAATAATAGATTATTCAGAGAAAAATGTTTTCTCCGTTATGCACATATGCTGGGGAGCGCAAGCCGGTTTATACCGCCGCTATAATATCCCTAAAAAGCCGCTGGAAAAAAAACTGTTTGGTATATTTCCTCATGCCGTGAATGAGCAGTATCATTCGCTCTTCCGCGGATTTGACGATGAATTCCTCGCTCCGCAGTCAAGACACACTACATGTGATCGCGGCGCCATTGCGGCGGATTCGCGTCTTACTATTCAGTCGGAAACTTCTGAAACCGGAGTTTTCCTTGTTACAGCGCGTGAAGGCAGGGAAATTTATGTGACAGGACACCTTGAATATGATCCGCTCACGCTGGATCGTGAATACCGCCGTGATATTTCAAAAGGGCTTACTATCGAAGTTCCAAAAAATTATTATCCTGATGACGACCCGTCCAAAACACCCGTTGTCCGCTGGCGCGCTCACGCAAATTTATTTTTCGACAACTGGCTGAACTATGTGTATCAGGAAACTCCTTTTAATCTGAACGAACTTGAGTAACTTTACATTATGTCTTTTTCGCCGGTATTCAGTTTTTTTGTTTTCTTCTGAAACATTTTAACCGACTACACATAATCCGCCGCAGTCTGTTATAATCCTTAATGGGGGTAATGTATGATTTACAGAGAATACGGACAAACAGGAAAAAAGGTTTCTCTCCTCGGTTTCGGAGGAATGAGATTTAAGAACGTTGACAACCATGACGAATGTGTCCGCATGATGGTTGCCGCCGCGGAAGGCGGGGTAAATTATTTTGATACCGCGCCGGGATACTTTGAGACAAGAAGCGAAATTGTTTTCGGCAAGGGATTCGCGGAACTGCGCAGACGCAATTTACCGTTTTTCTCCGCAACAAAAACATTTCAGTCCTCAGAAAGCGGTATTCGCAATGAAATTGAAGCTCAGCTTAAGCGCCTGAATATTTCCGCAATTGATTTTTACCATATCTGGTGTATTACAAGCCTTAATAATTGGGAAAACCGCAAGAAAGACGGTATTCTGAAAACTTTCAGAAAATTGAAAGAAGAAGGACTTATAAGGCATATTTGTATTTCGAGCCACCTTATTAAAAACGAAATAAAAGAACTTTTGATGGAGGGAGTTTTTGAAGGCGTACTGTTCGGCTATTCGGCCTACAATTTTAAAACAAGACAGGAAGCGTTTGATGCAATAAGAGAAAAAAAATTGGGCGCTGTTGTAATGAACCCGCTTGGCGGAGGAGTAATCCCTCAACATCCCGAATTGTTTGATTTCCTCAGGCGCGGCGATGAAAGTACAGTTGCCGCGGCGCTGCATTTCCTTTGGGATCACGCGGAAATTACAAATACCCTCGTTGGTTTTGATACAATGGAACATTTGAAAGAAGCTCTGCAGGCGATTGAAAACTACAAACCTCGTACGCAAAAAGAACTTGACGAAGTAAAAACAAAAGCATCTGCGTCCTTCGAAGGCATCTGCACAGGCTGCGCGTACTGCGATAATTGCCAGCAGGGAATACCTATTCCTCAATATATGGATGCCTATAACCAAAAAATTCTTGACAAGAAATCAAAAGACCCGATCGGCGAAAGGCTCCAGTGGCACTGGAATCTTGACAGAGCAGGAGCGGGAAAATGTTCTTCCTGCGGTCAGTGTGAAGAAGCTTGTACACAGCATATAAATATTATTAAGCGGTTAAAAGAAATCGCGGGATGAGAGAACTTTTAATACTGAAGTTTTTAGAGATCGCCATATGAAAGCGTTTATTTTTGATTTGGACGGAGTTATAGTTTTTACCGACAAATTCCATTATCAGGCATGGAAAACAACGGCCGACAGTATAGGCGTATATTTTGACGAAACTATCAACAACCGGCTGCGCGGTGTGAGCCGCGCTGAAAGTCTGGATATTATTCTTGAACGGCATTCAGGTATTCTCAGCGCGGATGAAAAAGCAAATTTAATGGAAGAGAAAAACAATATCTACAGGAAGCTTTTGGATACCATGAAACCCGCAGACATCTCTGATGAGGTACGTCCAACTCTGGATGAATTGCGTCAAAGGGGGTTTAAACTTGCCATTGGTTCGTCCAGTAAAAATACCGTTTTTATACTTGAGAAAATACAGTTACGCGGCGCATTTGACGCAATTTCGGACGGCAATAACATTACCCGTTCAAAACCTGATCCGGAAGTATTTTTAAAAGCTGCTTTATATCTGGGTGAAAAACCGCAGGACTGTGTTGTAATTGAGGACGCTGTCGCGGGAATAGACGCGGCAAAAGCGGCGGGTATGATTACGGTCGGAATCGGTGATGCGGCTTCATATAAAAAAGCAGACTATACAATCCGTTCATTCGCAGAGTTATTGAATATTGAAATATTTAAGGAACCAAAATGATTCCATTACAAATCTCGTATTGATGATTTCGGCAATAATGAGATACAACATTAAAAGGTGATAAATATGCCTACCATTAAAGATATTGCAAATGAGGCGGATGTCAGTGTAACCACAGTATCAAACGTGATCCACGGCAGGAGCAGCAGGGTAGCAAGAAAAACAGTTGACCGTATAAATGCCCTAATCCGTAAACATAATTATACCCCAAATCTGTCCGCCAGAGCGCTTGTAAGCAAATCTTCACGGATTATCGGGGTAATAAACCACCTTATTCAATCCCAACCGATCAGTTTTTTTCAAGACCCTTTTCACAGTACGCTGCTGGGGGGTATAGAGAAAAAGCTTCGGGAGCGGGGATATTACATGATGGTTCGTACCGTAGCTGATGAAGTTGATCTCTATTCGCTGTTCAATAACTGGAACTTTGACGGGTTAATTTTAACCGGATTATTTAAAGACAGTTTCTTTGCAAGGCTTCTGAAAGCAAAAAAACCCATAGTATTGCTGGACAGCTATATTAAAAATAATAAGGTTTTCAATATCAGGCTTGATGATTATAAAGGCGGATTTATGGCAACCCAGTATTTAATTGACAAGGGGCACCGGGATATTGTTTTTGCCTCGCCGCCTATTCAGCGTCACGGTGTCATCGAAGAACGATTCAGGGGTTACAAAGCCGCATTAAAAATTAATAATATCCCTTATCTGCCGGAAAACCTGTACCAGCAGGAAATAACCCTGGATGAAGGAATTGCTTTAGGGCGTGTTTTAGGCAGCCGGAAAGACATTAGCGCGGTATTTGCTACGGCGGATATATTGGCGGCAGGTATTATTTCAGGTCTTACGCAGGTAAAAAAGCAGGTACCGGGCGATATCTCAATAATAGGATTTGACGATATTTACTACAGTCAGGCAACTTCACCGCCTTTAACTACAATTCATCAGGATATGGAAGAAAAAGGAACTGTCGCAGCCGCACTTATGGCTGATTTTCTTGAAGGCAAAAGAAGATTGCCGCATAGCATAATTATGCCCGTAAAAGTGGTTGAGCGTAATTCTGTCAAACAAAAAAAATAAAAAAATTATTGACATTAATAAAATACACGGGTATACTGATGCTAGGTTTAACGTTAAACTGATTGAACGTTAAACCTGCAAATGATAATTAAAAGCGGAGGCGCAGGTAATATATGACAAGTAGTATATTTGCAAAAACGGTCTTGTTTACCGTACTTGCAATAACTGTCTCTTGTACCGCCAAATCACCGCCCATGACAGAAATAACCGAGGTTGAAGAAGCTAAACCGAATTATAAAGAATTATTTGAAACCGCTTACGCCCAGCTTCAAATAACGTCTCCGTCCCAACGGAAAGAACAAAAACCCCTTGTTCTGGCGCACTATATGCCATGGTTCCAAAAGTACGGTTTTCACTGGCAGCAAGGGGGCGCCGCTTTCAACCCGGAACAGATCCTTCCGGATGGCAGAGCAAACATTGCTTCTCATTATTATCCGCTTACAGGTAATTATGATTCGGCGGATCCGCTGGTTCTGGAATATCAGCTTGCGCTGATGAAAATAGCCGGTATAGACGGGGTTATTTTTGACTGGTACGGCATTACCGAAGGTATTGATTACAGACCCATTCACCGGGCTACAATGGCCATGATCGAAATGATCAGGAAACGCGGATTTAAATACGCAATTTGTTACGAAGATCAAAGTATAAAACACTTAATAGATTTCGGCGTTATTTCCAAAGATCAAGCCCGCAGCACTGCGAAAGAAACCTTTGAATGGATGGAACGGAATTGGTTTAGCAATGCGGAATATGTTAAAGTTGACGGCCGCCCGCTGGTATTGTGTTTCGGACCGCAGTACTTCTTTCAAAAGACCGAATGGGACGAAATTTGGGCCGGTCTGAAAAACAAACCATATTTTATAGATCTTGACGGACGTACGAATTGGGCGGACGGAACCAAGAACTGGAGTCCCATGCACCTTTCAATCGCAGGTAAGCTTAGCATAACAGACCTTGTAAAATACCTGAACAATTTTTACGGGAAGCAGGAAGACAAACCCTTCGTGGTAGGAACCGCAGTTCCGGCTTTCCATGATATTTACGCTCAAAGCGGGGGTACAAGCTACGGATACCTCGACTTTTCAGACGGTGAAACTTTCAAATTGACCTGGACAGCGGCGGAAAAGGCGCGTTCCAACATAATTCAAATACAGACATGGAACGATTACGGAGAAGGGACGATTGTAGAACCGACTATTGAGCGCGGTTATGTCAATTTGGAATTTATTCAGGACAAGAGAGCTGAACGGGATCCGGATTTTCCTTTTGGCTACGGCGATTTACGAATTCCCATTGAGTTATACAAAATACTGGTGAATAAAAACGCGACTGACGAACAAAAAAAACAAGTTGCCGCTATCTATGATCTTCTTTTTTCCGGAGACGCTCAAGGGTTTAAACAGGCAGTGCGAACCGCAGGAATCAAATTTGACTTTTCTGTCAGTCCCTTGCTGATGAACGCTTCCGAGATCGAACAAAAGATACAGGCATTTGATCCCGCAGGACGAAAAAATCTTTCGCTGGGTAAACCTGTAGTTTCTTCCAGTAAAATTGATGTGTGGACTGCCGGAAAATCCGTAGACGGCGATGTTTCTTCCTATTGGGAAGGCGCTGCAAATGCCTGGCCCGGAACTATTCATGTTGACCTTGTAAATCCTGTAAAAATTAAGACCATAGTGATAAAGCTTAACCCTCAGCGTATGTGGGGTAAACGTACCCAGCGTATTGAAGTTAAGGTTGGCAGCAATGGTGAAAATTGGACTACCCTGCTGCCGGAAACTGATTATATTTTTGATCCTGAGACTAACGCGAACACTGTGGTTATTCCGGTTGACATAACAACCCAATATGTGCAGCTGGTATTCACGGCAAATACAGGAGCCGGTAACGGTCAAATTGCGGAATTGGAAATTTACGGCGAATAGGAAGAATAGTACTGGAGCAATTTACATGGTTATCCATGTGAAAATATTTTATAAGGAGAAAAACTTATGAAGAAATTAGGTTTGTTTGTGCTGGTGTTACTTTGTGTAACAACTCTGGTTTTTGTCGGATGCAATAAGAATAAAGGTTCTTCCGGCAAGACCATAGTCAAACTGGGAATTTGGCCGGAGGATACACTCCCCGCCGAAGTGGCTATGCATCAGGAATTTGTCAAACAGTTCTACGCAAAATACAATGATGTAGAGCTTCAGCCCGCTCAGTACCGTTACGCGGTAGATACATTTGTATCTATGTCTGAAGCGGGACAGGCTCCTACAGTCTTTGAAACATGGTTTACAGAGCCGCAGAAACTGATAAACGGGGGCTTTGTAAAAGACATTACTTCCGAGATGAGAGCGCTCGGCTGGGATTCCAAGATGAACCCGGCTATCAGGGATCTGATGTCAAAAGACGGCAAACTTTACGGCGTTCCGCGCGATGCGTATGCTCTTGGGTTAATGCTGAATGTGCAATTGTTCCGTGAGGCAGGGCTTGTGGATCGCAACGGCATTCCTCTGTATCCAAAAACATGGGATGAACTTGCAACAGTCGCGCAGACTATCAAACAGAAAACAGGAAGCGCAGGTCTGTGCCTTTTGGCTAAAGACAACGCCGGCGGCTGGCATTTTACCAATATCGCATGGGGCTTCGGCGCGGTTTTTATGGTACAAAGAGGCGGCAAATGGGTCGCACAGGTTAATTCACCTCAGGTTGCAGCAGCTCTTCAATATGTGAAAGATCTCAAATGGAAGTATAATGTACTTACCGCAGATCCGACTAACGAAGACTGGGGCACCGGTTTCCGCGCTATCGGCACAGGAGCCGCGGCTATGTATATTGCCGCTCAGGACGCTGTTAATCAGCCGACCGAAGCAAACGGTTTACCGGTAGGCGATTTGTCCCTGGTTCCGGTTCCCGCAGGCCCCGGCGGACAGTTCTCCCTTATGGGCGGCACTCCCTACATGTTTGCAGCTAATGCCACTTCCGAACAGGTAAACGGCGCCTTGCGGTATCTTGAAATCATGGGACGCGGTCCTGTAGTCGATGAAACGACTATTGCAGGACTTCGCGCCGATGCGCAGAGGCGTAAAAACGCCGGCGTACCGGTTATTCCGGAAGTACCGGCATGGACAGATCCTGCTCTGCTCAAAGCCAAGCAGGACGCAATCGACGCTTTCAAGAATGTCGACGACAGGCTTTACGCGGATTACTACGCGGCAATAACGAGATCCGGAAATCTTAAAAGCGAAGAGCCAATGCTCGCCCAGGACCTCTATTCCGAGTTAACAAAATGCTTACAAGCGGTATTAACAGACAGGAATGCCAATGTACAAACATTACTTGATACGGCCCAGAAGAATTTCCAGTCATTGCTGGATCAGCAGGTAAATTAATAAACCAAGGAAGGTATATTATGGATAAAGGCGGCGTATTCAAAAAAAATATTTCAGGCTGGCTTCTAATGCTGCCGCCTCTTATCCTTTTTGCTTTCTTTGTGTGGGAGCCTCTGCTGGAAAGCGTGAGGCTTTCCATGTATCGTGCGAACGGGACACGCTTAATCCAGTTTATCGGTTTAAAGAATTATAAAGATGTTTTTATGCATCCGGATTTTTGGCCGGCTTTAAGAAATACATTCATTTATACCATTTGGTCATTAATTATCGGATTTTTAGTACCCATTGTATTGGCAGTGATCATCAATGAGATACGGGGATGGAAAAAATCATTCATCAGGACAAGCGTATACATTCCAAACGTAATTCCGGGTATGGCAATGGTTCTGCTTTGGGGTTTTATCTTCCGTCCGGGTAATACCGGTATTCTGAACATCCTGCTTAATATGGGCGGAATAGGACCTCAGCCCTGGCTGACAAATCCCAAGTGGACAATTCCGTTGATTGTTATCACCCTTACATGGAAGGGAGCAGGAGCGACCATGCTTCTCTATATTGCAGGATTACAGGGGATTGATCCTGAACTGTACGAAGCTGCGATTATTGACGGCGCAAATGTTTCAAAACGACTCCGTTACATTACATTACCCTGTATTTACAATCTTGCGCGCACCTTGCTGATCCTGCAAATAATCGCCGTGTTCCAAATCCTTTACGAACCCTTGGTGTTAACTAACGGCGGACCTAACAATGCTTCAATATCAATTATGCATCTGGTATTCAAGTTCGCGTTTGAAAGATTTGATTATCCCAAAGCTGCAGCAGTTTCGGTAATCATCAGCCTTATCTTGGTTGTTCTTACCGCTCTGTATTTTAAAATAAGCAAGCGTCAGGACGCGTAGGAGTTTAAAATGATTAAAGCGCAAACAAACAACGGGTTAATCCGCGATTTTGATCTTAAGCAGCATTCAGTTCGTTATTTTTATCTTTTTATTCTAGCAATAGGGTTAATAGTTTCCTTTATAGGATTCGCTCCCTTGATATGGCTCTTCCTTTCAGGTTTCAAGGACATTAGGGAATTTGTACGGGAATCAACAATATTACCCAAAGTCTTCAATTTTAATAATTATATGGAAACATGGAACGACCTTAAATTCGCACGGTACTTCCGTAATTCATTAATATCTGTTTCAGGCAGCGTTGTTTGCGCTGTCTTCTTTAACGGGCTTTTAGGCTACGTTATTTCAAAAGTAAAGCCTAAAGGTTCGCAGCTAGTTTTGGGAATGGTTTTATGGAGTCTGTTGGTGCCGTCTACAGTAGGCGTTGTTCCTTTATTTGTTAATATTTCCAGATTACACCTCACAGGTTCTTTCGTTCCTCTATGGCTGGGAATAGGAGCAAATGCTTTTTTTGTTGTACTCTTCAAAAATTTTTTTGATGAGCTCCCGCAATCACTGATAGAAGCGGCTCAAATAGACGGTGCACGAAACTTTACCATTTTCCTTAAAATAGCCGTCCCTTTAAGCCAGGCGATTATTATGGTAATTGTCCTTTACGCGATAAACGCGGCGTGGTCTGATTTCCTTCTGCCCTATCTTACATTAAAAAATTCCCCTTTTGAAACCGTAATGGTCAGGTTGTTTCAATTCAGGGGAAGCAGGGCCAATGATGTTGAGATCCTGAGAGGAATCGCATTTGCGGTTGTACCTCCGATTGTTTTATTTTTTATTTTTCAGAAATATATAACCCAAATCTCTCTGAGAGCGGGTATTAAATAGATTCACGGCTCTTGAGTAGTAAAAGCGGACTTAAAGTTTGCGTTTAACAAGCGGCTCGGTTGTCAGAGAAAATTAGTTATTTTTTTTACGGAGAAACTATGACAAAAAACGCAGATATGTTTTTACAATGCGATCCGGCGGATCCATGGCGGATCATTGAAGAAGGCTGGCATAAAGAACGAAATCTCGTTGCTGAATCAATATTTTCTCTTGGAAATGAATATATGGGAGTTCGCGGCTACACTGAGGAAATATCCGGCGCGGAATCGCTGCGGGGCAGTTACTTCAACGGAATTTATGAAGAAATTGATCTTGAAAAAAGCTACAAGGGAATTGTTACCAAAACTCATTTTATGGTTAATACAGTTGACTGGCTGCACACGGAAATTAAAGCGGAAGATGAGACGCTTGATATCGCTTCCTGTGAAATAAGCAATTTCCGCCGCGTACTGGACATGAAAGAAGGAACCTTTACCCGCAGTTTTGACTGGCATACCAAAAATGGTTCATTAATCCACATTGAATTTATCCGTTTCCTCGGCATGGAAAATGCTCACGAAGCTTTTCAAAAAATACGGTTTTCTGTTTCAGGCGGCGATGTCCGGCTTTACGCTGTAATAACAAACAGTTTTAATACAACCCACGGATGGAACAAAAAAAAATACTGGAAGCAGATAAAGCAGGACTGGTTCGATCATGGAACGGCGATACAGGGGCAGACAATCCGCACAGGTCAGCAAATTTTTTCCGGATTTACATGGAAAGCAAGCGATGGCGCGAAATGGGCTAAAAAAGAAAACTCTGCCGGGTATGAAATAATTTTGCCGTTAAAAAACAACAGCGAAGGCTGGATTGAAAAAAGTATTTACAATTACGCTGTAAAGGAGCTGAATACCGCCACTGAAAAAGTTTGGGAACAGGGTATGGCTGCTCTTAAAAAAGGTCTATCAGGTTTTGATGAGGCTCTCGAACAGCAGCGGAAATACTGGAACGCTTTTTGGGAAAACTCGGATATTCGTATTGAGGGAGATCCGGTTAATCAGCAGGGAATACGGTTCTGTATTTTTCAAATTCACCAAACTTATCACGGTTATGATCCTTCAAATAATATCGGAGCCAAGGGACTGACAGGCGAAGCCTATAACGGTCACACCTTTTGGGATACTGAAACTTATTGCCTTCCGTTTTTTCTTTTTTCAAACCCGCAGGCAGCCCGCAATCTGCTGGATTATCGTTATGCGACACTTGGCGCAGCAAAAGAAAGAGCTAAAGCCCTTGACTGCCGGGGCGCTTGTTACCCTATAGCTACATTGAACGGCGAAGAAGGCTGCAATCTCTGGCAGCACGCGAGTCTTCAGTTTCATCCAAGTACCAGCGTTGCTTACGGCATCGCTCATTATGTCAATATCAGCGGAGATACCGAATTTCTCTATGAACACGGAGCTGAAATGCTTGTAGAGATCTGCCGTTTTCTTGAATCCAGAGGTTCATGGAACACGGACAAAACCGGCTTTGGATTTTACGCGGTAATGGGACTGGATGAGTTTCACATGATGGTCAATCATAACTGTTATACAAATTTCCTGGCAAAAAAAACCTTTGAATATACCGTGAGAACCATTAAGGAAATGGAAGAAAACGCTCCGTCAAAATATGCGGCTCTTTGCAAAAAAATAAATCTCTCTGAAACGGAGTGCTGTAATTTCAGCCGTTACGCCGAAAAAATGATTATACTTTATAATGAAAAAACAAAACTCTTTGAGCAGCATGAATGCTACTTTTCGCTCCCCCACATCGAAATTTCTCAAATTCCGGTTACCGATTTTCCTCTTTACCACAACTGGTCCTATGATCGCATTTACCGTACCGATATGATTAAACAGCCTGACGTACTGATGTTTTTATTCTTATACAGCAATGAATTTTCAAAAGAAGTCAAACGGGTAAATTATGAATTTTACGAACCTCGCACCATTCATGAATCATCGCTCTCTCCGTCAATTCATTCCATATTTGCTTCTGAATTGGGAAAACCTGCCGACGCTTTCCGATTTTTTGCTTTTGCAACACGTATGGATCTGGACAATTACAATCGCAACACCGGTGAAGGACTCCATACCACAAGTATTGCCGCCGCATGGATGAATATTGTCTATGGTTTCGGCGGCCTTCGCAGTGACGGCATAACATCACAAAATAAAGAATTGATACTAAATCCCAGTTTGCCGCGGCAATGGAAAGAATATGAATTTCGAATTTTATACCGTAACGTACATATCAGAATTAAGGTATCCTCAGAGGAAATTACGCTAAATGTCCATGACAAAATAAATGAAGCGATACCGTTAAATATTTACGGTAAAACTTATCATTTGGATTCTTCAGAGTTAAAGGTTCCGCTATGTACAATTTAAGCGAGTGGGATATAAGCGACGACGGGCAAAGCGAGGAAGATGTTTTGCAAAACGGCAACAGACTGCTCACAGGAAACGGTTACATGGGACGCCGCGGCGTAGTTGACGAAGCGGAAACTCAGGATATGCCGGCCACAATTCTATCGGGGCTTTATGACCGTCACGGTGATTTATGGCGCGAACCCGTTAATTCTCCCGATCCCTTATACTCGCTGATTATTGCAAATAACGTTCCCGTCAGAGCGGGAGATAAGCACACAGTTTTCCATGAACAGGCTCTTAATTTCCGTTATGGAATTTATTCCCGCCATACAAGCTGGCAGTTTCCGGCCGACAGGGGAAAAGTAACGGTGCGGACAGAACGTTATGCTCACATGGAAAATGTTCATCTGCTTTGTACGCGTTATACGGTATGCGCCGATATATCCTGCCAAATTGTCCTGAAACAGGGGATAAACCACGCGGTCCGGGACCTGAACGGACCTCATCTGGGAAATTTTAATTCGTGGAGTTTACAGTCAAAACGTATTTCAGGCCTTTCCTGTAAAACACTGGAACAAAATATACCGCTGGTCGTACTTTCCGCTTTTGTTCCTTTATCCCAGGAAAGTGAAGTTCCTGATTTTATTATTCAAACTGATACAGTTAAAGAAGAAGGAGGTATTTTTTCTTATCATACTGTCAATCTGAATGAGAAAGCTGCGGTAACTTTCTATGTTTACGGAGCAATTTATTCAGGTATTGATGTAAAAGAGCCCGTTACGGCGGCGGAAAACCAGATCCATCAGGCAATCAAAGAAAGCTGGAACAACCTGCTAAAAACGCATAAAACCCTGTGGGATAAAATTTGGCATAACGGAGACGTAATTATCGAAGGCGATGAATATGCCCAGTGCTGCCTTCGCTACAGTCTCTACCATCTTTGGCTCATTGCTCCGCGTCATTCAATCGCAGCTGACAGAGCTCTCTCAATACCGGCACGCGGGCTTTCAGGGCAGACTTACAAGGGCGCAATTTTTTGGGATACGGAAATGTTTATTTCTCCTTATTTTCTTGCTGTTATGCCTGAACTTGCAGCCCAGTTCATACGTTATCGTATACAAACTTTACCCGGAGCAAAACGTAAAGCCGCAAAATACGGTTACCGCGGAGCTTTTTTTGCATGGGAAAGCCAGGAAACCGGAGACGACGCCTGTTCTGATTTTAACGTTACAGATGTGTTTACAGGCCGTCCGGTAAGGACTTATTTTAGTGACAAGCAAATTCACATCAGCGCCGATGTTGTGTATTCAATAAAAAATTATTTCGACATCACCAGAAACTTTTTATTACTCAAAGAAGGAGCCTTGGAGCTAATTCTGGAATCGGCGCGTTTTTTTCTCTCTTATCTTTACTACTCTCCTGAACATAAACGCTATGAAGTGCTTGACGTAATAGGTCCAGATGAATATCACGAACGTGTAAACAATAACGCTTTCACAAACAAAATGATTTTTGCCGTTTTTGAAACTGCCCGCGATTATATAAAAATATTTCAGGAAAGCGACCCGGAATTTATTGCTGATTTAATAAATCGTATTAATTTTAAAGACGATTTGTTATTTATGGAAAACGTAATGCAGTTTTTTTATATTCCCCAGCCTGACAGCCGCGGTATAATCGAGCAATTCGACGGTTATTTCCGTCTTGAAGATTGTTCTCTTGATACAGTAAGGTCGCGGCTGAAAAATCCAAATGAATACTGGGGTTCAAGCGGCGGCGTTGCTGTGGCGACACAGATCATAAAACAAGCCGATGTCGTAACCATGCTAACGCTATTCAACAATGATTATTCCGCAGAAATAAAGAAAGCAAATCTTGATTACTATGAACCAAGAACTGAACACGGCTCAAGTCTTTCTTCCTGTATGTACGCTTTGCTGGCATGTGAGACAGGTAACAGCAATTGGGCATATCCCTTTTTTATCAAAACAGCGGAAATTGATATTACAGGCAAATCAAAGCATTTTGCAGGTCTTGTTTATATCGGGGGAACACACCCTGCGGGAAACGGCGGCGCATGGTTAACAGCAATACGCGGTTTCTGCGGATTTTCCATTGAAGATAATAAAATAAAAATTATCCCCCGCCTGCCGGAACACTGGAAAAAGGTAAGTTTTTCAGTTACTCTCAGCGGGGTTAAACATAAAATAACAGTCTCAAGAAATAATTACACTCAAGAAATAATTAGTCAGTAATTAAATTAAAGAAGCAAGTATTAAAACCGGACACCGGTAATTATTCAGCTTTCTTTGCCTTTCTTCTTGGCTTTCTTTAATTCACGCTTTTCTTTAAGTGTTTTTTGGGGCGCTTTCTTTTCATCTTTTTTATGCAGTATATGTTCGGCCATAACATCCTCCCTTTGGGCTTTACATAATTTATAAAATAGTATATTAATTTAAATATGTCTATACTTTTATGAAAAAATAATTGGGGGAAATAATGACCGTAACAGAAGCAGTTACATTGCTGGATGGGCAATTTTTTACGGGAGAAGAAAAAGCGACTTTGGAAGTAGCCTCTGCGTGCGGAGCGGACTTAATGAGCGACGTAATGGCTTTTGTTAAAGACAGGGTATTGCTTCTTACAGGTCTTGTAAACGCTCAAGTAATTCGCACTGCCGAGCTTTTAGACATTCACGCGGTTATTTTTGTCCGAGGAAAAGCTCCAGGGCGCGACATGATTGAAATGGCTGAAGAATCAGACATTATCCTTGCGGGAACCAAATTACCGATGTTTCTAGCATGCGGAAAACTCTACGAAGCGGGCTTAAGGACAGGCGGAACCAGAGCTATTTAATAAACGCCAAACAAACGGCGGGCTTCTTCTTTTGCCTGTTTTACAACAGGTTCATAATTATCTTTTAATACATTCATATGCTGATTTAAAAACGCGATAAATTCAGGGTCCTGGAGAGGGTCAATACGGACTTCCCTGCCTAACCTGCGGGAAAGTTCTTCTTCTTTATGGCGAAGCTTGGGAGCGTACTGCTGGCGGATTGCCTGTTCATATTTGGACGCTTCCTGCAGATAACGGGAAATAACCTGCATTAATTGCTGGAATAATAAATTAAATTGTTTATTGTTAATAACAGTTTGTAGCCCTTTGCCGGCCAATTCGATCCGTATTTCATCTTCTTTAACGACAGGCAGATTAATTTGTGAAATCAATACATCAAAAATCCCCTGCTTTAAGCTTTCTATCTGTTCTGAAGGAGTGTTTTTAATTTCTTCAGCTAAATCTTTCTCTCCGGCAAGAAAGACATTCGCCAGTTTTTTTCCCCGTTGTTTTGCTTCAAACCGGTCAATACTGGATTTACCGCTTTTTACATCTTCGGTTTTTTCAAGGGCAATTTCCAGAGCTGTCTTTATTATCCCCATTGTGCTATTTCCTTCTTTTATATAAAATACTAACGAAAAGCAAATTTAACAACAACCCCGTTATGTTAAAATCGGGTTTCTTGATGAACCAGGTAGTTTACAGGAGGCTGAAATATGGAATGGAGAGCAAGTCATATTCTTGTTAAAGATCGTTCTTCTGCTGATGATTTATTAAAGAGGATTAAGCAGGGAGCGCAATTTGAATCGCTGGCGCGTGAATTTTCAACCTGCCCGTCAAAATCATCCGGAGGGGATTTGGGCTGGTTCGGACCGGGGAAAATGGTCGCAGGATTCGAAAGTGCGGTTAAGCGTCTGTCTCCCGGTTCAGTAAGCGATATTGTACAAACTCAGTTTGGTTATCATATAATAAAATGTACAGGACGCAAAGATTGAATATAGATGTAAATTTTTATGGAAGATAAAACAGATTTTAAATCACTTATTCGCCTGGATTCGGAATTAAGTCAAATTCAGGATTTAGATTTATTAATTGAAAGAATACTTCTGGAAGCCAGAAAAGTTGTTAATGCCGACGCCGGTTCAATTTATATAACAGTGCCGGATGATGATAAAAATGACGGAACAGAAAAACTTGCGATAAAATATTCACAAAATGATACTATGCAAAAAGTAATTCCGCCCGGACAAAAAATGGTATATTCGATTTTTTCAGTCCCCATAAGTGAAAAATCAATCTCTGGCTATTGCGCTTTGAAAAGAACATTAATTAATGTACCTGATATGTACAATATTCCGCCTGAAGCTCCCTATTCGTTTAATTCATCCTTTGACATGATTACAGGATATAAAACCATTTCCAGCCTTACAATTCCCCTGATTTCAGGCGATAAAAAATTAATGGGCGTCATACAAGTTATGAATTCAAAAAACAGCGGCGGAAATATTGTTCCTTTTACACAGGATCATGAAGTCCTCCTTACCCACTTTGCAAATAACGCATCTATGGTTCTGCAGAGGGCATCTATGACACGGGCGATGGTTCTGCGTCTTATAAAAATGGCTGAACTGCGCGATCCAAAGGAAACAGGCACACATGTAAACCGTGTCGCGGGTTATGCGGTGGAAATTTATGATCGATGGGCTTTCCACCATAAATTATACGCGGAAGAAAAGGAAAAGTTCCGTGACAATTTAAGAATAGGCGCAATGCTGCATGATGTAGGCAAGGTGGCTATCTCGGACACAATTCTGAAAAAACCGGCTCGTTTTACGCCTGAAGAATATAAAGCAATGCAGAATCATACCTTGCAAGGTGCAAACCTTTTTGCCGGTACAGATTCTCCTGTAGATATTCTTTCAAAGGAAATCGCGCTTACTCATCATGAAAATTGGGACGGCTCCGGCTATCCCGGCTGGATAAATCCATTCACCGGAAATATAGAAAGAACGGATGATAACGGCAACGTATTGGGAAAGAAAGCTGAAGAAATCCCGCTTGGCGGCAGGATTGTCGCAATTGCCGATGTTTATGACGCTCTTTGTTCAAAACGCGCGTACAAGGAGCCCTGGGGCGAAGAAGAAGTTTTTCAGGAGATGAGAAAACTTTCCGGCATTAAATTTGATCCTGAGCTTATAGAAATTTTCTTTGAAATACTTCCCAGTATCAAGCATACGCAGAAACAATACCCCGAAAAAGATTAAAACTGCGCTATTTACAAACTTCGGTAAACTGCTTTTCCTTGTGTCATTCGCCGTTTTTTTTAAGACTCCTTGTAAGAATCCTGTCCAAATTGTCCGCGAAAGATTTTAGTTCTTTTTTGCCGTAACCGGCTTTCCGTTCAATACCTAATCCGTTTTCAGCAAGGCTTACGGTAAAATTACGAAGGGAAAGCATTTCGTTTATATTGCCGCGGGTAAAAACACGGCCTCGATCATCAAGAGCGGATACCCCTTTTTCAATAAGCCGTTTTGCGAGAGGAACATCCCTTGTTATCACGATATCGCCTTCCTGCGATAACTCAACAAGCCGATCATCTGCGGAATTTTCCCTGTTGGGACAAATTTCCATTTCCGCATTTCCGATATCGGGAATAGTGCGGTTAGCCGCGAATATTATCCGAAGTTTCAATTTTGCCGCTCTGCGTACCGCCAGATCCCTTGCCGCTTTCGGGCAGGAATCTGCGTCTACAAGAATTTTCATGTTTAAATTTAGACTGCGTCCGCAGTAACAGCGGCAAAAAGAGTATAATTTCCTTTCAGGATAACAGATTCTTCACCGGCAGGAATAAAGAACGATTCACCTTTTTTGATTTTTACGCCGCCTGTGGCAAGATCTCCTTCAGTAACAATACAAATGGCAGGACCTTTAGCCGGAAAAACATTTTCTCCGCCGCCGCAGAGCATTCGAGCAAGAACAAATTCCCTGCACGGCGTTTGATAACAAAACCATGAAGAAGAATCAGGCGTAATTATTTCAGGCATATATGGATCATAATTTACAATACTCATTAATTGGGGAATATCTATATATTTGGGTGTAAGTCCGCTGCGCAGTACATTATCGGAAGCAGCCATTAATTCAACCCCAAACCCTTTTGAATATGAGTGAAGTATTCCGGCGGGTACATAAATCGCGTCTCCCGGCTTCAGAGTTATAAGATTGAGATAAAGAGGAGATAAAATCGCAGGATCTCCGGGATATTGAGAAGCAAATTCTTTAATCAGGTTCCATTGTTCAGAAGATATTACACCATCGGTTTCGGATTTTTCTTTTTCGAGAATAAGTTTGTTTATATACTCACGTTCCAGATTTGACAGATTAAAAAGAAAACGGAAAAAGACTGCAAGAGAATCTGTGTTAACCGCTTTAATCAGGGAAGCAATTATTTCCTTTAACTGCGGAAACATTAATGCAAAACTATCAAGCGAACTTTTAATTTGCTCATATTCCCTGAAACCTGCCATTAAGGTAAAAGGCGAAATGGCGCATAATATTTCAGGTTTATGGTTGGTATCCTTGTAATTACGCCTTGGAGCGTTCAACGCAATTCCGGCTTCTTCTTCCTGTCTGTAACCTTCAACCGCCTGTTCTTTATTCGGATGAGCCTGAATGGAAAGCTGTTTTTCTACGGCTATTAATTTAAAAAGGAATGGCAGCTCGCCTGAAAGTTCATTTAAATATTTTTTTTCATTAGGATTTACATCATTATAACACGGCTCTATTTGTGAAGGAGCGCCGCCGTGAGTTCCCATCCACATTTCCGCATAAGGCACTTTTTTGTAATCTTTCATACCCAGGAATTGGGGAATTAAATGAGACGAGCCCCACTCATAATTTTTAATTTGATTATTAAGTTTGTATATTTTTTCCATTATCGCCGACTCCAAACGCATGATCCAGTTTTGCAATAAGCTTCATGGTCCTCTCTATAACTTCTATGGATTCATTTTCGAGATGCTGCTTCATCTTGTTAATTTCATCACATAACAAAAAGCCCGTTAAAATAGCGATATTAAGCGGGTCGTTAATACCTGAAATGTTTTGGGTATTTTCAACTGCCGCCCGGTATTGGGCCAATACTTTCTGCAGATAAGCTTCGTCTTCTTCAACTGTTATTGAAAACGCGGTTCCAAGAATATCAAAACCAAAATCATTGGGCATTAAAAAATATCCAGCTCCCCTGAAGTATCTTCACTCTTTTTTTCCGGTTGAGTTTCTGAAGAGAGATCGCCGTTCAAAGGATCTGTAGTTTTAACGGTTTCTTTTTCAGGAATTTCAAAAAATATTTCTTTAGAAACAGGCGGCTCAAGGTTTGCTTCCGGAGATTTCTCCCTCGTTTTAGTCGCCGTTTTTTTTTGCGGTGTGTCTTTCAGGCTTTTTTCAAACGCTTCTTCAAACTGGCTAAGCCTGTCCAGCGCGGCAATAATTCCGTCTTCTATACGTCCCTGATCTTCTTTAAAG
>Ga0268262_10001133_pt1 | contig 33893 bp, 21 predicted proteins | sample TergutNc150P3_FD_190354 | JGI IMG/M metagenome (GOLD analysis project Ga0268262, IMG submission 190354) | Nasutitermes corniger P3 segment gut microbial community from laboratory colony in Florida, USA - Nc150 P3 (SPAdes) (version 2) | ecosystem: Host-associated > Arthropoda: Insects >...
GTGTAGCAATTAAGCACAACACCCCCTGCGGCATTGCGCTAGCGGATAATCAGATAGACGCTTATCATAAAGTTTTTGCCTGCGATCCCACGTCAATATTCGGCGGAATAGTGGCGTTTAACGTTAAAGTAGACGAAGCTGTCGCTTTAAGGCTGGGCGAATTGTTTTTGGAAGTTGTAGTGGCTCCCGATTTTGATGATGACGCTCTTGAAGTATTAAAAAAGAAAAAAAATCTGCGTGTTATACGAATGAAAAAAGTGCCGAAAGAAAAGCATGAATACGTCGCCGTTGACGGCGGCATTTTGGTTCAGCAGAGCGACCGCACATTGCTTGAAAAATGGGAAGTTGTAACAAAAGCCGCTCCGCAGGAAAGGGACTTAAAAGATTTGGTCTTTGGAATGAGGGCAGTAACTTTTGTAAAATCGAACGCAATTTTAATCGTAAAAGAGCAATCCGCTACAGGCATTGGCGGCGGACAGGTAAACCGTATTTGGCCCACAAAGCAGTCTTTGGAAAGAAGCGCCGACGCCTTGAAAGCGGCGTCTGAAGAAACGGCGGACACAGGCGGCAGTCCCTGGAACGACAATCTTCCCGCAAGAGTTTTAGCCTCCGACGCCTTTTTCCCGTTCCCTGACATTGTAGAAGAAGCGGCGAAAGCGGGAATTAAAGCGATAATACAGCCGGGCGGTTCAGTAAACGACAAACTTTCAATCGAGATGTGTGATAATCATGGGATAGCGATGGTATTTACGGGGACACGGCACTTTAAGCATTAAAGAATTATTTGAAGTATCTCACAGCGCCAGCAAAAATATCCATTCTCCTAATACCCGGTATATTCCTGTAAATACCGTCGTCCAGACGCTCGTTATGCGCCATGCGCCCGAAGACTCTGCCGTCTGGCGATGTAATTCCCTCAACGGCGAAGTCGGAATTGTTAGGGTTAAAACGTATATCCTGCGAAGCGTTGCCGTTGTAATCAACATATTGAGTCGCTATTTGACCGTTGGCGGCTAAAGAGCGGATAAGGCTCTCCTGCGCGATGAAGCGTCCCTCACCGTGGGAAATCGGCACTATAAATTGTTCTCCGGGTTCAAAACAGGAAAGCCACGGCGATTTATTGGAGACAACTTTTGTAATAGGCAGAGTAGATTGATGCCTGCCGATTGTGTTAAATGTAAGAGTAGGGGAGTCCTCCGTCATATCACGGATTTCGCCGTAAGGCACTAATCCCAGTTTTATAAGCGCCTGAAACCCGTTGCATATTCCGCAGATAAGCCCGTCACGGTTTTGCAAAAGGTCTGTAACAGCGTCTTTAATCGCCCTGTTACGCATAAACGCCGTGATAAATTTTCCCGAGCCGTCGGGCTCATCGCCGCCGGAAAACCCTCCCGGAATAAATATTACCTGCGATTTTCTCACCGCTTTTTCAAAATCTGTAACGCTTTGGGCTACGGCGGCAGGAGTTAAGTTGCGTATAACAAATATTTCCGCTTTCCCCCCCGCTTTTTCAACAGCCCTTGCGCTGTCGTATTCGCTGTTGGTTCCGGGAAAAACAGGGATAATAAACTTGGGTTTTGCGAACGGACTTAATACGTTTTTTTTCTTGTTTTTGCCTGTTTTTTCCCGTTTCCATGTGAAATTTTCAAGTTTTCCGTCTTGCTTAATAAGATACGGATAAACAGGCTCAAGAGTTTTTTCCCATTCATCTTGCAATGTGTCAATGGGAATGTTATAAGTTTTTGTTTTCAGATTATAATCGCCTGTTGTGCGTCCTATTAAAACAGCGTCTTTTACTTGTAACGGCGAGTCGGTTTCAACGATAAATCCGCAAAAACCGGCTCCCGTAAAAAGTTCGTTTTCCGCGGTAAAACCTATTTTGTTACCCATGCACATTTTTACAATTGCTTCCGCCGTTCCGCCGCTTCCGCTTGCCCAACAGGAAAGAATTTTTCCCTCAGCGGCAATTTTTTCAACTCCGTCAAAATAATCGCATAACACGGCGAAATCGGTTTTTTCGTAAACGGAAAAAGGCGGTTTTAACAAGTAGACATAACTGTCCGCTTTTTTAAATTCGGGAGTGATGATGTTGTCAATTTTCGCTGTGGAAACGGCGAAAGAGACCAGAGTAGGGGGAACGTCGAGTTGACCGCCATCTGCAAGGGTAAAACTGCCTGACATTGAGTCTTTTCCGCCGATAGCGGCTGTTTCAAGACCGATTTGCGCGTCAAGAGCGCCTAACAGGGCGGAAGCGGGTTTTCCCCAACGAAGCGGATCGTCGCGTAACCTTTCAAAATATTCCTGAAACGTCAGCCAGCATTTTCTTCTGCTTCCGCCCGCGGCGATTATCTTCGCTGCCGAATGAACAACGGCGAAAACCGCTCCGTGGTAAGGACTTGTCTCGGATATTAAAGGGTCAAAACCCCACGACATAATTGAACAGGTTTTTGTTTCGCCGTTTAATACGGGTATTTTTGCCGCCATTACCTGCGCCGGAGTAATACCGTATTTGCCGCCAAACGGAGCCATAACCGTAGCCGCTCCGATACATGAATCAAAACGATCAACAAGCCCTTTTTGCGAGCAAATATTAAGACTGCCTATTAATGATTTTAGTTCTCGCTCGTCTACATTTTTGTTTTCAGGCGTTGTTAGCTGAATATTTTTGATGTGAACCTTCGCTGTTTTTTTAGCCCCGTTAGAATTTAAAAATTCTCTGGAAATATCAACGATTGTTTTTCCGTTCCACTTCATTACAAGACGCGGAGCTTTTGTAACTTCCGCTATTATTTCCGCTTCAAGATTTTCTTTTTTTGCGAGATCGATAAACTTTTCGGCGTTTTTTTTGGAAGTTACTACGGACATTCTTTCCTGACTTTCGCTTATAGCCAATTCAGTTCCGTCAAGCCCTTCGTATTTTTTTAATATTTTGTTTAAGTCGATAACAAGCCCGTCAGCTATTTCCCCCACGGAGACGCTTACCCCTCCCGCGCCGAAATCATTACAGCGTTTGATAAGCCTAGCCGCTTTTGGATCGCGGAAAAGCCGCTGAATTTTTCGCTCTTCCGGCGCATTGCCTTTTTGCACGTCTGCGCCGCAAGTTTCAAGCGAGGACGATGTGTGCGACTTGGAAGAACCTGTAGCGCCGCCTATGCCGTCTCGCCCTGTTCTGCCGCCCAAAAGAATTACAACATCTGTGGGAGACGGAGTAATACGCACAACATTTTTTAAAGGCGCGGCGCCTATAACAGCCCCAATTTCCATGCGTTTCGCGGCGTAACCCGGGTGGTATATTTCATGAACGTGTCCTGTCGCAAGCCCTATTTGATTACCGTAAGAACTGTAGCCTGCCGCCGCGGTGCGGCAAATTTTACGCTGGGGCAGTTTGCCTTCAAGAGTTTCGTTTGCGTGCGCCAGCGGATTCGCCGCTCCCGTTACGCGCATTGCCTGATATACAAAGGCTCGCCCTGAGAGCGGATCGCGTATCGCTCCGCCAAGACAGGTGGCGGCTCCGCCGAAGGGTTCAATTTCGGTGGGGTGGTTGTGCGTTTCATTTTTAAACATTAACAGCCAGTTTTTATTACTGCCGTTAACGTCAACTTTTATTTTTACGGAACAGGCGTTTATTTCTTCGGATTCGTCTAAATCGGGAAGAAGCCCGTTTTTTTTAAGAGCTTTCGCGCCGATTGTCGCCATGTCCATAAGGGTTACGGGTTTACCGGCGCGGCCGCAGTATAAACGCAGTTCAAGATAATTTTTATAACTTTCAAGAATGTCATTATTGTCAATTTGTATTTCATCTAACTGCGTTAAAAATGTCGTATGACGGCAGTGATCCGACCAATATGTGTCAAGAACTCTTATCTCAGTTACCGTAGGGTCTCTTTTTTCGGTATTGCGGAAATAATTACGGCAGAAAATTATATCCTGTAAATCCATCGCAAGGTTCATTTTTTTAAGAAGCTCTTCAAGCTCCGAATCGCTCAAAGAAATAAAACCGTCTATATTGCTTACATCAGAAGGCGCTTGAAGGTTTTGTTTTAGCGTTGCGGGTTTTTCCAAAGATGCTTCTCGGCTTTCTACCGGGTTTATAAGCCATGCTTTTATTCTTGTAAAATCGTTATCTGAAATATCCCCGATTATTACATATATTTTCGCCGATTGAATAATCGGTCTTTCTTTTCCCGTGGCGAGAGAAATACATTGAGCGCACGAGTCGGCTCTTTGATCAAATTGTCCGGGAAGATACTCCGAGGCGAAAACATGAAATTTTTCTTTTAGATTATCAAAGGACGGCAATGTATCGTAAATAATGTCGACGGGCGGCTCGGAAAAAACGGTTTTTTTGACTTTGTTAAAATCTTCAAGAGAAATGCCTTCGGCAAAGTATCGGTTTATAATTCTGACTTTGGATATATTTTCAATTTGCAGTCCAAGATGTAAATCTGATGCGGTAGAAGCGGCTTCTAACGCAAAATTCTCGCATTTTTCAACATAAATTTCATAAACGCTCATTGATTTTTACCTTACTTGCATTATATAAAAAAGTATGTATAATGACTATATGTATAAAAAGTATGTAATAATAGTTTTTTCGTTAATTTTGACGGTTTTTATTCCCCAATACGCCTTTTCGCAAGTGCAAAACGCCATGATACGCATAAACGGCGGCACTTTTTTAATGGGAAGCCCCGATACGGAAATGGGAAGAAATCAGAAAGATGAAGGTCCCCAGCATAAGGTTACCGTCAGTTCTTTTTATCTTGCGAAATACCCTGTAACACAGCCCGAATACGAAGCGATTATGGGAGAAAACCCGAGCCACCATATTGGACCAAATAACCCTGTAGAGAAGGTAACATGGCTGAACGCCGTTGATTATTGCAATAAACGAAGCGTAAAAGAGGGGCTCACCCCCGTATATACGATTAATGGGAATAATGTAACATGGGATCGTTCAGCGAACGGATACCGTCTGCCCACGGAAGCCGAGTGGGAATACGCCTGCCGCGCCGGAACTCAAACCCCTTTCTACACGGAAAAACTTGACGACGCCGGCTGGTACAGGGGCAATACCCGCAATATGGAAACATTAGCCCGTTCTCCCTTTCCCGTAGGCTTAAAAAAACCCAATGACTTTGGTCTTTACGACATGCACGGCAACGTCCTTGAATGGTGTTGGGACTTTTTCGGTTACTATACCGCCGAAGCGCAGGTTGACCCCATCGGACCCGCCACAGGCAACTGGCGCGTTTATCGCGGCGGCTGCTGGGATTACGAAGAACTTAACTGCCGAAGCGCGTATCGATACAGACAGCATGTCAATTTCAGGTTCTTTTATAACGGCTTTAGAGTAGCTCGGTCGTTATAAATTTTTAAAAATTAATGTATAATCACTCATGGCGTCAAAAAAGGACAGGATCGGCGAATTAGAAGCCTTGATACAGAAGTATCAGGCGTCCTACTACAATGGGGAAGCGGAAATTTCCGATGGGGAATTTGACCTTCTTTGGGATGAGCTTAAAAATCTTGCGCCGCAAAGCGATGTATTAAAAAAAGTAGGGTCTGGTCCCGATACCGACGGTTTCCCAAAAGCCCGGCATCTTATCCCGATGGGCAGTCAGGACAAGGCTTCAAATCCGCAGGAATTCATTGAATGGGCGCAAAAAATGGGGCTGGAGACGGAAAAAGACGCTTCGTTAACCGATAAAAAAGAAAGGTTAACCAAAAAATTCATAGTTCAGTATAAATTGGACGGCGCAAGCCTTGAATTACAGTATGAAAAAGGGAAACTTGTACGAGCGGTTACAAGAGGCGACGGAATTATCGGCGATGATATTACCGACAACGCACGGCGCATGAGCGGCGTTGTTCAAAAAATGGACATTGCGTTTACAGGCGGCGTTAGGGGCGAGGTTATCATGACCCACGATGTCTGGAACGGCAAATATCCCACAAAGGCGAATTGCCGTAATGCCGCCAACGGTCTTATGCGCCGAAAAGACGGCGAAGGCTGTGAGGATTTGGAAGTAATTGTTTATGACGCTTCCGCTTCCGATGACGACCGATTTTTCAAGGACGAATTGCAAAAACTTAAATGGCTTGACCAGCGAGGCTTTAAGACCACCGAAACAAAGTCATTTACCACGGCGCAGGAAATAATCGCCTACCGTGAAAAAATCGCATCCGAAAGGGAAAAACTTCCCTTTGACATAGACGGTCTTGTGGTAAAGGACGTAGAGACAGATATGTCCGATCTCCGCAAAGCCCGCCCCGAAAAACAGATTGCTTTTAAGTTTGAGTTGGAAACGGCGTTCAGTGTTTTGCGTGAAGTTATTTGGAGCGAGTCGGGGGCGACATACACGCCAATCGGCGTAGTCGATCCTGTGCGCCTTGCCGGAACCACCGTGAAACGGGCGAACCTTAACAACCCCGATATGATCCGCTCTATGGGCTTAAAAATCGGCTCAACCGTTTCTGTCGTAAAACGAGGGGAAATAATCCCGAAGATCGAAGGGCTTGCGCCTGTTGCGTCAAAAGAAAAAACGCAGGAGATTGAATTTCCCAAAATCTGCAGTGTATGCAATACAGAGCTTGTTGACGCGGGAACGCGGCTTTACTGCACGAATCCCGCCTGCCCAAAACGTCTTTTGCACAGACTTGAAAAATGGGTGTCGGTATTGGATATTCGGGAATTGGGAGAAAAGCTGCTTCGGCAATTATTCGAGAAAAACAGGGTAACGCGTATTCATGAATTATACACATTGACGGCGGAGGAGCTTGCCGAATTTGACAGAATGGGAGAGCTTTCAGCGGCGAAAGTAATCCGCCACATACAGACAAAACGGGAGCTTTCCCTTGCTGTTTTTACAGCGGGTTTTGACTTGGAAGGAGTCGCCGAAACCACAATGGAAAAAATCGCCGCCGCCGGTTTTGACACATTGGAAAAACTCCGCTCCGCTTCCGTGGCGGATCTTGCCGCCGTTTACGGTCTTGGAGAAATAACCGCCTCTGTAATTACAGACGGTCTTAAAGAATGCGCCGCCGAAATGGACTCAGTCTTAAAGACAAAAATTATAACGATAGCGCCGCCGCCCTCGGAAGAATCCCAGCCCATGAGAGGTATGTCTTTTTGTTTCACGGGAGAATTAAAATCCATGAAAAGGGGAGAGGCGGAGGAGAAAATAAAATCGCTGGGCGCGCAGTCAAAATCCTCGGTAGTGAAGGGGCTTACCTACCTTGTTACAAATGACCCGTCTTCCGGCTCGTCAAAGAACAAGAAAGCTAACGAATTGGGGATAAAAATCATTAACGAAGATGAATTTTTGGCGCTGTTGAATTCAGAGCCGAAGAAGCAGCCCGCTTCAGAACAGGGCGAATTGTTTTAAGGAGAAATTATGACAGAATGGATAGGCTATTTAGCGTCAATTTTAATCGCAGTTTCAATAACAATATCCGGCGGTTTTTATTTTCGCATTATAAACATGACAGGATCAGCCTGTTTTGTGGTTTACGGGTTATTTATCGGCAGCTATCCTGTAGCGATAATTAACGCTTACTGTTTCGGGATAAATATTTTTCACTTGATAAAAAATAGAAAAAAATAATTTTCTACTGCAGCGAATCCTGTATTCTGTAATAATTTTCCATCTTTTGGAATTTCTCGCGCACTTTTTGAAGAGAATCGAGTTCTCGGTTAATCGTTTTGGCGTAGTTCAACGTGCCGTTTTCTATCCTGAAAGCCTCGTCTTGCCAGAATTGAACCTTGGGAAGATCTATCCATCTGAAACGCCTGTCGTTGGCTTTTTTGTACCAAGCAAGAGCTTCATCCCAGTAAAAAAGAGCGGTGCGGTAGCAGGTCTCGGCGGTATCAAGGCTTTCAAGATTTTGATCTTTCCATGGGGCGTTGTAAAAATAGGCGTTGCGCTTGTTCCACTTGTTGCCCAGCAGCATGTATTGTTCTATCAGTTTTATGTTTATGTGCATGGAAAAAAGATAACGGTATTTTTCCCATTGGTTTTCGTTTTCGATTAATGCCAGAGCATATAACGGATTGCAAAAATCGGCTTTTAACGCCTGTTCCAGCCAGTAGATATTTTCCATCGTGTCGTCAGGGTATTGGATAAGGTGCAGATGGAAAAGCCTGTAATACTGTTCTTTGTAGGTTACAAAATACCCGTTTACGGGAATTGCGGAGGCGAGTAAAACCAGGAGCGCTGTTATTTTAAAGACAGTTTTCACTATATGTTGAATATCGGCATTTTGGAGATTATGCTCCATACCTGATCCGCAACTTCCGCAATGGATTTTGACGAGTCGATTATTTCTACCTTTGCGCCGGCTTTTTTGTAGTCCTCAACTGCGGATTTGTACTTCCGGCGGACTTTTTCCTGAAACTCAAGGTATTCGTATATCTCAAGGGTTCCTCGTTTACTCATTCTGTTTACGGCGATTTTGGGGTCGATGTCAAAGAAAATAGTCATTTCTGGGGCTGCAAAACGGGAATTAAGGGCGGTTGGCAGTTCATCGCCGCATTCAATTCCCTGATAGACAAGGGAAGACAGCACATATCTGTCGCTTACAACCAATTCGCCTCGGTTTGCACGGGCTAAAATGCCGTCTTGACTGTTTAAATGCTCGTTTCTGTCGGCGGAAAAGAGCATTGCGAGGGTTTGGGGCTTTAAAACCAGTTCTTTTTTCAAAGCGGAACGTATAATTTTGCCGATTTGACCGTCCGTAGGCTCAAAAGTGGGAAAAAATACGGGTTTGCCGATCTTTTTTAGGCGTTCCGACAGCATTGATAACTGCGTTGTGGTTCCGCTGCCGTCTCCGCCTTCAAAAACGACAAAATTAGGAATAATTTCCATGAAGATAGACTATCATAAAAAGCAAAAACTGTCATCATGTCTAAAAAATCCCTATTAATCGTTAAAATTTGATACTTTTTGCCGTAGAATGTGTTATAATATAGTAATAAATGCCAATATTTATCGAAAAAGACGGGAAAAAGAGGTTTCCCGCCTCATTTTATGTAAAAATTCTCATTTTTCTGGGGTTAATAGCCCTTTCCGCGGTTGTTTTCCGTCCCGTACAGCAGGCATTAAACCGGGAAATGTTAAAAATACGCTCAGGCTTTATAGAAAAACTGGAAAATCTAACGGGAACAACAATCCGTTACGCTTCAATACGCCCTTCGTTTTTAGGTTCAATCAAAATTAATAATTTAAATTTTTATAAGGGAGAAATACCCATTTTTAAAGTATCGCATGTTAAAATTCATTTTTCGTTATGGGAATTATTACTGCGAAAAAAAACATTTATACATACCGTTGATATCGATAAACCTGAGATTAATTTAGATACCGAAAAAAACGCCGATTACTTTGATTTTATTTCGGCAGTAATTAAAAACAATAAAGACAAAGTTGATAATGTCAGTTCTTTTCAGGTAACGGAATTTCTGCCGCGTAACGCAAATTATCAAATACGGCATTTAAATTTCAGTTTAACCGACAAAAAGACGGTATATAAACTCCATGACACAAACCTGAACATAAAAGAAAAAGACGGCGAAATAACGCTGTCAGGGCGGTTCTATTCCGAGTATAAAAAAGCGAATCTTTTTGACAGAACAATAACCATAAACGCCGATTCGGGAATCAGCGGAATATTTTCGCCGAGTTTGGATAACGCCACAGCTGAATTTTCCGTATATGACTTGTCTTGTTTTACGCAAGATGAAATTAAAAAAACGTCGTCGTTTATAAAGCCTGTTTCCAATAACAGCGCAAAACAAAAAAAGATTTTTAATTTAACCCCTTTTAAAACTTCTTTAACTTATAATAACAATGTTATCAATGTTAAACACAAAGAAGAAAATAAACTTAATAATTATTACTTTAATTATTATATCGAATCCAAAAAATTACAGGCGGGAATAAATCTTGAAGATTTTCGACCCGAAAACGTTATTAAATTTTCAGATGATTACAAAAAAACAAGCGATTTGTTTTTAACGCAGATAGCCGGTTATTCTTCCCTTGTTTATGATAACGGATTTATAAATTACAATGTGAATATAAAAGGCGATAACAAGAAAACATCGTCAAAAAACAATAACGCTTTTGTTATCGACGTTTACGGAAATGAAAAAGAAATAGTTGTAAATAATTTTTATATAACTTCCGGGAATTCCAAAGATGATATGTTTTACGGAACTTTCGGGATTTCAGGCGATTTGCGCTTTAAACCGTTAAGATCGCACGGAACAATTTATTTTGACAACTTCAGTCTGACAGGAAAAGAAAAATTAAACGCCTTGGTTAATATCTCCAGTGATAACGACAGTATTTTAGTTTCAGGCGAGAATATCGCGATTGCTCAAACAACAATAAAAGAATTATCAATACATCTGTATCCCATTAAAAAAGGAATGGAAATAGAAAGCTCATGTTTCTTTACGGAAGGCGCGGCGGTTTTTATGGACGCTGTTTACAGCGGCAAACCCGAAGAAATAGAAGCCTCTCTAAAAATGGATTCGCTGTCTTTGTTTGAAATAACGGAAATCCTTCGTCCGTTTTCCGACTCTTTCAGCGTTCCTTCGGTAAGCAGGGGCGTTTTAAAAAAATCGACAATAAATACGGAAATTTTCTTTTCGACGGATTTTAAAAAAATCGTATATAACGCCCCGAATATTGTTTTTAATTCGGGCGATACAAATATAAAGCTGTCATTATCAGGCAGCGACAAACAGATAACGTTAAGCGAAGGAATTTTTTCCAGAAACAAAGACGAAATATTATTTACATCGGATATAGATTTTTCAAACGCTATGGATTTGGCATTTTTATTAAACGCCAGCTATAATGACATGACATGGCATATAGAGGGGCAGGTTTTAGACAGAAAAACGGTGATTATAAGAGACCCCAGCGGTTTTCACGGTTACGGGAATATATCGAGTAATGGAGCCTTTTCAGGCTACATTGAGGGCGATAATTACCCGATATTGTCAAATTCACAGACAATTTACCTGAATTTTTACACATCATTACGTTATAATTCGTCCGATTTTTGGCATATTGAATTTAATAAATTTAACGCGCGTTATGCGAACGCCGCCGACGGAAAGGATTTCTTTAAAATTTCCGGCATGGCGGATCAAAACGGAGCGAGTTTCAGGCAAATATCATACATTGACAGTTCCGGTATGCTTCTTGGAAGCGCGGATTTTACCTGGGATAAAGATTTTTCGTATATATATTTTATTCTTGATATAACAGACGGAAGCATGAGCGGCGAAAAATATTACGCCACGGGAAAAATAAAAGACGACAATATTAATTTTGATATTTCCGTTTCCGATATGCGTTTAAACCGTTTTGTTCATAAAATCGGTCCTATGCTTATCAGCGCGGACGCTTCGGTCTCATGGAATTCCATAAAGGAATTTGACGCAAAAATAAATCTTTCTTCATTGCGTACAAGAATAGACAGCAACGCTGTTTACGCCGCAGTTAATATTAATGTTTCAAATAATGAGTTATCTGTTAATAATTTAAATATGGATTACTCTGGCGTAAAAACAAATTTATCGGATTTAATATTTAACATCGATAAAGGCATCGTTTTTGCAAGGGCTGATATTCAGGGATTTTTTAAAGAAAAAGCCGTAAAAGGAAATATAGGCATTGACGCAAATTTCGCAAGCGTAAATTCATGGCTTGAATTGGACAAAATTGTTAGAGATTTAGACGGACAATTATCCATTGATAATTTTTCTTTCGGAGATATAAGAGACGAAGAATTCAAACTTGTTTTTAGATGCATAGACGGAGCTGTTTCGGCAAAAGGCGGACATAAAGACATGATAAGGCTCGAGATGGACAGCGACGGAATATTTTTCGCCGGGTTATCGGCTCCTTTGCCGATTCACGGCAATATTGTAGGGACATATAAAAAAGGAATAATAGACTCCCAAACAAATAATTTCTTTATTGACATAGTAAGACTTTTTAATATTTTTTCAGTTCAAAAAGATTTTTTTATTACAAGCGGTTATATTACCGGAAAAACTCAATTTGTCGGTCCTTTTTGGAATCCTGAATTTCATGGAACGGCAAAAGCGGAAAGCCTTAGGTTTAAGGTTCCTAATTACATAACGGAAGATATAAGAGTCGCCCCTGTTGACGTTATTGCGGAAGGATATGAAATGACTTTTGGTCCTGCGGACGTTTTAGTCGGCGAAGGCAACGGAACGGCAAAAGGCTGGTTCTTTTTTGAAAATTGGGCTCCTGTAAATATCGGTCTTGATATTTCGATTCATCGCGATAATCCGATTCCGTACGGTATAAACATCGGCGGATTCCTTTCGAGCGGAACCGCCGCTGGAACGGTTAACCTTGTAATAGACGTGCCTGAAAAATTTATGGAAATGAAAGGAGACCTTTTTACCAATGAATCTGAGTTAGGTATCAGCATGGAAGATATCAGGACAAACGCGGAAATGGATCATTCCGCAGAAGTTGTTTTTAACTCGGTTGTTAATGTGAAAATAACCGTGGGTTCCAAGGTGGAATTTATATGGCCTACGTCAAGCCCTATTTTAAGAGCGACGCCGGAAATGGGAACGGTTATTTATGTTTCGTCTGATACTCAAGCCGGTCAATATACATTAGACGGCAATGTAAAAATACGTTCCGGGGAATTGTATTATTTTGACAGGAATTTTTATATACGGCAGGGAAATCTTGTTTTAAAGGAAAATGAAACCAAATTTGCCCCAAGAATCAGCGCAAGGGCTGAAATTAAGGACAGATCCGATTCAGGAACGGTAACAATAGCGATGATTATCGATAATCAGCCTTTATTCAGCTTTCAACCCCGTTTTGAGGCAAATCCCAGTATGACACAGCTTGAAATTTATTCGATTTTAGGGCAGAATTTCACCATTGTCCAGACAGAGGATAACATTGATGAGGTGCGTCATTTATTGTTATCTTCCACAACGGATCTTTTAACGCAATTTATTGCGGGTTCGGACGCTCTGTCTCAGCTTGCAATTGGGCGTCAATTTGAAAGACAAGTAAGGAATTTTATGAAACTGGATACGTTCAGCGTTAGAACCCGAATTTTTCAAAATTTCGTTGTAACAAGCGCTTCTAGGTTAAGTCAGTACTCGGATCCGAATGCCGCTGACAGAAACAGAGTGGGATTAGGTAACTTTATTGACAATACAAGTGTTTTTGTAGGTAAGTACATAGGTCAGGATATGTTTGTACAGGGTATCCTTACTTTAAAATATGACGAAAACAGAACAAATGTACAAAACAGAAATGTATTTGGAGGAATGACGTTTGAACCGGATTTAGGAATTGAATTACAGAGTCCTTTTTTAACGATACGATGGGATTTTTTCCCTTATCATCCTGAAAACTGGTTTATAAACGATAGTTCAATTACTCTAATGTGGAGTAAGTCATTTTAGGAGTTTTGATGAAATTTAGAGTTTTTGTTTTATTGTTTTTCATAACGTCAATTATAAGTTTTTCTCAGGAAATAGGATCAGAAACCCAACTGGCTGATGATTGGTATCAGGGAAAACCTATAAAAGATATTGTTTTCAGCGGATTAAAAAACATATCGCAATCGGAAATTGACGCGCTTATGAATCCTTACAAAGGGCGTATTTTAAATGACAGCACATTTCTTGAAATACAGGGTAAATTATACGCCCTTGAATATTTTGAAAAAATAGAGCCAAGCATTCACCGCTATAATTCGGCGGGAAGCGAGGCGGTTATCAGATTTACCGTAGTTGAACGGCCTGTTATAGGACGGGTTAACTTTATCGGAAACTCCGGGCTGCGGCGCAATGAATTACTTGAGGTAATAAACATAAAAACAGGCGATATCCATAATCAGGCGAAAATAAGGGCGGCTGTTGAAGCGATAAAAACAAAATACATAGAAAAAGGGTATCCTAACGTAGTTGTTTCTTCTACAGAAACCAGTTCCAGCAAAAATTCAAGCGTAACTCTTGTTTTTCACATAACGGAGAACGACAAAATTTCCATATCAAAAATAGAATTTATGGGCAACACAAGATTTAAAACCAGCGTATTAAAAGGGCAGCTTTCATTAAAAGCAAAATCTCTTTTAAATGACGGCGCTTTTCAGGAAGCAAAACTTATCGCGGACAAAGAAAAGATTACAAAGTATTATCACGACCGCGGATACATAGATATGGTTGTAAAAGACGTTACCCAAACTATGGTTGAAAATGAAAAGAACAGTAAAAAAGGTAAAAAAGATAAAGATACTAAAGGGGCTAATTTACTTCTTACTTTCATGATAGATGAAGGCAGTGAATTCAAATTTACGGGCGTAACATTTGAAGGTAACATAATTTTTACAACCGAACAATTAAACAAACTTGTAACATCCAAGAAAGGCGAAATTGTCAACATGACAAGACTGGAAATGGATTTACAGCGTGTAGCGGATCTTTATTTTGAGAACGGATATATATTCAATTCAATAATAAGAACGCCGAATAAAAATTATCAGACAAACGAAGTTTCATATCACATAACAATAGTCGAAAGAAGCAGAGCGTACATAGAAAATATCGTGATAGTAGGAAACAATAAAACCAAAAGCAATGTTATCTTAAGGGAAATTCCCATGGAACCGGGGGATATATTTTCCAAGACCAAGTTAATGGACGCTTGGCGCAACCTTATGAACCTTCAGTATTTTTCCATGATTATTCCCGACACGCTTCCTGGAACATCCGAGAATTTAATGGAACTTGTTTTTACCGTGGAAGAACAGCCGACTACCGACGTTCAGCTTGGTATTACATTCTCGGGCAGCGCCGACCCGGATACATTCCCGATATCGGGTCTTATAAAATGGAATGACCGTAACATTGCGGGTACCGGCAATGAATTGGGAGCGGAAATAAATTCATCTGTTATTGATTCAAGCACGGTGTCGTTAAATTATTTGCATAGATGGGCGTTTGGTCTTCCGCTTTCGCTTGGATTTGATTTATCGGGAAGTTATGCAAGAAGATACGCTACTATGGATAATCAGCCTCCTTTCTTTTCCGATGATAAAGGTAAATCTTTCCCCGACGGTTTCTATTCTTATGAAGATTATGAGAGAAATAATAAGACTCCGACAAGAGATTACCTTATGACTTATGAACAATGGTATGTATCATTGGGATTATCTACAGGATATCGCTGGACTACCTTCTTGGGTATTTTCGGAATAAGCGGCGGAACGCGGTTCGGTATTATCAGAAATACATACGACGCCGAATTGTTCAGACCTTTTGATCCGACTCTCAGAGAAGATAACAATATATGGACTCCGAAAAATTCCGTGTGGTTCTCGCTCTCGCTTGATCAACGCGATATTTTTTATGATCCTTCAAGAGGATATTACCTTTATAACAGAACGGGTTTTTACGGTATTCTGGATCGTGAAAGGGAACATTATATGCGTAATGACTCAAAAGCGGAATATTTCCTGACATTGTTTAATTTACCCGTTACGGAAAAATGGAGTTTTAAAAGCGTTTTTGGTTTTCATATCGGGTTGTCTACAATTTTCCAACAACCCGGAAGACAAGAACCCATAATTGAAGAAGCAAACAAACTTGCGGTAGACGGTATGTTTATAGGAAGAGGCTGGAGCAGTGAATACCGTAACAAAGGATATTTGCTTTTGGACAGTTGGGTGGAATTGCGGTTCCCGCTTGTTCAGGGTATACTGGCATTTGACCTGTTCTTTGATTCCGCAGGCGTTGAAACTGAACAAGGGTATTACTTTAAGGAAAACTCTTTGGGGGAATCTAACTTTACAATTGAGAATGTCAGGTTCAGCTACGGCGGCGGACTGCGGTTTACATTGCCGCAATTCCCAATCCGTTTGAGCTTGGCTAAACGATTTAAAGTAGTAGATAATAAGATTGAATGGCAAAGAGGAGCTATTCCGGGAATCGACATGGATATTGTAATGTCTTTTGTTTTATCATATTAGGAGTGAGTTATGTTTAAACGAGTTGTTCTATTTTTATTTTTAAGCGCGGTTGTCTTTACCGGAGTATACAGCCAGCAGATTACACGTTTTGCGTTGGTAGATCTGCCGAAGGTATATACCGAATTTTTCCGCGAATCGACGGCGGTAAGGCAGTTTGAGGAAAAAAGCGCCAAGGTGCAGACAGAAATTGACAAGATGACGAAAGAAATTCAGGATTTAAGGTCAAAGTATGCCGACGCTGTGCTTGCTAATAATGAATCGGAATCGCTGCGGCTTGAAAGTTTAATCTACAGAAAATCCGAGTTTTTAAAAGAGTATTATCAGACAAAAACAGCGGAGTTGGACGCTGAAAGAAGCAAACTAATGCAATCAGGCACATTTCTGGATCAGGTATATAACGAAATACGTTTTATTGCGGAGAGCGAGGGATATACGATGGTTTTAAACAAGAAAAACAATCCAAGCATTGTCTGGTACAGCCCTTCGATAGATATAACGGAAAAACTGATTGCGAATTTAAAGGCAAAAAACCCCAAAAAATAACGAAACATGGACGAGCTTAAAACAAGTCCTATGCTTGAACAGTACAGGCGCATAAAAAAACAGCAGGAAGGAAATATACTTTTCTTCCGGCTGGGTGATTTTTATGAAATGTTCGCTCAAGACGCAGTAGAAGTTTCAGCTTTATTAAATCTTACGCTTACAAGCCGCAACGGGCTTCCCATGTGCGGCGTTCCGTATCACGCGGCAAAATCCTATATCGCTAGATTATTAAAACTAGGGAAAAAAATCGCTATTTGCGAACAGCTTACCGCTCCCGGAAAACAAAAAGTTATCGAGCGCGAAGTTGTGGAAATCATAACTCCGGGAACAACGGTAGACGATGATTTTCTTGACAAGGGAAGCTCCAATTATCTTTGCTGTCTTGCTTCAAGCAGAATCGGGCGTGAACTTTCTTTTTCATACATCGATCTTTCAACAGGGGATTTTTTTTCTACCAGTTTTTCAAGCGAAGGGATACTTCGTCAGGAGCTTGAACGGTTATCCGTAAAAGAACTGCTTGTTCAGGAATCGCTTTTGGAAGAGCAAAAAGAAATAGCGGCCGCCATTTACGACCGTCCGTCTGTTGTGCTGAACCGCTGGGCGGACTGGTTTTTTGATCCGGCGCAGGCAAAATCAAGGCTTGAAAAACAATTCGGCGTGGCAAATTTAAAAAGTTTCGGCATGGAAGAAAATTCGCCGGAAATAATTTCCGCGGGCGCGCTGTTGGATTATCTTGATACAACGGCAAAAAGCATATTAAGTCATGTAAGAACGATAAAAGTTTACCGCGACAGCGAATATATGGGAATAGACGAATCAAGCCAGCGGAATCTGGAGCTTTTGTGCAATCAAAGGGACGGGGAACCTCGTTTTTCGCTTTTGGAAGTAATGGACGAAACCAAATGTTCTATGGGACGCAGACTTTTAAAAAGGCGTATTCTGCACCCGCTTCGCAATGTGGAAAAAATTAACAAGCGGCTGGACATGGTGGAAGATTTATACAGGGATCAGGGGCGGTTAAGCAAGTTACGCGAATTACTCGGAAAAACATCAGACCTTGAGCGTCTTTGTTCCAGGCTTGCGATGGATAAAGCGCACGCAAGGGATATGCTCGCTGTAAAAAACGCTATTTTTTCTTTCTTCGCCGTAAAGGAAATTTTAAATACCGAATTCGAGGGAAGAAAAATCTGTTTTGAGTGCGATGAACAGGAAAGCGTGACTAACTTTGACAGCCTTTTACAATTACAGGATTTGCTTGAAAAGGGAATACTTGAAGAACCATCAATATTTTTTAACGAAGGAAATCTTATTAAAGACAGTTTTAACAAAGAATTGGACGAACTGCGTTCAATGAGAAATAACAGCAGGCAGATTCTTGAACAATATCTGGAAGAAGAAAAACAAGAAACAGGAATAACAAGTTTAAAAATACGCTACAATCGGTTAATAGGCTATTTCTTTGAAGTAAAAAAGAACAGCCTTGATAAAGTGCCAAAACATTTTATAAGACGGCAGGGAATGGCTGACGGAGAACGTTATACGACGGATCATCTTGCGGAACTTGAGTCGGAAATTAACGGCGCGGACGATAAAATAATTGATCTTGAAAAAAAACTCTTTATTGAAATACGCGAAGAAGCGAAAAAAAGTCTTGCCGTTTTGTCCGTATGCGCCCGCCGTCTTGCGGAAATTGACGCGGCTCAGTCCCTCGCAAAAGCCGCCTCGATAAGGAATTGGACTCGCCCGGAGTTAAACGAAAGCTCTACTCTTGAAATTTATGAAGGACGCCACCCGGTAGTGGAAGCGCATATCAGCAGGGGCGAATATATTCCAAACGATATTTTACTTAATACCGCGTCTCCTGAAATTTCCTTCGCGATGATAACAGGTCCCAATATGGCGGGAAAATCCACCTATCTGCGTTCCGCCGCGCTTATTACGATTATGGCGCAGGCGGGCAGTTTTGTACCCGCTTCGCAGGCTCGTATCGGCTTATGCGACCGTATTTATTGCAGGGTAGGCGCTTCCGACAACCTCGCCCGCGGAGAGTCAACCTTCCTTGTCGAAATGAATGAAACCGCTTTTATCCTGAATACCGCGACGGAAAAAAGCCTTGTAATTATGGACGAAGTGGGCAGGGGAACGGGAACTAACGACGGACTTTCAATAGCATGGGCTGTAAGCGAGGAGCTTTTGAATAGAATAGGGTGCAGAACGCTTTTCGCAACCCATTTCCATGAGCTTTCGCTTTTATCGCACCAGCGCCTCGCAAATTACTCCATGGAAGTTCTTGAGCAGGGAGAAAAGATTGTCTTTTTAAGAAGACTTAAAAACGGTCCCGCCGCCGAATCCTATGGGCTTTTTGCCGCCATGCTTGCCGGATTGTCGCGTAATGTCCTTGATAGAGCGGGACAAATTATGAAACTCTTAAAAGAGCGCGACTCGGATTTAAGCGATACCTTTGGTGAAAATATAGTTAATCAATGTGTAAACAAGGTTAACGATGAAAAACAAGAGCAAGACAAATTTGAAAAGATGCTGCAGGAAATAGACCCCGAAAAAATGACGCCTCTTGAAGCGTTAAATACGTTATGCCAATGGAAAAAGATTCAAAAATCGGGGATTTCGTTTATTTCCGAAAAAAAAGCCAAAAAAAAAGCCGATGGAAAAGAAAATGCTCCGTCATTATTTGATTAACTGTGTACAATTTTTAATTCTTGATGTATACTGATAGCTCGGAGGAACAGTATGGCAAACCAAGAATTAATGAATCCGCAGGACAGACCTAATTTGGCAAAATGGATACCTTTATCGTTTCAACATGTCTTTGCCATGTTCGGAGCCACTATTTTGGTTCCCATTTTAACGGGTCTGGAACCTTCAGCCGCGCTTTTTACCGCCGGTACGGGCACGTTAATTTTTATTCTGTGTACAGGAGCGAAAGTTCCCGCTTTTCTTGGTTCTTCCTTTGCTTTTATTCCGGCTTTAACATTAATCGGGCATAACACGCAATACGGTATTCCTTACGCCCTTGGCGGCGCGGTAGCGGCGGGTTTGTTTTATTGTTTGGTTTCGTTTATTATCCGTTTTACAGGTACAAGATGGCTTGATAAGGCTCTTCCGCCTGTTGTTATCGGCTCTGTCATCATAGTAATCGGTATGTGCCTAGCTCCTACAGCGATGAATATGTCAATGAATGACGGAAACGGAAAATACAGCATTATATATCTTTCAATAGCCGCTTTTACGCTGGCTGTTTTAGTAGTGTCAAGTATTTTCATAAAAGGTTTTTTAGGTACAATTCCTATTTTAATAGGTCTTATTTCAGGATATTTATTTACATTGATTATGGGGCATTTTTTTCCAGCGTATGATATTATTAACTTCCATGGCATAAAAGAAGCTCCTTGGTTCGCTTTTCCGACTTTCCACGCTCCCAAGTTCAGTTTTGTGCCTGTTTTAACATTCGTAATAATTTCACTTGCCACAATCTGCGAACATTTAGGCGACGTGCTTGTTATAAGCAAAATAGCGGGGCACGATTTTTATAAAAACCCGGGACTTCACCGCACCTTATTGGGCGACGGTATTGCGACCGCGTGGGCGGCATTATTCGGCGGACCGCCCAATACAACTTACGGAGAAAATGTCGGCGTTATGGCAATTACCCGTGTTTATTCCGTTTGGGTTATCGGCGGAGCGGCGGTAATAGCGGTGCTTCTTTCGTTCTTTACAAAAATAGGCGCTATAATTCAAACAATTCCGTCGCCTGTTCTGGGCGGTATTTGTATGCTTCTTTTCGGAATAATCGCTTCCAGCGGTTTGCGCACAATTGTGGAAAGCGGCGTGGATTACAAGGACAAACGTAATTTGATAATTACCTCGGTTATTTTGGTAATAGGAATCGGCGGCGGACAGCTTGCTTTTAATATCACTAAAGACCTTCGTTTTGTGCTTTCCGGTGTGGCTCTTAGTACGGTTGTAGGTATTATTCTTAATTTGATAATTCCAAAGACCGAACAAATGGAAAACTCAGAGAACTAGCCGCGAACTATGCGGGTTCGTGGTTTAAAATTTTAAAAATTCTTTTCAAAACAGTCAAGCAAAACGCATAGTTCACACCCATATAGGGGTATGAATATTTTATATAAAATCCTTTTGTGGGGGAAAAACTGTATTTTCCCGGAAGATTGCGCTCTTTGCGAAAGCGCGTTAATCGACCCAGACGAAGTGCGGTTGGGGCTTTGCACAGACTGCCTTGCCTCAATTAATCAAAAAACAGCGGGCAACAGGTGTACAATTTGCGGGAAACCGCTTGTAAGCGAAGTTGATACCTGCCTGTCTTGCAGAGGAACGCGGCATTCCTTTGACCGTTTATGGACTATTTTTCCCTATACGGGAAAATACCGTAAAATTCTTTCCGCGTACAAGTTTGATAAAAAACTGCCTCTTGCGGAATTTTTCGCGGAAAAGATTGCGGAGGTTATTAAGAATGAGCCGCTCCTGCACAATGCGGTAATTATTCCCGTTCCGCCGAGACCCGGCAAAATAAAAACCGCCGGTTGGGATCAGGTGGAGTGTCTTGTAAAAATATTGGAAAAAAATACGGCGGGCGTTGCTGTAAGCCGTTGTTTAAAACGCAGTAAGTCCAAGGTACAGAAAGAATTAAACCGCAATGACCGCATTAACAACTTAAAAGGGCGAATAGTCTTAAATGGCAAAGCGCCGGATATCGCTCTTATAATCGACGATGTAGTAACTACAGGTTCCACAATGGAAGTGTGTTCCGCTGTACTAAAGGACAACGGAGCGAAAAAAGTTTACGGGATTTGCGTATTTTACGATTAACGAATAAGATTTGGTTTAACGTATTCGCCTTGTCCCTTAACGCCCGTAAAAACGCCGTCCTTCATTACAAATTTTCCCCTTACTATCGTCGCTTCGGGACAGCCCTGTACTTCCATTCCTTCATACGGGGTGGTTTTGCTTTTGGAGTGAAGCTCCCTCGCGGTGATTGTTTTTTTCATTTTCATGTCAACGATTGTAAAATCAGCGTCTGCGCCGTTTTGCAGATTTCCTTTTTGCGGGTAAATACCCCAAATTTTAGCGGGCGCTTCGCTTGCGATACGGACAAAATCGTTAAGACTTAATTTGCCTTTGTTTACTTCATTCAGCATAAGAGGGACGGTAGTTTCCACACCGCAAAGACCCGCAGGCGCTTCCCAAAGCGGGAGAGACTTCTGTTCTGCGGTATGAGGAGCGTGATCGCTTGCTATTATGTCTATACCGCCTTTTTTAAGGGCTTTCCAAAGCGCTTTGCTGTGTTCCATACCGCGGATAGGAGGGTATACCTTGTGGGCTGTTTTATCAGCGTCAAATAAAAGATAGTGAGGACAGGTTTCCGAGGATATATCAATCTTTTTTTTCTTTGCTTTCGCCGCAAGCAGCGCGCCGCCGCGCGATGTAACATGGTGAATGTGAATCTTTGCCTTTGCGAAATCGGCGTAAAAAATAACCGTTTGAATCGCCAATGTTTCCGATATTACCGGTCTTGCCTGCGCAAGCAAATAGCCGTCGTTAAAATCGGTTCTGTTTTTCCAAATGCCGGTATAGTACGAATTTATTTCGTTTGTTTCGCAATGGAAACCGATACGCATACCAAGCTTTGCGCTTTTTTCCATCTGCTTAAGAAGCGTAGAGGGCAAAGGAGCGGCTACGTCTCCCGTTGATGTTCCAAAAAAAACTTTAAAGCCAAGAGCGCCCGCCTTTGCAAGATTTTCCATCTCGTCAAAATTGTCATTTGATAAAAGAGCGAAAAGAGCGAAGTCCACACAGGATTTTTCTTTTGCAATTTTTACTTTTTCATTATACCGCTCTAATGTTGACGTAACGGGAATTACATTGGGCATATCCGCGACTGTTGTTATGCCGCCGAAAGCGGCTGCAATACTTCCCGTCTCAAAATCTTCTTTTTCCGTAAGCCCCGGGTCTCTAAAGTGAACATGAGCGTCTATAATACCCGGCAGTATATGTTTCCCTTTGGCGTCGTATATAACGTCGGCGGTATCGGACTGTAATTTTCCGCTCTTTATAATTTTTCCGTTTTGTACGGCAATATCTCCCGTTACTGTTTTTTTTGGAGTAACAAGAGAGCCGTTTTTTAAAATAAGATCGTAATGCAAGGTTAACCCGGAACTTTAAACGACATAAGTACGCGGTTAAGCGCGACTAACGGGTCTTCGTACATTTCAAACCTAAAGCGCATCTCGTAGTTTTTATCGGAAACAATTCTGATTGTTTTGTTTATACAATCCGGAACTTCGCTTGAACCGATGTCCGGGAAGTATTTGGGTTTTTTCGGGATAAATGTAAGAGAACTGCCGTTCCTGCGTATTTCGCCGACATGCGCAGGAATAGGAACAAGGAAAATAAGGTAATCGTCCGACCTTCCGCCGCCTACCGATAAACTGTAGCCTGATTTTATAGAGTGAATGTTGCGCTTTCCTATCGCTGTGTTTTGCTCTGCTACAAAAAGATTTAAAAGAAGCGGTCCAGTAGGATTAATTGCCGGGTGTTTGGAGTGATCGGGTTTTAACGGGTGAGCGTCGTAAGGCGTGGTTCTTCTGCTTGGAACCGACGCGTACTTGGCGAGTTCTTTGCTGTGATCCACAAACTTTGTGTCGTCGCGGGAACTTCTTCCGCCGGAAGAAGCTACTTCCGCCATTACGCGGTTGGGACTTGAACCGAGTTTACGCGAAGCAAGGAAGATAATAATTCCCAACAGTAAAAGAATAAGAACTATAACAAGAAGTATAAACGGCAAAGAAGTAGAGTAGGATTCATTTCTGTTTCTGGCTCTTTCTTCCGCCGAAATAGTATTTTTTGTGTCGTTGCCGCCAGAAGAATAATTATCCGTGTTATTTGAAGTTCCGCCGGACTGTTGCTCCACAGTTGATCCTGAAGCGGCGCTTTGTCCCTGAGAATCGTAGTTCGATCCTGATCCTTCCCATGATGAGCCTGTGTTTGTATTTGTTCCAGAAGAAGCGCCGCCTGCAGTAGACGTACCTGTACCGCTATTTGTTGTTCCTTGTGTTGCCGCTGTAGAAGTTTGACCGGAAGCTCCCGATGACCGCTGGCTTCCGCCGGAAGACGCAGTGCCTGTAGCAGTCGTTGCTCTTGATGCCGCAGGACGCCCTGATTTCGGCGTATTGGTAAGAGCTTTACCGGGAGTTACCTGAATATAATCCAGAGTAGCGTTTCTGGAATTCAGCCGTTGCTTTGAGGTGTTTACAACATTGGAAGTATCAGAGCCGCCGACGCTTACAAGCACGATCTTTTTTGGGCGAGAGGGAAGGGAAGTAATGTACTGTTCCGCGTAGTTTAACGCTGACGAAATATTGCTTCCGTTTTCCACGGGGTATTGAAGAAGCATGCGCCCTATGATTGTTTCAACGTCTCCGACGCCGGAAATACGCCTTGCGACATCCAGTCTTGGATTGGCTGAAAAAGCGATTAGGTGGAACGTGTCGCCCACTCTTAAAAATTCGTTAAGGAAATCTCCCGTAATATAATTATTTACATTGTCATAAGAAGAGCTCATTGTTGACGAAGTATCCAAAAGCAAGACAACATCGATAGGAGAAGCGCTTTGTCCGTAAGCGCAAACGATTGTGAACAACAGTAATAAAACTAAAAAAATATTTTTTTTCATATATTCACCTATTCACCCCTTTAAACGCCATACTTAAACGGCGGTTATTTTTTCTACCAAATATGAAACCTTCTCGTTATTTATTGCAAACTCAAACTTTTCTCCCTCTGTCCTATTAAGTATAGCACTACCGAACGGAGAAAGATAGGAAATAATGAATTTATTTGGGTCGGATTCCCACGGTCCCAAAATCGTAAATTCTTCTTGTTTGTTGGCAGTTTCGTTGAAAAGGACAACTTTTGTGCCGAAAGAAACCTTTGACGTATTTACGGAATTCGGGTCGAAAAGCTGGGCTCTTTCAATCTCTTCCTTGAGTTTTGCCACCTGCGAATTAAGCTGTTCCTGTTTCTCTTTTGCCGCTTTGTATTCGGCGTTTTCGCGTAAGTCGCCCAGGGAAAGGGCGTATTCGATCTCTTTGGAGTTGAGCGGAACTTCCACTTCCATGATATGAGAGAGAAGTTTCTTTTTTTCCTCGTACATGGCAAGGGTAACCAAAAGTCCCCTGGAAACTTTCTTTTCCGTATCGCCGAAAAATTTGAAACCCGGGTACTTGTCAAGTATTCTTGAACGCAGATTGAGTTTATCCTGCGGGTCAAGGTCTTCCACATCGTTAATAAATGTGAAAATTCTTATAATCGCGTCTTCATCGTTATTGTCGATAAAGTTTATTAATTCTTTGTCTTTAAAAAGAATGTTATGAACAAGTTTGTTGATCTTTCTGTTTTCAACGGTGTCTTTTGAGTTGTCAATATCACGGAAAGTAACGTCCAAAATATGGATAAGCGTTATAAGCTGTTTTTCCAAACCGATATTCGCAGCCTTAAACCATGATTTTTCTCTTGCGTTTTTGTAAATCCATACGACAGCCTCGCGGTATTCACGGTAACGCTCAAAACATTCGGCGCAAAGGGCTGTAAGTTTATTTTCAAAACCGGCTTCTTCCAACTGCTCGGGTATTGTCGCAAGCTGCGAATACGGGAAAAGTTTAACATAAATCGACGCCCAATCGCTGATATAAGTTTTTACGTTGCTGAGCAATTCCGATTTTAATTTTGAATCTTTTAAATTCTTAAACAAGGAAGGAACGTCTTTGATGTTGGAAAAAATATCCGCAAAACCGGAAGATAACGACGATTTAAGATGTGAATAATTTTTATTCGCCGCAAGCTCGTTTATCAATAAAAATGAAGCTACGGCGTATTCGGCGTTTTGAGTTATCATTTCGGCGGATTTGCGGGAATCGTCGGAGTCGGATTTGGAAATACGCAGGAATGTTGTAAAGTAGGAAAACATTTCCGTAAAATATTCGGAATCGGGAGAAGTGTTTTTATTGTTGACATAATCTCGGATTGCGGACACTTTGTCGTAGAAATTTTTCTGAGCGCAGAATTCATTGTAAAGTTTTTCTGTTATGCTTACAGGTCTGTCCCGCACTGTGAAAATATCGGAGTTTTCCGCGCTTACCGCAAAGTCGGGATTTGATTTTAAAATGTCGCGCGCCTTGGAACTCCATGTTGACCACTCGCCTGCGGTAAGAAGCGCGGGGGAGAGTTCCGCTTTTATGCGCTTCATGTCACAGGCGTTGCCGAAACTTTTAATAATTGTTTTTAACGTATTAACAATGTTATCGCCTTTATCTTTTATTTTTTCGCGTATCTCTTCTTTTTTCTTTGTCGCTTTTAATACCCAGATATGATCTTTAGAAAGCGTTTGAAGAGCGTCAACCGCCATTTTAAGCGACATCACATGACCTCTCTTTTTGGAAAAGTCAATTTTAATTTCGTCGCCTACGATACTCGCTATGCGTCCTACGCCCCATGTGCGGTGGTAGACATAATTGCCCTTGTCAAACGCTATGTGCTTTTCAAAATCCGCAATCGCCTGATGAACGGCTCGGTAATTTTGGGACAGGTTTGAAATACGGATATATTCTTCCAGTTGGCTGTGGGAAGCGTATTTTTTCTTGTAACACTCGATTATTTCCCTTCTTCCGTGAACGTCTTTTTCGTCGTATTCAAGAATTATTTTTAAAATGTTAATCGCAATATCAATGTCAATGTCTTTGTATTTCGCGTAAAGTTCATTTAACAGCGTAACGGCTTTGTCTTCGCTTACCGCTTTCGCTATTTTTTTCTGAATGACAAGGAAGAAGTCGATATCTTCGTGCGATATGCTTATAAGTTTTTCCCAGATTTCTTTTATGTTAGCGAAGTTCCCTTTGTTAATGTAACGGTGAAGCGCTTTTTTGTAGTAATCTACAGCTTCTTCTTTTTTGCCCTGTTTCTCATAATGCTCGGCGAGGGATTTTGTTATGTCGGCTTCCTCAAAATCAACTTTTACAAGTCTTTCCCATACACCGAATATCTTGTCTTCTTCGTTGTCGTTCTTGTAACAATCAGCTAATGTGCGAAGGGCGTATTTTGATTCTCCGTGATCTAAAATCCTTTCGCAAAGATATTTAACGATTCCCCATTTGTGATTATCCAAAAATATCGACACAAGGTTGATCATAGCGGAGTCGTCGATAATTTGGCGGGAGAGGGCGATCATGCCGGACAGGTAGAGCGCGATTAAACTGTTCCTTGTGTGGACTAAATGCTCATCGCAGTCTTTTTTAAGCTCATTAACGACTTTTTCATCGCGCGCTGTTTTAAGAATAGCGTCTAACTCTTTGAATTGGTTGGTGGAATAATTTCCAAGGCTCGCCCTTGTCCATTTTTCCTCGTTTAACATTTCATTTAAATTTTTTAAAAGCGTTTGCGCGCTCTCTGATAATGTTACTGCTGTTTCAGCGTTATTCATAATACTTTTTCTCCTGTCCTTATTTGGCGTACATATTATAAACGGCCAAATCGGTAACTCTTATTTTTAATAAGACCTCTTCGATAAGCGAAGGGTCTTCTTTACTTGTCTCATAATGATCTATAAGCCAAAAATAATGATTTAAAAGCCTTGGCTTTAAAATCCCCCGTTTAGCGGGATTTGACTCATACTCTGTCTCCAGCGAAAAAGTCGACTGCTTCAATCTTCCCGCTTCCATTTGTTTTAATTCCCGCTTTATGGAAAAGACGCCCCACAAATAACCGTAAACCGGTATCCATTCGCATATTTCCTCGTCCTTGTAACCCAGTTCCGCAACATTGTCCCGCAGTTTAAGAATCAACGCGGATTCCATAAACCTTATGTCAATTTTTGACGGGTCAATGAAAAACGCTTCCCTGAACAATGTTTTCGCCGTTTTTGTCTGAGCCAGAAGAGCGTTAATGTCGGCTACTTCCGCAAGCATTTCGGCGTCCTCTCTTTTTATCTGGACGGCTTGTTCAAGGTAATTCAGCGCTTTGTTATAATCGCCGAGACCTTTGTAACAGCGCCCGGTTAAAAGCAGTAAACCTGAATCATGCTGGTTCGCCGGGCTGGCGAGCAATCCTTCAAAAAAAAAGAGCGCTTTTGAATAAACAAAATACCGAATAGAATATTGACACTGTTCAAAGTTTTGGTTTAAGTGACTCAAAAAAACATAATACTGTTTTAACAGTGAAATTAACGAAGCTCCTTTTTCATAAGGGGTTTTTATCTCATCAATCCTCCCAATGTGTTGAAGCCACCATTTAACGCATTTAAGCGCGTGCTTGATTTCTTCGTTTTCATAATCATGGTTCATGGCTTCTTCTAAAAGACTGCAAGCCGCTGACGGATCAGAAGTTTTCAGTTTTTCATAGGCGTTTTTTAACAGCCCCGCAGTATGCCCATTTTCCATTTTTTCTAACTTTCAGTATACCATTTTTTTTCATCGTTTGACAATACTGCTATCCGGTTTCACCGGAGATAACTTAGGAGTTTTGCCAAAGAGCAAAATACAGTAAATATTGCCATTTTTTACGTTTGAAAGCCCAACGCTTTTTTATAATGGCTTTTGTTTGGCAAAACTCCAGAATGGAACAAAGGGAAAAGGTTTGACATTAGTGTTTGTAGAGTGTATGATGTTAAAAATGAACAAAATCATCGTTTCGCCGTCTATTTTATCCGCTGATTTTTCCAATTTCGGCTCAGCTGTCGAGCAGATTGACGCATCAGGCGCTTCATGGCTGCATCTGGACGTAATGGACGGCTCCTTTGTGCCGAATTTAACCTTCGGACCAAAGCTTGTGCATGATTTACGAGGCAAAACCAAGGCTTTTTTCGATGTCCACCTGATGGTAGTGCAGCCAAGCCATTTTATAAAGGATTTTGCGGACGCCGGAGCCGACGCTATTACGTTTCACTATGAGGCGGAAGTTCACTCCCATAAGTTTTTAACCGAAATAAAGGCTCTTGGCTTAAAAGCCGGCATAGCGATTGCCCCCGCTACATCCTGTTCCGTACTGGAAGAAATCCTGCCGTATATCGATATTGCGTTAATTATGACCGTAAACCCGGGTTTCGGCGGACAGGATTTGATTCCCGAATGCCTTGAAAAGGTTGAAAAATTGGCAAAAATAAGGGAAAAAACAGGGCTTAGCTTTAGAATATCCGTAGACGGCGGAATTAACGAAAAAACAGCCGAAAAAGCCAAAAAAGCGGGGGCGGATACCCTTGTTATCGGCTCGGCTTTTTTCAAAAATTCCGATAAAAAAAGCTTTGTAGAACTGCTTCAAAATTAGCAAGTTTATTGGCAATTTAATCCGAAATTTTATATAATATGAGTATGGAACAAAAAAGAAGCGTTTTTTTGCCGTTTGTTTTGTTGTTACTGCTGGTTTGTACCGATCTCATTGGGGCGCAGGAAAGTAGGCAGGCGCAATTTACGCGCAGATACCAAAATGGCACTCAACTTTACAGACTGGCTCGTTATCAGGAAGCGGCGATTGAATTCCGCCGCGCACAGGAACAGTCCTCAAATTCCACCGAGAAATCAGCGGCTTTGTACTGGATCATTTTAAGCCAGATGGCATACTCGGATTTTGGCTCCGCCATCCGCGATATGGAGGAGCTTCAAAGAACCGCTCCCAATTCCCCTTACGCCAGGGATATGCTTTACCACAGGGGCAGAGTTTATTACAACCAGGGCTACTTTGAAGAAGCGTTATATTTCTTAAACCGATACAATCAATCCACTACCGATTCGGATCGTCAGGCGGCGGACAGAAGAGCGGCGTCATTTTTCTGGATGGGCGAATGTTTGTTCGCTATGGGACAGCATGAAGAAGCGGAAAAATTTTACGCTTGGGTAATAGCCAAATACAAGGAAAGCCCGAAAGTGGAAGCCGCAGCTTATCGCATCGACTTAATCAAACAAAAGAAAATAGAATCCGAGCTTTTGGCTCTTTTACAGTGGAGTCATGAAGAAGCGTTACGCACAAGCGAAGACTACCAAAAGACGATAAGAACTTATGAATATACTCTTAATATGTATCAAAAGAGAATCGCTGAGCTTTCGAATAACGAAAATATTATTAACAATTTGAATAATCAGGAATATAAAAATAACGGTAACGTGCCTAGGATTATAGAAGAAGATCCCGTAACAGGAGAAGAAATAAAAGCGCCTGAAAGCACTGATTACAGTTATAACGATTATTTGATACAAAAAGCGATACGATTGGGAAATAACGTAGAGGAAATTTTAGAAAACATTGAAACCGGAGGGAATTGATGTTTTCGAGTAAATCGAGTTTTTTCCGTTTTATACTTATTCTTTCTCTTGTTTCATTTTTTTTCGTATTAAACGGCTGTAAAAATCTTTCCGCTAAAAAAGAGAGCAATGACGATAAAAAATCCGCTAAACAGACGGAAAAAAAATCTAGAAAAAAATCAGCCAAAGAGCAGACAGATTCTCCCGACGATGGATATATCAGACTGGTTTTACACGACAAAAAAGGCAGTTTTACTCTTTATTATCTTACCGATCCGCAGAAAATGCGTTATGAGCCGTTATTTAACTCAAATGATACTTCCGCAAGTTTCTTGTCGGTTTCAGTGGACGGCGATATTTACCGTCTTGGCAGTTCCAATAAATTTAAAACAAGAGTTGAAAGAGATAAAAAAGATACGGCTTACATATTTGAATCGTCGTCTTTAAAAATAACGCAGGTTTTTTCTCCGATTAAAACATCTAGTTCTCAGGCGGCTAACGGCGTTAAGATAACAATGACTATACTGAATACCGGCACGGAGAGGTCTTTTGTAGGTTTACGAATGTTACTCGATACAAATTTGGGAGAAGGAATAAACGGAACTCCGATTCTGACAAATAAGCAAGTTGTTTCGTCGGAACTGCTTGTAGAAGGCAATTCAACAGACAGATTCTGGATATCGCGCGGAAAAAACATATCGTTAATGGGGAGCATTGTTAATCCGGTAGACGGAGTGGGAAGAGGTCCCGATCTTGTTCACATAGCGAATTGGAAAAGGTTAAGAGATACTCCGTGGAGGCTTCCTTATTTTAAAGAGCGGTCTTTTAATAATCTGCCGTATTCGGCGGGCGATTCCGCGGTTTGTTATTACTTTGGTCCCGAAATGCTTGATCGCAACAAAGTGTTAACATATACTGTTTTTCTTACTACGGAAGACACGGCATGGTATAAACTTACGGAACCTCCGTTTAATATGACGGCTTCGATTATATCCGATAGACCCGAAAAAGAGCCGAAACAACCTGTTGTTGTTCAGCCGCCGAAAGAAGAATTGACTGTAAATATACCGGCAATAGAAGCGCAGGCGAGTATTGAGGCGGCGGTAACAAAAGAAGACGAGAATGTAATTATTTTGACAAAACTGCAGGATATTTTAAATCAGTTTATTGACGGTCAAATAAAAATAAACGAACGGGATCTGGCGGAGATTGAAAAATTTATTGAAAAGTACAAAACCGGGAATTAAACGTATTAACAATGAAATTTGATTCTTTTTTAAACAGTGTAGCCATTCTGGCAAAGAAACGCAACTATGAAGGCGCGTTAACCGCCCTAAAATACGAAGAAGAAAGATATTACGGCTCTTTTAAATATTATTATCTGTACGGTCTTATATGTCTTTACGCCGGCAATTACGCCGAAGCGCATGAAAATTTTAACCTTGCCAGAAAAATAAAAATAAACGATCCAAACTTAATGCTTTGTTTTGCGGTTTTATATTTGAAGCGCATGGATACTGTTCAGGCCGTTCATTATTATCTTGAAGTGCAGGAATTGGATAAAAACAATAAATTGGCGAAAAAAGCCCTTGCCGTTATCAGAAAATATTCCTCGGGCGAAGCCATATCCGACTGGATGACTGAAAATCTGTCTAAATTATTTCCTCCAATACCGGCTCCTTTTATTACGACAAAAACAATAATAAACATAGCGTTAATTCTTGCCGCCGCTTTTATAGTTTTTTTTGGAATACTGGTAAATGTAAAAGCCGTGCCGAACCCGTTTAGAAAAAATCAACGCCCCACGGCGGATTTTGTTTTATCCAATCAGGAAAGAAAAGAGACCGTTCAGGTTGACGGTTATTACAAATATATCCTTACCCGTGATCAAGCTATAAATCTTTATGATAAAGCGTTATCTCTTTTTACGTCATATCGTGATGAAGAAGCTAAAAAAAGTCTTAACCGCATTCTTGAATCAAACGCTTCGGAAGGGCTTAAAAGCAGGGCTCGTCTTTTAATGGATAATATGCAAGTTCCCGGCTTTGACAATTTTAAAAAATCTGATAATCCGGCGTTAGCTGACGTAAGGAGCGAACCCGTCATTTACAGAAACGTACACGTCATTTGGAGAGGCATGGCGACAAACGTTACGGTAACCGACGAAGGCACAACATTTGATTTACTGGTAGGCTACGACACCCGCAAAATTCTTGAAGGAATAGTCCCCGTTGTTTTCTTCAGTCCCGTCTCAATAAACACTGAAAAACCGCTTGAAGTATTGGGTAAGATAACTGTTAACGCGTCCTCCGACATAAAATTGGAAGGCGTGGCAATACATCAATCCGGTAAGTTAGAGAATTAAGGTAAAAAACTTGAAAGCCGTAGTACAAAGAGTTCAAGACGCAACCGTCACCGTTGACGGGGTCGTGAAAGGGAGCATTGGCAGAGGTTTGCTTGTCTACCTTGGCGTGGCGCATAACGACACCGAAGCTGACGCCGATTGGCTTTCCGAGAAAATAGCGTATTTAAGGATTTTTGACGACGAGGACGGCAAGATGAACCTGTCACTTAAAGATTTGGCGGACATTGATAACAATGCGGGAGTTCTTGCCGTTTCGCAGTTTACGCTGTTGGCTGACGCTCGAAAGGGCAGACGCCCCTCATGGAACGCGGCGGCTCCGCCTGAAAAAGCGAAACAACTCTACGAGTATTTTACACAAGCGGTAAGAAAGACAGGGCTCGCCTGCGAATGCGGCGAATTTCAGGCGCACATGATGGTTAAGTATGTTAATGACGGTCCCGTCACGATTATTTTGGATACCGAAGAAAAATAAAAAACCTGCTTTTCAAAACAACTCAATTAAGTTAAACTATCCCCTGTAGACTTGGTCTGCAAAAATGGGGGGGGATTTATGATACACAGAAACGAGTATATTACCGATACCGAATGGGATAGGTTTACCGAATTTTCGCAAAACCTTGAAACTCCGTGTATCGTTGTCAATCTTCGTGACATTAAAAGAAATTATCTGAAAATGAGCCATTCTTTTCCGTATGCTCAAATTTACTACGCTGTCAAAGCAAATCCCGACAAGGCGATACTTTCCCTGCTAGATGAATTAGGCGCAAATTTCGACATTGCCTCGCGTTACGAACTTGATCTTATCCTCTCGCTTGGGATTTCGCCCGACCGTATGTCCTACGGAAACACGATTAAAAAAGCGAAAGACGTAGCGTACTTTTACGAAAAAGGCGTGCGTATGTTCGCCACCGACAGCGAGGACGACTTAAAAAACATTGCGGAGCATGCCCCGGGTTCCCGTGTCTATGTGCGTATCGTCATGAGCGATTCAAGCACCGCCGACTGGCCTCTTTCACGCAAATTCGGCTGCCACCCCGACATGGCGTACGGTCTTTTGATTATGGCTCGTTCGCTCGGTTTAACTCCCTACGGCATATCTTTCCATGTAGGAAGCCAGCAGAGAGACATCGGTCAGTGGGACGAAGCGATAGCCAAAACAAAATATCTTTTTTCTTCATTGGAAAAAGATGAAAATATTCGCCTAACGATGATCAACATGGGCGGCGGTTTTCCCGCCTCTTATGTTCAGCCGTCCAACGATTTGACGGAATACGCTACGGAAATATACAAATATCTAACCGACGACTTCGGCTCCGATATTCCTTTAATCGCCCTTGAACCCGGACGCTCTTTAGTAGGCGACAGCGGCATTTTAATAACGGAAGTAGTTTTAATTTCAAGAAAAAATCACACGGCGCTTAACCGCTGGGTCTATCTTGACACAGGAAAATTTAACGGACTTATAGAAACATTAAACGAATCTATAAAGTACCCAATTATTACAGATAATGAGGACGATGAAGCGGAGGAAGAAGAAGTAATTATCGCAGGACCCACCTGCGACAGCCAAGACATTCTATACGAAGAACACAAATACCTGCTTCCGATAA